>OJFU01000541.1_pt1 | contig 10932 bp, 7 predicted proteins | sample 1594331 | NCBI WGS metagenome assembly OJFU01 (sample SAMN05416801, study PRJEB24817) | seawater metagenome | isolation source: Sea water | place: Canada:Atlantic | collected 2013-11 | reverse complement strand
CGGCAGCGTCAGATGTGTATAAGAGACAGCCATAAATTTACTGGTAAATGCCATAGCATTTTCTTGGCTGACTCCCGCAATGGTAAAGTGACTCACTAACGCTTGTTGATCCTTATCGACACTAGCCCCTAAATACAAAACATCAAATAATCCAGAGAAATCTTTGTAAGCACGAGTACAGAATACGCTCTTGTTATTTATAGCTTTATCTGTGTTAGCAGTACTTGAAGGCGCAACTAAATCATGATGACATTGATACTCACTGACATCGTTTTTTCCTGCTCTGTTACCTGCACCTGCTCGGGCAATCTGTTGCTGGTATAAGTGATAAAACTTATTATCACTTAAGTTTTTTGCCTGCATATAGCGAAATTCAATTTCGACACTGCCAGTAAAAAAGTGCGATGAGAGGTAAGTGTTTTCATCGAGCGAGCAATTTGCAATGGCTGCTAAAATAAGTGCATCGGTTTTATCTGCATTGGAGTCACCCCAACAGCGAATAAAAGGGACTTCGATAATGGGTATCATTGCTTTACCTGCCAGCTCTTTGCTTTGCCAAGTATTATTAAGCAACGCCTTCATTAGCTTGTTTTGGTTAGCTAATAACTGCTCAGCCATTTGTTGTTTAATATCAGTAGGGGCTTGTTTATTGTAATTATTAAAAAGCTTTACCAATTTATCATGAGGTACTAAAAAGCCAATTTGGTTACCTGATGTAGCGACATTAATACCCACTACCTTTTCAGACTTGTTTACTACAGGCCCGCCACTCATGCCTGAGTTTATAGAGCCGGTGAAGTGGATACGTTCATTAAATGATTCTTTTTTTAAACCGTTATAAGTGCCTGGTACCACAATCATACCTAGATCATGAGGGTTGCCTAAGGCAAAAAGCTTTTCACCCTTACTAGGTTTTTGATCAGAAAGCTGGAAATAAGGCATTTCACCTTCCACTTGACGTTTTACTAATGCCAGATCATTAATAACGTCAACACTAACCAACTCCACCTCAGCCATTTTTCCTTGGTGATCTAAGTACTCAATGCGATATTTTTCGGGATGACGAGCATAGCTAGATATTACATGATAGTTGGTTGCAATAATGCCATCATTGCTGATTTGAAAACCTGAACCAATAGAGGACTTCTCTCCACTGGCTTTATCAATTAATTTAATTTGGTAAAGAGAGGGAGTGAGTTGTGCAAATATTTCTTCAGCTTGTTCCGAGGCAAAAGTAGTAGAACTTAATAGTATAAAAACTAAGGTAAAAAAAGCTTTCATTCATTTTCCTGTTGATAACCTATCTAACCATTGTGACACTAAATTTGTATTTGTCACCTTATCAATGACATAAATCTGCTTGCTTGATTTATGTCATTGTTTCCCATGTTGAAGCCGCGTATGATTTTTCTTCTGTGTATGCCAATGATGCTTCAAGATGCAAGCTCAGTAGATCGGCTATAATTCCCTAATCAGTTTTAATAAGGAGGTTTGTGTGAAAAAAGTTATCTGTATTGTTGGTGCATTAGCACTGAACAGTTTTACCCCCCAAGCAATTGCCAGCGATGAACTTTGTCTTGCTAGTAGTAATGATTGTACTTTTGTTTTACTTAGCGAGAAGAAAAGTGAAACGATGACACAAATAGTCAATGAGACAACTACTGAGGATGTAAATGCTCACCATAATGGCAAAGTGACTCAGGGCTCTTCATACACAGAAGAAAATGAGATGCTATCACTGGTAAATGAAGAGAGAGCAAAACAACGCTTATCTCCTTTTTCTACCTTTAAAATCACTAATAGTCTTATTGCATTGGATAGCAAGCAAATAGCTAACGCACAACAAGTGTTAACGTTTGATAAAGATAAGTATCCGGTAAAAGCTTGGTGGCCATCGGTATGGAAACTTCCAGAGTATGACCTTACCACGGCATTTAAGTTTTCTATGGTGCCTATTTTTCGACAATTAGCAACGGACATAGGTCAAGATCAAATGCAGTCTTATGTCTCAAAATTCAATTATGGAAACCAAGATATTTCCTCGGGACTAGATGACTTTTGGTTAAATGGCAGTATGAAAATTTCGGCATTAGAGCAAGTGCGTTTTTTACAAAAAATGCATCGTGGACAATTAGCCGTTAGTCAGCACAGTATTGATACCCTAAAAGAAGTCATGTTAGTTGAAAAAAGTGCTAATTATTTACTCTATGCCAAAACAGGAGCAGGCAAAGCAAATAACAATGATAAAAGCAGTAAGGCCATGTTAGGTTGGTATGTTGGCTTTGTTGAAAATGATAAAGGTGTGCATTATTTTGCTTTCAATTTTACCCGTGGTAGTTATGCCGAAATGAAAGCTTCTCGCGTTGAAATTGCTAGAAATCATTTGAAAAAAGCCGGCGTTATTTAATATTATTTAGCTGTCAATTTCGGCTTGTTTGACCTAGCGCAACTAAGCGAGTTTTAAGGTGCGACACTTTGTCGCACATTGCCCAATTCCATTTGTTTCCAAATGTAATCACTTACAGAATAGTGTTATACCAATTCAATTAATTGAATTTATTCCAATATTACTGTAAGTGAAAATCACATGAATTTTACTCTGAAACCTCTTGCTCTCGCTGTTAACCTCGTTATCTTAGGTAGCAGTGCTATGGCGCTACCCGCTTTAGCCAATAATACTCAAGGCACGATTGAAGATATTGAAGTAATCACTATCTCAAATCAGCGTCATAATTCTCTCGTAGACAATCAAAGTTACGCGCAAGGTAAAACGACTGAAGCTGATTTAGCCAATTGGCTAGCTTCTGTTCCCGGCGCAAACATTAACAGTAATGGTCCAATCACAGGCATAGCTCAGTACCGTGGTTTATTTGGTGACAGAGTTGCAACTTCACTCGATGGTCATCCTATTATTGGTGCTGGTCCTAATGCAATGGACACACCGTTAAGTTACTCAACGCCGCTTATTGTTGATTCAATGACGGTATACCGCGGTATTGCCCCAGTTTCTGCTGGCATGAGTACAATCGGTGGTGCTATTGATATTTCAATGCGTAAAGCAGAAGTAATGAATTCACAAAAAGTACAAGTTACGGGTGATTTGCAAGCAGGCTATCGCAGCAATAATAGTGCGAGTACACTTTCAGGCGTGACCAATATCGCTACAGGTGATGTTGCGGTATTACTTTATGGTAATACTCAGGCCGGCGATAGTATGGAAAGTGGTGACGGAACGGTTATTGCTCCTACTGATTTTGATAAAACTCAAGCAGGTTTTGATGTAAGACATGCGACTGAAAATAATACTGTGGGTTTGAGTTACCATTATACAAAAACGACTGACTCAGGCACGCCAGCGCTACCAATGGATATTGAGTATATAGAAAGTAGCCGAATTAATTTAGATGGTGATTTTCAATTAGGACAATGGCAGGGCGAATGGTCAGTAGGCTATTTAGATGCTGATCATGGTATGACTAACTTTTTAATGCGTGCCCATGATCCAATGAAAAAACGTCGTAACACAGCACTTGCTGATACGACGGATTTTAAGTTTGTACTAAATCGTGAGTTCAGCTTTGGTGAATTGAGTTTTGGTGTTGATGGCTACCTTGCAACACATGACTCAGTTATTACCAATCCAACGAATGCTATGTTCGAAGTGGTTAACTTTAACAATGTACAAGATGATCGTCTTGGTTTTTTTACTGAATGGCAAAATCAATATGGACAAACTACCGTTCAGTTAGGCGTTAGGGTAAAACATGCCATATCAAATGCTGATGAAGTAAGCGGCAATATGGCAATGAATATGGCTGACATGAACATGGACTCAGGAATGGGCGATATGGACTCGGGAATGAGTGATATGGACTCAGGCATGGGTGGCATGGGCTTAGTCATGATGCCAAGCATGGGAAGTTTGTTAAGTGATCTTGAAGGTGACTTTAATAATGCAGACCGCAAAGTTTCAGACACTAATGTAGATATTGCTTTAAGCACACAAACTCAGCTCAGTGAAGCTTTATCACTATATGTTGGGGTGGGCGTGAAAAACCGTGCACCATCATATCAAGAGCGTTATTTATGGACGCCAATGGAATCTACCGGTGGTTTAGCAGATGGTCATACTTACATTGGTGATATCGACCTTAAATCAGAAACAGCGTATCAAGGTGACCTTGGTTTAACCTGGCAATCAAGTGACTTTATGATTGCACCACATGTGTTTTATCAAAATATTGATAATTACATTCAAGGCACACCACTGGATATGGACGATGCATCAGCTAAAATGATGGCGTCGATGATGGCTCAAGATGACAACCCACTTAAATTTAGTAATGTTGATGCTAAATTATATGGCGCAGATGTTAATTGGTATTACAATCTCACAGACAACTTCCAGTTATCAGGGATCGCCAGTTATGTTAGAGGCGAACGTCGTGATATTGATGATAACTTATATCGCATTGCACCACTTAATGGTCAAGTAAGCGTTAGTTATCATGACGAAAACGTCATCACCAACTTAACGTTAGTTGCTGTTTCGGCACAAGATGATGTTTCTGCAACGAATACCGAGCAGGCAACCTCTGGTTATGGTTTAGTTAATATTGATGTTGAGTATTTTGTTACGGCTGATTTCACCCTACGTGGAGGTGTTGATAACCTACTTGATAGAGAATATCAAAATCACTTAGGTGGCTATAATCGAGTTAAAGAAGTTGCTACGCCAGTAATGAATCGATTACCAAGTGAAGGTTTGAGCGCATGGGTAGAAGCGACATACTCTTTTTAATTACGGAATATTGAGCAAATAATTAGCTAACAAAGTTCGACCAATATTAATTAAAAAAGCCCTTACGTTTTAAACGTAAGGGCTTTTTTTCTATCGAGTAGTGTGTGAAATACTTCACTAAAACTAGCGCTTATCAACCAATAATGCCATGGCTTACTTGTCATAGTGTTTTTCTTTAGTGAAACATGAGCTTTATCCTGCTCTACCTGAATCTGTTCTAAGATAGCTTTTTGTTTCTGTATCTCCCGTCGTTCACTCGCATCATTGGCACGTTCAGCAAATTGTTTCCTTTTTTTAGCACTCATCTGAGATAAAATACTGACCACATTATTTGAAGTGTTACCTTTAATTTTTTGCTTGGGTTTTGGTGTACTACACATAAGTTCACCTGCGATAAAATTGAATTGATACTATAGAAGAACCTAATATAGAGATTTATATTTCATCTATTAGTTTGGGTATGTGATGAATAAATCTTATTAATAGTGAGGGCTATTATCGAAAGTGATTTCTGAGTTAAGATACTTTTTGTTTATAATGAAAAATCAGCATCATTGGTTAATAAAAAAGGCGATCTAATGCAACGAAGACGATTTATTCAGAGTGTGGGCATAGCACTTTCTATGAGTTCATTACAGGCTTACTCTAGCGTTATAAAAAAGGTATCAGCACCGAAAGAGAAAAGATTGTATATCGATGGTTTATCTTTTGTTCCCGCTGATCTTAACGATATTAAAGCTGCTGAAATGGATGCATTTATTGCCGATATTTCCGCTATTGAGGAGATAAAACGTCCCGATGGCAGTATGAACTATAAACGTACGTATAAAGCCTGTATGAAAAGTATCAAGGAAAAAACTGCACAGTTAGCAGCTGCCCCAGATACTTGTATGGTCGCAACTTCGGGACGAGATGTGGCGGTTGCCAAAAATAATAATCAATGTGCAGTATTTTTACAAATTCAAGGTGCTGATTGTGTAGAAGGCGGTTTGCACCAGGTCGATGATTTCTATGAATTAGGTTTAAGAGTTCTGCAATTAACGCATCATTATGACAACTTATTTGCAGGAGGAGCTTTAAGCCTCGGCAATGCAGGGCTATCAACGGATGGCTTACAGTTAATTGATAAACTAGAAGCAAAAAATATGTTGATTGATTTATCGCATTCTAGTGTCAAAAGCGCGGAACAAACGCTTGCCAGAGCAAAAGGACCTGTTGTTCAAACACACGGTGCAGCACGCGCTATTATAGATAATTCACGCTGTACACCGGACCATGTCATTAAAGGTATTGCTGATAGTGGTGGTGTGTTTGGGGTTTTCATGATGTCTTGGTGGTTAACTAATGAAAAAATACCGAGACCAGAGCACTATATAAATCATTTAAAACATATAAAAAATATTGCAGGAGCTGAAGCGGTAGCTATAGCCAATGATTATCCATTAAGAGGCCATGAAAAAGCGTTACTTTCAGGAAATAATAATAAAGTCGCTATTCAAGGATATGAGCAATGGTGGCACAGTATTGGAAAAACAGGTGTATTAGGTTTTGAACAACCAGTGAACCATATTGTTATTCCTGAATTAAATCATATAAAAAGAATGAGAAGCCTTGAATATTTATTAAGTAAGGCTAATTTTACCCCTGTTGAAATTGATAAAGTGATGGGTGAAAACTGGCAGAGAGTTCTAAACGATGTTCTTATTTAAACAGAGTAATGTTTGAGTAACGAATTTATTGACTCGTTGAGGTCCATATGGATTCTATTAAATGTGAAAAGTACTTATTAGCGAAGCCTGAGGCCATATTGGATTACCCTTTTGGTGTGGACATTAAAGTATTTAAAGTAAAAAACAAAATGTTTGCGACGCTAGCCATCGGAAAAATGGGTAATAGTGATTCTTCTGAAAAGGGGGATTGGTGGATGAATTTGAAATGCGATCCTGATGAAGCGGTTATGCTACGTGATATATTTCCATCGGTAATTCCTGGTTATCATATGAGCAAGCGTTTATGGAATACAATTATTCTCGATGGTTCAATTCCTCAAGGTGAGATTGAGCGAATGATCGATAATTCATTTAAGTTAGTGGTGAGTAAAATGACCAAGAAAGATCAGGCTTCAATCTTGGTGCACTTGTAACTTAGCGTTATAAAGTTATCACTTTTGTTGAATAGACTTACCTAATTCATATCAATTTAGGTAAATTAATGGTGATGGACTTTGTTTTTATTTCTTTATTACTTAAGAATAATTTAATGGTTTTAGTCACTTCAGGCGAGACCATAAATAGGTTATGTCCAGCATTTTTGATTGTTACATGAGTTAACTTAGATAAACCTTTAGTCGCTATTGTTTGCGATGTCATATAAGTTCTTCCATCTAATGTTCCAGTCAATAAAAGGGTAGGTATATCACTAACGGGATCTTCGCGAAAATTATCCCCTAGGTCTAAACCTTTTACTGCTTTATTTAAATGCGGCATTGGAAAATTAAGGGCTAAACCTAATAATGAGGTTTTTGCTTGTTCGTTTACTAATGCCAATCTTTCTTCGGTAATACCCGAGGCAATGTCCATAGCAAATGACATGGCATCAAATGAAATTGGACTGTTAGTAAAATAACCGCGTTTTAAAAACTCTACCAGAACCTCATCACTGCCTTGATCTAATGTTTTATACAGCATCAATAAATGTTTTAGGCCGCGTTGAGGGTCTGCAATCATTGAAGAGGCGATGATTTGTAAGTGTACTTTTTGAAATAACATTTCAATGTTAGAACCATCTCTTTGAGGAATGCTCATTGGCATTGGGTTTCTCTCTAATTTTTTGTGTACGTTGTGCATTAATGTCATAATGTCTGAGTAGGCACTCTTTGCTTCAGGTTGGGTGTTTATGGCTTGTTGTAGTCGTGCAAAATAGGCATCAGTTTCTGCAGGTAATTTCACCGTTTGATTCAACCCTTCCGCACTGGCAATAACGACTTTATCAATACTTCCGTTTAACTCTTTCATTGCCGAAAAAGCAAGGTGGCTCCCGTAAGATATGCCCCATAGGGACACCTTTTCCGCTTTTAGGTGTTTTCTTAAGTCTTCTATATCTAATGCGCTTTGTGTTGTTGTATAACCTAAAATATCAACACCTTCTTTCTGCCAAAAGTCGACACATTCACTGGCTGCTTTTTGATATAACTGAGTTACGCTATTATTAGTCAACTTAATTGTTAGCGGTAAAGTCTGGGATGAAACACACTTAGGTGCAGTTTTAGATGAACCCGTACCTCTTTGGTCCAATGCTATTACATCGCCAAACTCTCGTAATGCCATAAATAATGGAAAACGAAACTTTGGATATTTAGCGGTATCAATGCCTGAGCCACCAGGGCCTCCTGATAAATAAATTATAGGTGAACCTTTATTTTCTCCTGTTGCTGGAAAGCGAACATATTTGACGGGAATTAAGCGGCTGTTAGTTTTATTTCTATTTTCAGGTACTTCAATATAACCTTCAAAAGCATTGACTGTTTTATTATCCATTGTGGTGAATATGATTGCTTTTTCATTAGCAAATATTTGCTCACTTTTATTATGCGCTAACGTCTGATTCGAAATAAACAGTGTTAATATTATTAATGATTTTTGTATGGTGCTCTTTAATTGCTGATGTGGCATGTGAATTGTCCTTACGACTGCGGGTAATTAAGTGCACTCATTTAAACGTACTGTAGATTACGACGCATGTGCTATTCTTTTAAAGCTACTGATTTTATGGGTTAAAGTGACGAAAGGTATGAAGGAATCGATGAACGGTGACAGGAAAAAACATGAATAAAAGCTTATACATTGCTTGTATTATTTTTATATTGAATTGTGTAGTTCAATCATATGCTTTTGCTCAAGCAACTATTTCAATTGACAATCAATCAGTTGTTTTTTGTCCGGCAAAACCACCACAAAAAATGCCTCCAACGTTTACCGAAAAAGAATGTCAGCAAGGTCTTTTATTGGATATCGATCCACAAAATGTGGAATTATGGCTGAAAGCTAATCTAACGGTGACTGACGCTTATTTAAAAAGGAAACAGCCCTCAGCCATCTTTGTTTTTGCTAAAATGTCGAGTGAAGTTTTTTTAAATGGAGAACAATTAGGCAGTAATGGTACGCCTAATTATTTAAAGGAAGAAGAGTTTTCAGGTGATATGGATGCTAAGTTTTATATACCACCAAGGTTATTAAAACGGGGAGCGAATGAAGTTATTATTCATGCTTCAAGTCATCATGGCTTTCTGACCCTTTCAAGGCCTATTCATTTCATCGGTATTTCAGAATATGGACAAACGAGTGAATTCTTTAAACGCGATCTACTTATTTTACTTAGTTTATTAGGCGCTATGTTACTTGGCTGTACCTATTTGATAACGTTGGTGTTCAGCGCAGAAGATAAAGAAACACCCGTGCTCATACTGTTGATGTTGGCGGCAGCCAGTGGGCAGTTATTTACAGAAGTTAGCCGAGTTATTTTTAACTATAGTTACCCGTTACATGATATTCGCTTAATCGCTATTGTTGTTTTGTCATTAATTTTTGGCTTCAGTCTCCTATTATTCACACTTAAAAAGTTTGCTCGAGCACAAAGGAATTATTGGCTAATGTTAGTCGTACCTCTGACGATATTACTATCGTTTATGACACCAGGCTTTGATGGTAAGTCAGTCATCGCTATATTAGTTCCTGCATTATTTAGTGTAGTTATAAGTGGCTTGAGTTGCTGGAAAATAAGATCACGGGAATCAATCTCATATTTTGTTGCCTATAATGTTTTTTGCTTAACTATAGTGTTTACTTTTGGAAAATTTAATTCCATGTATTTTTATTACATTGTCACGGGCATGATGACTTTTCTTGTGATTAAAATGGTTCATCAATCGGTTAAAGATAAAAAGCAAAGAAAAGAAGAAGAGCAACAATTGGTTAAATTACAATTGAAGGTCGATCAGTTAGCACAACAAAGATCACCAACGACACTTCAGCTTAGCAGTGCAGGTAAGATTGAAATAATTCCAGTTAATGACGTAGCTTATTGCAAAGCAGCAGGCGATTATGTGGAGATTTTCCTTACGAATCAAAGCCAATCATTATTTAGCGGCACGTTAAAAAGCATAGAAGAAAAACTTCCATCAACCTTCTTAAAAGTACATCGTTCTTATATCGTTAATTTGGATGAGGTCATGTCAGTTACATCATCCAAAAATGGTGCGACTAGTAGTGGGATACTCGCATTGAAAAGCGGGGATGAAATCCCTGTTAGTCGTCGCATATTACCGCATGTAAGAGGTGTGATTAAAGGAAATATAGCTCTGGTTTAATTTATTTTACTTTGCGAAACTAAGTTATTGCGTAGTGTTAACGAGTCTACGAGTAAACGCTTATGGAATACAATTATCCTCGATGGCCCAATTCCCCAAGGTGAAATTGAACGAATGATCGATAATTCGTTTAAGTTAGTGGTGAGTAGAATGACTAAGAAGGATCAGTAATCGATTATGCTATATGTATAGTTTTTAGTGAACTTTACTTCCCTAAGTTTTACTTGCCTCAATCTCTCTGAGGTGGAATTTCGATTCTTGTGATTGTTTCAACAGTATTTATCGCTATGTAAATTATAGTTTGTTATTTATACATTGAGTGTCAGTTTATTTTACATTGTGGGTAAATAAGTTGTAATAATTCATCAATGCTCATACTAAGTCGTTGTTTGCGTTCTTGGTTCAATTTTTGCTTAAATAGGAGGCTTTTATAGCTGTAGTGCTCTATAGCTAATTTTACCTTCTACAATGAGATGATTAATGTTAAACATATTTTCTAAGTTAATGAGTGTTCTTTTACTGATGTTAACAACAACAGCGTCAGCCGGTTATATAGACTTTACGGGACAAAATGAGGGTGTTGCTGATGAGTTTATATTTACACAAGAAGGAGTCACTTTAACCATCAGTGCATGGACAACAAATGTTAAATCAGATTCAGATCCAAGTTTAGATCAATTCGTAGTAACACCTTGGCAGCGTTTATTGGGATCATATGGCTGTCTCTTATACACATCTCCGAGCCCACGAGACCTCTCTACATCTC
>OJFU01000540.1_pt1 | contig 10932 bp, 6 predicted proteins | sample 1594331 | NCBI WGS metagenome assembly OJFU01 (sample SAMN05416801, study PRJEB24817) | seawater metagenome | isolation source: Sea water | place: Canada:Atlantic | collected 2013-11 | reverse complement strand
AGCTGCTGGACTATATTATTAGAACAAAATGTTCCGATGAAGATCCTGAAACAGGTGAAGTAATCCGAATGCCTGATGCAAAAAACCGCATTAAAGGAATCTGGCTTCCTGAGGGACCATCGCGATGTATCCCTGATGAAACGGTTAAACCCGCTTTATCTTATCAATATGTTCAAGCTATTCGAGATTGGGCTATTCCATCAGATGCAAAGACATTTTCGGATTTAGTGCATCTTCAAAAATTTTATGGTGAATGGGCAAAAGTTCCTATCAAAAATATAGATAGAAATGATCCTGATTGTGTCTTTGAAATTATTGATGATAAATTAGCAAAGATATGGATTCCCATATATTGGATGCATGCATACGCTCTTTTTTCAGTTCCGCTACGAGGTATACAAATCGCATATAATGATAGTGGTGAAGCCGATGAATATGTCCCCGAATATACAAAAAACAATATAATATGGACAAAAAATAAAGGTAAGTTAGCTGGTTTAACTAACAATCAGGGAATGATAAAACGCTATCCAAATGATGAGTTTGGAATGCATTCAACATCAAATAAAACATCAATGAACACAGGAAGCCAAAGTGTGCCCTGGATGCCAATTGAATTAGCTTACTGGTTAATAAGGCTAAGGAAGTGGCAATCAAAATATAATCCTATAAAAGCCCCAACAGCATGGTTAGATTGTGAACGAACAAATCTCAATGAGATGCAACGTAAGCAAAAGGGTGTAAATTGCTTTTTGTTTCGCGACTTTGGTGAAGAAGAGTGTGGAAACTTCGGTGGTCGATTAGCTAATCGGTTAGCGGCTGCTTTATATTTCAGTCAACCGGAGGAAATTACGTTAGCCACATGTGAAGGAAAGCATAAAGCTATATCCCTGTATAAATCAGAATACACGCCTCATAGCATGCGAGTTAGTCTAATCACTATTTATGTTATGGAATATAATCTGGACTTATCAATAATAATGAAACTCGCAGGGCATTCCTCAATAATAATGAGCGTGTATTATGTTAAAACCCAAGGAGTTGCTCTACGTAAAAAAATTGAGGAGGGTGAAAAAATAGCTTTAAAGTCTCAAGCGAGTGGAACTCAAAGTATGATTGAGCAGTTAAGAATCGATGAAGTAAAGCCTAATTTAATAGGAAATTCTGAAGATACTCTTAAAGCGCTTAATAACAATACACCTGCTGGGAATTATTTATTCAGAGATTGGGGGATATGCCCACATGCTGGAACTCGGTGTGAGGATGGAGGTGAATTGATTGGCATGACACAATATAGAGTTCCCGTTCCTACAGGTTATCTTGGTGGGGAAAATTGCATTCGATGCCGCCACTTTATAACTGGTCCGGCATTTATAGGAGGATTATTAGCAATATTCCAGGAGATAATTGTTTATTTAGAAAATAAACAATTGCATCATGATGAGTTAATTCAGGATGAGAATGAATTATTAAAGGCACTCGATAAAGAAGATGAAAAAGAATACTTGTGCAATAAAAACAACGAAAATTTTGATCCTATAAAACGTGTAGAAATTTCTGGTTCCATTCGTAAAACAAAATCAGAATATGAAGTAATAGCTAAAAAAATGGATATGCTTTACTGCGATTTAGGGGCGGTGAGTACATTGATTCATCAATGCCAAGCTTTGTTGAATCAATCCAATCTTCATATTGATAGTGATGAACAAAACTTACAATTGATTGTAAGGCCCGAACATGAACTACAAGTTATTGCTGAAGAAGTAAGCCAATATGAATTATTATGTGAGGTTTGTGAAAATGCTGAAATCTATCAATCGGCCAGTGCTGAACTTGCTATTACTCCACGTACTCAGCTTATAGATAATATGATGCTTAGAAATAACCTAAAGCCATTGTTATTTACCTTAACGAACAAGCAGCAATTACAAGCCGGTAATCAATTAAATAAGTTGTTTAAAGAACGTTTGAAAAGCCATGTAAAAGTTAATGATTTAATTGAAGGTAAATTACTTTTGTCTGACTTAGAAGAGCATGAACGGATAGAGCCTGTAGATTTACTTAATGTGTTACATCAACTAAGAATAGACATAAAGGAAATATAAGATGTCTCCGGAAGAACTATTAATTGAATTAAACAGTGATATTAAACTTAAAGTCAAACAAACGCTTCAAGTCATATATGAAGTCTGCTCTGAACAAAAAAGACGTGGTTTGTCTGATTTTTCATTTTCGACTATTGCTCGTTTGGGTGAAGGAAGAGGAGTTCCTAAAGCGCAAAGTATTCGCAATAAAACCGGAGAGCCGTATCGAGCTTTAATTAAATGCTTCGAGGATAATGTAGATGAGAAAAAGGTTAAAAACAAAAAATATAAAGGGAAACTAGATTGGATTGAAGAAATAACTGATGTTAGGCTTAAAATATTAGTGAGTCATCAAGCAGCTCAGTTAGCTGAAGCTAAGCGAACAATAAAAGAATTTACCCCTCCCGATATGGTAATTAATATTAACGATGGCCTAGCGATTCAAACTGAATCATTCACTCCTCTTGAACGAACAGCTTTAGAACACTTAGTCTCAGATGATTTTTTTGAAAAATGGCAGTTTAAAAAAGGCATACATGGTGATGTACTAAACGAACAAGACGAACGAGTTTTTAAAATAGCAACATTAGACGCTCTTGATAAAGCATTAAAGAGTTTATGACAAGTAGGATATACCTTGAAAAGCAAACTGATAACTCGCGCAGGATATAAAAAATTACAAGAAGAACTTGATTATTTATGGCGAGACAAAAGACCAAAAATTACTGCGATTGTAAGTTGGGCTGCTAGTTTAGGCGATAGATCGGAAAACGGTGATTACACCTTTAATAAACGAGTATTAAGAGAAATAGATCGAAGAGTTAGATACTTAAGGAAACGGCTAGAAGACCTTCAAGTCGTTGATTATTCACCTCAACAAGATGGAAAGGTTTTTTTTGGTGCAACGGTTGAAATTGAAAATGAAGCAGGTGAAGTTCTTAGCTTTAAGATAGTTGGTCCTGATGAGATTTATAATACCAAAGATTTTATTTCAATAGACTCTCCTATGGCTAGAGCTATGATAAAAAAAGAAGTAGACGATGAATTTTTCGTTCAAACACCTACTGGAAACAAAGAGTGGTTTATAAATAAAATTAATTATAAGTAGTTTCTAAAAATCATTAACTCTCTTCAAGTGTAACTATTTAGAATATATAGATTTATGTGATAAGATTTTTATATTCTAACTTTATCTATAGCTTATTCCACCTTATGAATCAGCCCCTTTACCTTAAGCGTACACTGTTTAGTGATGAGCAAAGATATACCGAGGCTGATTTATTACAAACTTCTAATTATATTGTTGTTTTGGCTGAACCAGGGGCAGGAAAGACTGAGCTTATAAAGAGTTTGGCTAAACAGTTAGCAGTTAAAGAAGTTACTGCAAATGTATTTCGTTACCGTACTTCTAATCAACCTGACAAGGCTCTTGTAATTGATGCTTTTGATGAGTTATCAAAAATAGATCAATCAGGTATTCATCAATTACTCGCTAATGCTTCAATGGCGAACCCAAGTCACATAGTCATATCAAGTAGATCCAGTGAATGGAATACCTCCACAACAAATACATTTGAAGAGTTTTTTGGTCGAAAACCTATCATTGTTAGGCTGTGCGAATTTAATGAGTCGGAACAACAAGATATTTTTTTCCATCATACCTCCCAAGATAGTTTTGTCGAATTTAAGGCTGAAGTTACCCGGTTTTCGCTAGATCCTCTTTTACCCAATCCGCAGTTTTTAAAGTTGTTTGCAGATTCTTATATTGAAAGTAATGGTCATTTTACGGATAAGCGTTCTATTTTCATTCAAGCCATTATTCACTTAGCGAAAGAGACTAATCAAAGTGTAAAGCCAAGCCCTAAGTTCTCAATCAAGAATAAAGTAGACATTTCATCGGAAATATTTGCAAAAATCCTATTATCCGGTTCCGAGGGAGTAGGAATCAGTGAAGTTAATGAAAGTCGGATGTACCCCATACTTGGTTCGTTATTGAACACTAGCGATTTAGATGTAAGTAGTCTTTTGGCAACACGCCTTTTTAAGCCAGGAGACAATGTAGATCAGCATAGACCCGTTCATAAAATGGTTGCCGAATACTGTGCTGCTGATTATCTAGTTAAACGTATTCTTATGTCATCAGACCCTTTAACTATCTCTCAATGTTTGTCTATTATTGCACCTAACTCGACAGTGAGAGATGAGTTGCGTGGACTACTTGGTTGGATGGCATCCTTGGGTAATAAATTAATAGAAGAGACTATAATTGAACTTGATCCTTATGCTGTGCTGGCAAACGGAGACCCTTCTCAACTAGAATCATCATCAAAACGATTTCTATTATCAAAATTAAAAAAAATTGAAGCTAGTAACCCTTATTTCCGACGGAATGATTCATGGCGAAAATTCAATGTTGTGGGCTTTTTTACGCAAGAAGTGATAGAAGATCTCAAGCCAATTATCTCCGGTGAAAGTGATGGTAATTTACGAGATTTATTACTTGAGCTCTTAGCTGGAACGAAAGAATTAAAATGGCTAAAAGCCGAATTGTGTCAGATTATTTTAGATCCCAATGAAAATAAAAACACAAGGATGTTAGCTAATACATGTGTGCTTGGTTTGGATGGCTATGACTTTCATTCTGACTTAAAGCATTTGATTGTCGAAGGTACTTACTCTTCTTTAGCTATAGCAGCTGATATTATCAAATATTATAGTTCTGATGAATTCACTTCTACTGAATTAGAAGATTTCTTTAATAGTTGCGCTAACTTATATCCAAGCTATAAAAAAGGTTTTGAGCGAACCATGGGGCGCCGTTACTTCATTAAGGGGTTAGTGTCTTGCTTGAACTTAGAGACTATTGAAACGCTTTTAAACTCTTTAAGCAAAGACTTGGTTTGCATATGTGATAAAAGAGCGTTTGAATGTGATTGCCGTACAGGAATAAGCAAAATCATTGGCCACTTGTTAGATCGCTACTTTGATTTAGCTAAACCTCCTCATGACCCATTGCGCGTTTGGCAAGGGGTTAAAAATTTAAATTTTCATGGCCGAAATAGTACCCGAGATATAGCCTCGGTAAATTATTTACGCGGAGATAATTACTTACGCCAAGGTATTATTGCTCATGTTTTTGGTGAGCTGACTGACAGTGAATTGATTTTTCAAACCCAATGTACAACATTCACAGGCGGAGAATCACATGCAGGGCTTGCTTTTAAAGTTGAAGATAATCAATTCATCGTTGATTTAGCGTTTGAACGTGATAATACTGAATTATGGGTAAGCTTTATCGCTTTCCATCAATTTAATCGTGATTTAGAAAGTAGAGGGCCAGACAGCTTACGTAACCATATGCGTAAGCAAGCGCTTGAAAAAAGAATGTTTATGTGGAAGTGGGCTTCGTTAAATAGACGACACTTTATTCTGGCCAAACAAGACGACCGACATTGGGGGTTAAAAGGTCGTAGACAAAAAAAACGTTATGACAAAGAAGAAAATGATAGACGTAAAAAGAATATCGATTATATTCAGGAAAATCGAAAGTTAGTTGAATCTGGGCAAAGTTTTAAGTATCTAGCTCTATTTACAGAGGCTTATCTCGAATCTCCAGAGAATATAAAACGAGAGTTTGGTGATGAAAATCTTGTTCGAAATGCTCTGAAAAACTGTTTAGACTTTATTAAACCCGATGTTCCTAGTTTGCAAAAACTTGTTGAGTGGAAGTTCACATCTTTGGTTTATCATGTGGAAACTATACTTTTTGCTGCTTGCATTGAAATCATGCGTGTCAGAGGACACTTAGACGGTATAGAGTCCTCATTTTTGATGGCACTAAGAACAAACTTAAACTTTAGTTATCCTTCGGTAAGTGAAGGGGAGCATGATGCTCTCAGGTCTGAGGTGGACCGCCCCTTTTCTAGTGGGCGTTGTGTATTTTTGCATTCAATTGCGACCTTATGGGTTACATTTGCTCTTTTGAATTCATAGTAAACATCAACCTCATGGGCAATCCCATCATTAGAAAACAAAGATGCATTTTTAGATACAATAACCCCATCGTCTTTCATGTTTAACAGCATGGAATAAACACTATGAACATGTTCTTCTAACTCTTTCCCTTTAGACACTCATACTCCGAAATTATCTAATTGTTGAACTAAACCGCTTATTATGGATACTTATCAGTAATGTCAGTTCCATAACCTGTATTTAATTCACATTAATATCCCACAATTTCAAAGTATTAGAAACTTAAAGTAATTAATTTTTGTCATATCCAATATAAAATTCAATACAATTGATAATATTATCAAAAGAGTACAGCTGATATAGATAGTTTTTGGGTTATTACAGAGGCTTCTCACTAACATGACACATGTGATCCATTAGAAAATATATGGCAAAAAATATTAGCCTTATGTCAGGACTATAATGCGTACAAAGTGATCTTAATTTATTAGTGGCAAACCTAGTGTTATTTAGTGGTCATAGTAAGTGTCATTAGATGGCTGTGTTGGATGATAATGACTGGCAATTCTGATGTGATTGGATGGCTCAACTGATGTAATTGTCCAGTCATGGTAGGACTTCTCTTATATCCGATAAAATAGTATACGAAGGTAGTACGTGTACTATTTTTGTTTGTATGTTTATCAGTGATTATTTATAAAATAGTATGAATGTACGGGTTATAACATATATTCAGCATTTTCACTGCGATCACCCTGCGCGGCAGCTTCACTGACTGAGCGAGTGATTTTTGGGCGTTCGTCTTTCCAAAGAAACTTAAGCTCTTTATCTAAACGGTCCCAGCCTTCGCGAGTTATATAATTTGATCTTTTCATCGTGCTATTTTACATAATAAATTAGTGCTTTGTTAAAAATATCGAAAATAACTAAAGCAATAGATAAATCAAGCTTAACAAGCAGAGTTTTATACTAATCGAGCTAATAAATTAATCTGATGGGCACTACATAACTTCGCTATCAAGAGAGTAATACGATAAATCACCCGAGTTATCAAAATGGGTTAGCAGTAAAATTTTCGTCACAACAGTTTTCTGTTATTATGCTGGCCAACATATTATCCTGCTGGAACTGTCTTTCAATGTTAACTATTGCCGAGCAAATAGCTCAAGAACTCAATGTTAACGCGGTACAAATTAATGCCGCTATTACCCTACTTGATGATGGTGCAACTGTGCCATTTATTGCCCGTTACCGTAAAGAAGCAACGCAAGGTTTAGATGATAACCATCTTCGTCATTTAGCGCAGCGTTTAAGCTATTTGCGTGAACTAGAAGATCGTCGCCAAGTGATTTTAGTTAGCATAAAGCAACAAGATAAGCTCAGTGCTGAATTAGAAAGATCAATCAAACAAGCAGATAACAAAACTCGCTTAGAAGATTTATATTTACCCTATAAACCAAAACGCCGTACCAAAGGTAAAATAGCCAGTGAAGCGGGCATAACACCCTTAGCAAATAAGCTTTTTAATAACTGGCAACTTTCTCCAACAACGGAGGCAGGCGAATTTATTAATGAAGCGGCAGGATTTTCCGACGTAAAAGCTGTGCTCGAAGGTGCGAGCTATATTTTAGCTGAGCGTTTTAGTGAAGATGCAAGTCTACTAGCCAAACTACGTAGTCATTTGCTAAAACAGGCGCATTTAGTCAGTAAACTTGTTAAAGGCCAAGAAAGAGCTGGCGCCAAATTTCGCGACTACTTTGAACATAGTGAAAAACTGAAAACAGTACCTTCTCATCGTATGTTAGCTATGTTACGCGGTAGAAATGAAGGCTTTTTACAGCTTAATATTGATGTCGATCCAGGACAAAGTATTGCAACGTTTAATAGTGCAGAACAACTTCTTATTGAACACTTAACACTTAAATGTTTGTCACCGGGTAGTAAACAACCAGCGGCAGAATTTTTAACGAAAGTTGTGCAATTAACATGGAAAACTAAATTAAATGTCAGTTTAACCAATGAATTGATCACGAGTTTACGTGAGCAGGCCGAAACACAAGCGATAGACGTTTTTTCAAATAACCTTACTGATGTATTAATGGCAGCACCTGCTGGGCCTCGAGTAACTCTAGGCTTAGATCCAGGTTTAAGAACGGGCTGTAAAATTGCCATTGTCGATGGCACAGGAAAATTATTACATACTGCCACCATATTCCCACATGTCCCTCAAAACCATTGGGATAAGTCACTGCGTACCCTTGTTAACATTTGCCGACAGCATAAAGTTGAATTAGTGGCCATTGGTAATGGTACTGGCTCACGAGAAAGTGACAAATTAGTTGCTGAGGTGATCCAAACATTTAAAGCGGATGAAAGCAAAATGCAACTCACTAAGATGGTGGTGAGTGAGGCTGGAGCTTCTGTTTATTCCGCTTCTGAATTTGCCGCTAATGAGTTTCCTGATTTAGATGTGTCATTACGTGGTGCTGTTTCTATCGCCCGACGTCTACAAGATCCATTGGCCGAGTTAGTAAAAATTGATCCTAAGGCGATTGGTGTTGGTCAGTACCAGCATGATGTTAGCCAAAGTCAGCTCAGTAAAACCCTTGATGATGTTGTTGAAGATTGTGTAAATGCAGTTGGCGTTGATCTAAATAGTGCTTCAGCGGCGTTATTAACACGCGTTTCTGGGCTAAACAAAACGATGGCTGGTAACATTGTTGCTTTTCGCGATAGCCAAGGTCGATTTACCAATAGAAAACAATTGAAAAAAGTTGCACGCTTAGGGCCAAAAGCTTTTGAGCAAGCCGCTGGTTTCTTACGGATTACAGACGGTGATAATCCGCTAGACCAGTCAGCACTTCATCCTGAAAGTTATCCTGTGGTGGAGAAAATACTCAGTCAACTACAGCTTGATGTAAGTAAAGTACTTAATAACAACGAGCAATTACAATCTCTCGATATCACTCAGTTTACTGATAATGATATCGGTGAAATAACGATTAAAGACATCATTAAAGAGTTAGCTAAACCAAGTAGAGATCCTAGACCGGCATTTAAAACCGCTAGTTTTGCTGAGGGTGTAAATACTATGGCAGATTTAATTCCAGGAATGATACTTGAAGGAGTGGTCTCCAACGTGGCTAACTTTGGTGCTTTTGTTGATATTGGCGTGCATCAAGACGGATTAGTACACATTTCATCAATCACAGATAAGTTCATCAGTGATCCGCGTGAAATTGTGAAGGCTGGTGAGGTTGTTAAAGTGAAAGTGGTCGAGGTAGATGTAGCTCGAAAACGTATTAGCTTAACTATGCGTCTAGAAGAGCAGGTTAGCGCACAAACTAGTAAGCCTGCTTCAGCTAAAAATAATGGTAAACATGAGAGCAATAAAGAAAAAAATCAGGAAAACGGTAGGAATAATCAAAGCAAACCACAGGTAAAACATAATAAATCAAAAAGTAAGAAAGTAGACAATGCCGCTATGGGTAACGCTTTCGCGGATGCTTTTGCTAAGTTGAAGAAATAAAAACAATTATTTTAAATTATTTGTTAAAATAATGTTGACTAACTTAATGAGAATGATTATCATTTGTTTCGTTGCTTAGGCAGTGAATGCTCTCTCACTAAATAAGTAACAGCAAAGTACGGAACTTGGTGGTTATGCTTCAGGACACATAACCACTAAGTGACCACTTTGGGATTCTACAGAGTTTATTCGACATTAAAATTTTTGATGGTTTAGCCAGTAACACTTTCTTGATGGTAAGTGTCACTGGCTTTTTTATGCCTGTTATATTGTGATTGTTTTAATCTATACCCGCTCTACTTGAAGATGCTCGTTTCAGGAAGTCTGAGCGAATTATAATCAAGGCGCATTTTTTTATTAAGGGTCATTCAGAAGAATATGCTCCTGCATTCTCTAAAAACACCATCCATGTAGCGTCCTTAAAAAGAAAGGCAGACTATGGTTTGCTCTGCCTTCCCCAAGGGGCTGCTTTAGAAACGTTTTATGCTGCGTTATTGATTTCGACAATAGAATAACTATTCTCTTCAATCAATGCCTTGCCTAAAGGCATTTCTAATTCCAGCTGAATCATGCGTCTTCAAGTGGAACGGGTATAGAACATTATTTTTAATAAAGTTGATAAATAGTGTTGACTATCTTAATGAGAATGATTATCATTTGTTTCGTTGCTTAGGCAGTGAATGCTCTCTCACTAAATAGGTAACGTGCAAAGCAAGGAACTTAGTGGTTATGTTCCAGGACACATAACCACTAAGCACCACTTTTAGGTTTTAAATTTTTATTCGATTTTAAAGTTTTTTGATGGTTTACCAGTAACACTTTCTTTCTAGCAAGCGTTACTGGTTTTTTTTTGCCTGCTCTTTATTGTTGGTGCTTTGTTACGCTATTTTAAATCGACCAACTACCTCAGACATATTATTACTGCTTGTTTTTAATTGCTGGCTAGTTTCACTTAGTTGTTGAGTAGTTACAAGAGACTCATCAGTCATACCTGCTAGATCACTAATGCGTAAGTTAACCTCATCAGCCGCTTCGCTCTGCTGCTCAGTAGCCCTTGCAATTTGAGTATTCATATTGCTGATATTATCGACCGAACCTACAATCTTATTGAGTGCATCTCCTGCCATGTTCGCCTTATCATTTGCATCATTAACCTGCTTAATCCCCAACTCCATAGAGACCACAGCTTGCTGCACCCCTTTTTGCAGTCGCTCAATCATAGATTCAATCTCTTGAGTCGAGTTCTGAGTACGTTGAGCTAATGTTCTTACTTCATCGGCAACAACGGCAAAACCTCTGCCCTGCTCTCCTGCTCTAGCAGCTTCAATCGCAGCATTTAACGCC
>OJFU01000537.1_pt1 | contig 10956 bp, 10 predicted proteins | sample 1594331 | NCBI WGS metagenome assembly OJFU01 (sample SAMN05416801, study PRJEB24817) | seawater metagenome | isolation source: Sea water | place: Canada:Atlantic | collected 2013-11 | reverse complement strand
TAGATGAAACATCGGAAGTCACAGATCCTGACGATATTGATGCACTGCTAAATTCGGTAACGGATTCAGTAGATGACAATGCGGAAGTCACCGATCCAGATGATATTGATGCGCTTCTCAATTCGGTAGCTGATTCAGTAGATGACACCGCAGAAGTCACCGACCCAGATGATATTGATTCGCTTCTCAATTCGGTAGCTGATTCAGTAAATGACACCGCAGAAGTTACTGACCCAGATGATATCGATGCGTTACTAGACTCTATGAATGACTCGGTAAGTGATTCAGTAGATGAAACATCGGAAGTCACAGATCCTGACGATATTGATGCACTGCTAAATTCGGTAACGGATTCAGCAGATGACAATGCGGAAGTCACCGATCCAGATGATATCGATTCGCTTCTCAATTCGGTAACTGATTCAGTAAATGATACCGCAGAAGTCACTGACCCAGATGATATCGATGCCTTACTTGATTCGGCAAATGATACCGCAGAAGTCACCGATCCAGATGATATCGATGCCTTGCTTGATTCAGTAAATGATACCGCCGAAGTCACCGATCCAGATGATATCGATGCGTTACTTGAATCAATGTCGGGTAATGCTCCTGTAGCTCAACAAACGCCTAAACAAGATTTACCAGAAGTAGTAAATGAATCAGAAATGGATAGCCCCTTAAGTCCAGAAGATTTGAGAATTAAGAATGAAAAAGCAGAGAATGAAGCTAAAATTTCCGCATTCACAGCTGAATATGTCACACCTTTTCTTACTGCCGATTTTACCGATATTATGGCTAAAGATAGCGCCAATGAATTAGCCGATGAAACGCTAACAAACACTGTGAGTGATGAGTTAGATGATGAGCTAGATATTGATGCACTAATTGCTGATACCATTAGTAAAGATGAAGTAGACAAAAGCTTCAACGAAGATGAAAAAGACGATGTTGGTGATGATTTAATTAATTCCCCAATTGATGAAACGATTAAAACTCAAGTTGATGGTGGTTTTACTGAGGCTGAATTAAGTCAATTATTAGCTGACGATTCGCTAGATGATGAATCAAATCAAGCTGAAAGGGGGTTAGACGATGCAATCGAATTATCACCTGACTTTACAGATGAAGATGTTTTAGCTGAACTATTAGCTGATGTTGATGATTCAGGCGAAGAAAAGCTTGAAGAAGTAGATGAATTAGACGTCATAGAAGAATTGTCGAATGTTGATTTTGATGAATTACTAGCAAACATTGAAAAAGAATCAGCGACTACTCCAATAGAGTCAGATGATATTGATTTAACCTATGGTGGTCTTGGAGATGAAGTTGGTGATGATTTACTTGACGACAGCTTTATTGAAGAAAGTATTCAAAGTGCCCAAGACGTTGAGAAATCAGAGGACTACCTTTCTGTAGATGACTTGATTTCTGATAGTTTAGATGAGGGCGATGTTTCAGAGCCTTATGAAAAAACCAACATTGATGTTGGTTTAGGCCAATTTGCACAAAATGATAGTGGCATAGATGTTGATAAAGATGGTTCGATGTCGAGTAAGCTAGATTTAGCAAAAATGTATATTGAAATGAATGATGAAGAAAATGCTCAAGTTATATTGCAAGAAGTGATCTCTAAAGGAGATGCAACTCAGCAAGTTGAAGCTCAAGCACTTTTAGATTCATTATAAGATAAACTAACAAGCAATAGCCTAACTGCATAAAATGAAGGATAATGCGCAGCGAAAATAATCTCCCCACTAAAAGGTAGGATTGCATGCGTTATGCGTTAGGCATTGAGTATGATGGTAAAAATTATTGTGGCTGGCAACGCCAAAATAATGCTGTCACCGTCCAAGAAAAAGTAGAAAAAGCATTATCTAAAATTGCGGATGAAAAAATTGAAGTCGTTTGTGCTGGTCGTACTGATACGGGTGTTAATGCAACCAATCAAGTGATTCATTTTGATACTTCAAAAATACGCAAAGATGTAGCCTGGACTTTAGGCGTAAATACTCACTTACCTTCTGATATAGCAGTTGCCTGGGTAAAGAAAGTCGATGAAGATTTTCATGCTCGTTTTAGCGCAACGGCTAGAAACTATCGTTATATAATTTATAATAAACCACTGCGTTCTGCTATTTTGAGTCATGGTATTAGTCACTGTCACTACGCCTTAGATGAAACTCTTATGCAGCAGGGTGCTGATTACCTTATTGGTCAACATGACTTTACTTCCTATAGAACGGTACACTGTCAATCGCATTCTGCGGTTCGTACAATCAAACACTGTCGAGTGACAAGACAGGGTGATTATATTGTTGTTGATATCAAAGCAAATGCCTTCTTACATCATATGGTACGAAACATTGTCGGTAGCTTAATGCGCGTCGGACAATCGCAGGAAACAACACACTGGATGAAAGAGGTTTTATTAGCTAAAAACCGCTGTGTTGCTGGCGTAACAGCACCACCAGAGGGATTATACTTTGTTGATGTTGATTATCCAGAGAGCTTTGACTTACCTAAAAGCCGTTTAGGGCCTCTGTTTTTATAGGTGGAAAATTTAGCTAAATAACAACTAATTACTGAGCAGACCAGTTTTTTCTATATTCAATAGGTTATACTATGGTCTAATATGCGGTTTAGAATAGAGTTTGATGGAGTGTCTCCATCAATAAACCGACAGATATTTCGATGCAACAGGCCAAAATAATATTATGAGCTGGATAGAAAAAATTCTCCCGAAAGCAAAAACGACGCAAAAAAGTAGCATTCCTGAAGGTGTATGGAGTAAATGTACTTCATGTAACGCCGTACTTTATAAAGCTGAATTAGAACGCCAGATTTCAGTGTGTCCTAAATGTGACCACCATATGCGTATCAGTGCACGTAAACGTATTGATAGCTTTCTTGACCAAAATAACCGCATGGAATTAGGTGAAGAATTTGAAGCACAAGATATCTTAAAGTTTAAAGACTCTAAACGTTATAAAGATCGTCTTAGTGCAGCGCAAAAAAATACCGGTGAAAAAGATGCTCTTGTTGTTATGAAAGGTGAATTGCACGGTATGCCAGTTGTTGCCGCTGCATTTGAATTTTCATTTCTAGGTGGCTCTATGGCCTCTGTTGTTGGCGCTCGTTTTGTAAAGGGTGTTGAATATTGTTTAGAGCATAACCTTCCGTTTATTTGTTTCTCTGCAAGTGGCGGTGCCCGTATGCAAGAAGCACTATTCTCTCTAATGCAAATGGCAAAGACAAGTGCAGCGCTTGCTAAAATGAGTGAAAAAGGTCTTCCTTACGTTTCTGTATTAACCGATCCTACAATGGGTGGTGTATCAGCAAGTTTGGCTATGTTAGGTGATATTAATGTTGCTGAGCCAAAAGCACTAATTGGTTTTGCTGGTCCACGTGTTATCGAGCAAACTGTTAGAGAAAAACTACCAGAAGGCTTCCAACGCAGTGAGTTTTTATTAGAAAAAGGCGCAATTGATATGATTGTTGATCGCCGAGAAATGAAAGAGACTTTAGCGCGTATGTTAGGTAAGTTTATGGGTCAAGTTAGCGTTGTTTCGTAAGCAATATTAGCAAATATTCGTTCTTGTCTATTTAACTCAAATCACTTGTTGATGAATTAATGTCAAAATACAATTCAAGCCACTATCAAGATTTAACTAATCTCGATCAGTGGCTTTATTATTTAGAAAACTTACATAGTACTGAAATAGATCTTGGTTTATCTCGTGTTGGTAAAGTCGCTGAACGCTTAGCTATTGATTTGAGTTTTGCTAAGGTGATTACGGTTGCAGGCACTAACGGTAAGGGCACTACCTGTGCTTTTATTGAAAACGCTTTACTCAACAGTGAAGCATGTAAATCCAAGCAAGGTGTTGCTGTTTATTCTTCTCCTCATATTGAACACTTTAATGAGCGTCTTCGAATAAATAAACAGGATATAGGTGACCAAGCACTAATTGATGCATTTAAACTTATTGAAGATGCTCGCGAAGATATTTCACTTAGTTACTATGAGTATACTACCTTAGCTGCACTGCTTGTCTTGATGGATACTAGACCGAGTTTTATTATACTCGAAGTAGGTCTTGGTGGACGATTGGATGCGACCAATATCATTGATGCAGATATTGCGGTTATTACAACAATAGACCTTGATCATCAAAGTTTTTTGGGCAATGACAGAGAAACTATTGGTTTTGAAAAAGCAGGAATAATGCGATCAGAGCAAGACATTGTTATTGGTGATACTAACGTACCCAACTCAGTGGTAAATCATGCTCACGAGTTACATAAAAACCAAGCTGATAGAGTATTTTTACGAGACCAAGACTTTATCGTTAAAAATGCTCAATCTCATTGGAACTGGAAATCCAAACAGACCCAGTTAACAGGACTCAATGCTACTTTTATTCCACGTGATAATGTCGCTACGGCACTAATGGTGTTAGAAAAGCTTGATCTGACATTAAACGCGGACTTTGTAAATGATGTTATTTCGAAAACGAAGGTTGCAGGGCGCACTGAGTTAATTGCGCAGGAGGGCATGTGTGATGTTATTCTTGATGTTGGTCATAACCCCCAAGCGACTCGTTACCTCGCTGGATACCTTAAGCAGATAAAAGAGCAAGCTAACTATCAAAATATTTATGCTGTAGTTGCCATGCTGGGCGATAAAGATATTAGTGCTAGTTTAGAATCATTAAAAGATGATATAGATTTTTGGTATACCGGTGCGTTAGATGTACCAAGGGCTGCGACAAAAGAAGTAATGGCCAGTAAGTTAGCATTATTTACAAATGCAGTTAATTGTTTTGACAATGTTGATGAGGCATTTAAAATGGCAAATAAGCAGGCTAATTCGTCTGACTTGATTCTTGTATTTGGTTCATTTTTTACTGTTTCGAAAATTAGAACTCAGCTAACTATCGGTTAGTTAAGTCGTATTAATTAGGAGTGTCTCTTGTCTACACCGTTTCAAAATCGCCTTGTCGGGACTATTATTGTTGCAGCCGTGGTTATTATTTTCTTACCAGACGTACTAGATGGAGAGAAAAAATCACATCAAGATGACTTTGAAGCCATTCCTAAAGCAGAGGTTTTTTCGGGTAAATTAACGAATAAACCTTTTCCTGAAGAAAAACTAGTCCGACAAAAAGTGACACCAATCTCCAATGAACAAGCTATTGATGAAACGCCTATTGAGAAAATAGCTTCCGAATCAACGAAAAAAGCTAATCAAGTCGTAGAGAAAGTAACAAAACCTGCAGTGACTCCACCAGTAAAAATAGCAAGTAAACCAAAGACGATATTACCAGAAAAAGCAGTAGCCAAAGAAGCTTGGGTTATTCATTTAGGCAGCTTTAAAGATAAAACTAACGTTGCCCAATTATTAAAGAAATTAAAAGCTAAAGGGTATATCGCCTTCACTAAGCCAATCAAAACTAAGCAAGGTACATTAACTAAGGTCATAATAGGACCTGAATTAATAAAGACGGCAATGGTTAAAAAGCTCCCCGCTTTGAAGAGCCTTACTGGAATCCAAGGCAAAGTGGCGTATTTTGAACCAAATAAGTAGTGAACTTTTATAAAATGCTAGGCATTATTTCGCTAATTCTGATAGAATGCGCGCCTCTAATTTAGATAAACTCAACGAGACATTCAAGTTATGGTTTGGATAGATTACGCCATTTTGGCCGTTATAGGCGTATCAACACTAGTTAGTTTAATACGTGGCTTTGCAAAAGAAGCAGTATCTCTAGTTATTTGGATCAGTGCCTTCTTCATTGCCAGTACTTTTTACGCAAACCTTGCTAATTTGTTAACGAACATCTCAGATCCCTTTTTGCGCAATGCCGCAGCTGTCGCTATTCTTTTCATCTCAACCTTAGTACTGGGTGCTTTGATTAATTACCTTATTGGGCAATTGGTTAGTAAAACAGGCCTTTCCGGAACAGACCGTGTGTTAGGCCTAGTTTTTGGTGCACTACGAGGCGTACTCATTATCAGTGCTGTAATATTTTTTGTTGATGCTTTTACCGGCGCAGAAAATACACAGTGGTGGAAAAGCTCTGAATTAATCCCTGAGTTTAAATTGGTAGTTGAATGGTTTTTTGAATACCTTAAAGGGTCATCAAGTTATATAACTTAGTTGTTATAGATAATGACTAGATTCAAGCGGAGTAAATCCGTATACGATAATTTATAAGATATTATTTTGATATCTTATAATTCAATATTTATTGGGTGGTTAACACCATCCTAAGCTAATAAATTAGCGTAAATAAATAGTGTAAATATTTTTTTTGTGGAGAGAATTTCATGTGTGGTATTGTTGGTATTGTCGGTAAAACTCCTGTTAGTCAGCATATATATGATGGACTAACTGTACTTCAACATCGTGGTCAAGATGCTGCAGGTATTGTAACAATTCATAATAATACTTTTAGGCTAAGAAAGGGCAATGGATTAGTGAAAGATGTTTTTCACACCCGCCATATGCTTCGCTTACAAGGTAATATTGGTATTGGCCATATTCGCTATCCGACAGCGGGCACTTCTAGCTCTTCAGAAGCACAACCTTTTTATGCAAACTCACCATTTGGTTTGTCATTAGCGCATAACGGTAATTTAACTAATGCTGAAGAGTTAAGAACTTGGTTATTTGACGAAGCTCGTCGACATGTGAATACTACTTCAGACTCAGAAGTTTTATTAAATATTTTAGCGCATGAATTACAGCAAAGTGAAAATATTTCGCTAACACCTGAAGATATTTTTACAGCCGTTGCGAAAGTCCATAAACGTGTTCGAGGCGCTTATGCTACAGTGGCTCTTATTGTTGGCCACGGTCTGATTGCTTTTCGTGACCCTAACGGTATTCGTCCTTTAGTTTTTGGTAAAAGAGAAACTGAATTAGGTGTTGAATATATGGTTGCTTCTGAGTCAGTTGCACTAGATGCCTGTTCTTTCGAATTTGTACGTGATGTTGCCCCAGGCGAAACAATTTTCTTTTCTGAAGATGGCCAAATTCACAGTCAACAATGTGCTGATAATCCAGTTTACAGCCCGTGTATTTTTGAGTTTGTTTACTTTGCCCGTCCTGATTCAACCATGGATAAAATGTCTGTTTATGCTTCACGCGTAGAAATGGGAACTAAGTTAGGCGAAAAAATTGCTCAAGAATGGCAAGATGTTGATATCGATGTTGTTATCCCTATTCCTGAAACGTCTTGCGATATTGCTTTACAAATAGCTAAGCAGCTTAACTTACCTTATCGACAAGGTTTTGTTAAAAACCGTTATATTGGCCGTACTTTTATCATGCCGGGTCAAGAGCAACGTAAAAAATCTGTTCGCCAAAAACTTAATGCTATTTCTACAGAGTTTAAAGGTAAAAATGTTTTACTTGTAGATGACTCTGTTGTTCGAGGAACGACCTCTGAGCAGATAATAGATATGGCGCGTGCGTCAGGTGCAAATAAGGTTTACTTTGCTTCAGCGGCCCCTGAAGTACGATTCCCTAACGTCTACGGCATCGATATGCCAAGTGCTAATGAACTCATTGCACATGGTCGTGAATTAGATGATATTTGTAGTTTAATTGGCGCCGATAAATTAATATTTCAGTCTCTTGAAGATTTGATCTCTGCCGTAAGCGTTGGTAATCCAGAAATCAAAACTTTTGATACTTCTGTATTTGATGGTAACTATGTAACTAATGATATTGACCAAGCTTATTTAGAAAGGTTAGATGCATTACGTAATAATACGACTAAAGAAGAATCAGATAAAAATGCTGATTCTATTATTGATATGCATAATGAAGGTGCAGAGTAGTATTTATACTCATGCTAACTAAGTAATAACTTAGTTGCTTTAACTTTTTCTTTAAGTATTAAATATAAGTATCAAACACAAAAAAAGCCTTACTTCTTATGTAGAAGTAGGGCTTTTTTATTTAATGATAATTATATTATTAAATCATTTCTCTAATTAAATTCAAGCTATGCAACAAATTCAGGACCAAATCCCATAGTCCACATTATCGCGGTAAATGCCATTAAACCAACTAATAAGACTAAACCACATGTTACTACTGAGCTGGAGTAAATAAAGCCTTTTTCCTCAGGGATATTCATCATGATAGGGACGCCGGAATACAACAAATAGATGGAGTAAGCTACTGCGGCAATACCCGCTAAAGCAACAAACCATAACACTGGAAATAACGTCGTTATGCCTACCATAAGCAATGGTGTTGAAGTATATGCAGCAAGTTCAAGTGCTTGAACAAAATCAGGTTTAGAATCAAATGTTTTCGCCATCCATTGAATCAAATAAGCCAAGGCGAACACACCAAAAACTAAAGCGAAATACATGCTAATTGCCATAATTTGTGCACTTTCAACACTGATTTTAATTGGGTTGCCTACGCCAATAGTCCAACCAATATAGGCAGTGGCATAGTAAGAGCATATAGTTGGAATGAGCGCTATGGTTAAAATGTGCATCAAACTGTAACTTAAACTTTCATGGCGTTTTTCAATAACATGCCATTCTTCTTTAGGGTGAGCGTAAAGCCCCCATATGTGGTTTAGTATCATAATCAATCCTCTCGCACGTAAGTATTCGGAAAGTACTTTTCAGTCTAAAACAACAACAATAAATGATTAAGTCATCAGTACTCTTATTATTACACCCTTATTTATGAGAGATATAAGATGATTCGTCAAGTGTTGGTGGAAAAATAAACAATAAAGCTCTATAGAATGTGCTTTTAATAATTTTATGCGATAAGGGAATTATAGGATAAATGAAACTAGCTTACTTTTACTCGCACAACTGACATAACCTCAATACTAAAACCCGCAATCATTTCAGCATCAGTGTAATAAGTGAGATTCACCCTTTGCCCTTGTAAACTTTGGTAAAGCTTTTTGCGTTTGTATTTAAAAGGAACGTCAATATTATCCAGCATTAGTGTATTAAGTATCCAGTCATCACGCTCGCGTTGTACATGCGAAGTCACTTTCATATTTTCACTATGGATTAGCTTATCGTGTTTTTTAACAAGTTTCTGGGCAGCATTTTTACTTGTAAGTGTTTTTTTGATTATAGAAGGCATAAATTTGATCTATGTATGGTAAAAAACAGATTATGCTAGTATCTCAAGAAATAGACTTTTAAAATAGCGCAATAATTGAAATTCACTTAAATGAACTTCCTAGCTTTTCAGCACAGAGATAAACAGATGACAGAAGCAGAGACATTACTTGTACCTATATTAAAATTTTTATCCTGCGAAACGCCCGATGCATGGATAAATGAAGCGAAGAAAAAAGAAAATTTGCCCATTATTTTACGAGATCATTTAGCATGCGAACTTAAAGCTGGGCAAACTGCTATGTATCTCATTCGAAAATATGCCGTAGATAAAGACAGTAGTAAGGTATTACTTGAATGGTTCGAACCATATGAAGACTTTCTATATCGAAAACGCGGTGATTTAGCGTCACTTGCTAATAAAAATAACTTATCTAAAGCAATTTTACCTAAAAGTAGGAACGCTCAGGGGAAGTCACCCTATAGCCAAGATCTCATTGATAAAATGGTCTTGTTAATAAAAGAAGAACTGCATCACTTTTATCAAGTGTTAGAGATTATGGTTAAGCGAGAAATTCCTTTTGATGGCATTACTGCAGGTCGTTATGCTAAGGGAATGCTAAAACATGTCAAGACTTTTGAACCTGATGCTTTGGTAGATAAGTTAATTATTGGAGCTTATATTGAGGCGCGTTCATGTGAGAGGTTTGCTAAGTTAGCGCCGCATTTAGATGATGATTTGAACAAGTTTTATGTCTCTTTACTTCGCTCAGAAGCTCGTCATTATCAAGATTATCTGACATTAGCAGGACAGGTCGCAGGTAAAGATATTAGTGAGCGGGTCGCGTATTTTGCCAAGGTTGAAGCTGATTTAATCTCATCACCGGATGAAGACTTTAAATTCCACTCTGGAACACCAGTTTAATTTACTGATAAAGCTGTTATTGGCATTGCGTTAATTGGAATTATTATAAATATAACAGGCAGCTTAAGTTGTCCGTTATATTTTAGATAGGAATAATTGTAAGGCATACAAAGGCATATTAGGTTAAAGGCTGGTTTAGTAACTCAATAGAATTTTTGGATACCTTTAACCAAGCACCTTGCTCATACCAATCACCTAAGACGATGCGTTGAGCTGACTTACCGTTTGCAGAAACTTGATGAACAGCTGGTCTGTGTGTATGGCCATGAATTAACAACTGGCTTTGATATTTTTGCAGACACTCAATCACTTCACTTTCGGTAACATCCATAATCTCTTGTGATTTCACTGAGGTAGCAGATGCACTTTTCTTTCTATAGTTTGCTGCTATTTTTTTACGTACAAATAATGGCAGACTCTTTATCGCTGCTTGCCACCACCAAGAGCGGGATTTTTTTCTAAATACTTGGTAATCAACATCACGAGTACACAAGGTATCGCCGTGCATGATAACGACATGTTGACCATAAAGATCGATAGTATCTACTTCCGGAAGCAGCTTCATTTTTGCTTGTTTGGCGTAACGCTTACCTATTAGAAAATCCCTATTCCCGTGAATGTAATAAATTTTTGTACCAGTCTGGCTCAACTTAGTAAGTGCGTCAGCAATAGTTTTAAGGAAAGGACTATCATCATCATCACCAACCCAAGCTTCAAATAAGTCACCAAGGATATATAGCTTTTCAGCTTCAATAGCATCACTTTCTAAAAACCGTAAAAAGCAGGCACTGATGTCAGGCCTGCTTTCGCTAAGGTGTAAATCAGCAATAAAATAAGTTATTGCTGTTTTGTTATTTTCAATCATTACTGGTTCTGTCTCTTATACACATCTGACGCTGCCGACGAGCGATCTA
>OJFU01000532.1_pt1 | contig 11068 bp, 9 predicted proteins | sample 1594331 | NCBI WGS metagenome assembly OJFU01 (sample SAMN05416801, study PRJEB24817) | seawater metagenome | isolation source: Sea water | place: Canada:Atlantic | collected 2013-11 | reverse complement strand
AGCGTCAGATGTGTATAAGAGACAGCTATCTTAACGGTGATTTAGGCGCAGGAAAAACGACCCTTTCTCGAGGTTTTGTTCGAGGTATGGGGCATGTAGGTAATGTAAAAAGCCCAACTTATACGCTGGTTGAACCTTATGAGCTGGGTGAGTGGCGAGTTTTCCATTTTGATTTATACCGCCTTGCCGATGCTGAAGAATTAGAATACATGGGTATTCGAGATTATTTTAATAATGACTGTTGTTGTTTTATTGAATGGCCAGAAAAAGGAACTGGGCTATTGGCTAAAGCAGATTTAATCATTAATATAGCTTATCAAGATGAACAAAGAGTCATCAAGCTGCAAGCTGAAACTCCTCATGGCGAACATGTGTTGACAGCGCTTGCACGAATTATAAAGTTATAAAAATTGGGGTTAGTTGGATGTATCGGAGAATTCTCCTATCAATAGCAAGGTCACGTGCGCTAAGTTTGCTATGTGTTGCTATATTAAGTTTACTTTCAGTGAATACCTATGCCGCCAATAGTATTGATGGCATTCGTGTGTGGCCAGCGCCAGAAAATACCCGTATTGTTTTTGATGTAAAACAAAAGCCAGATTATAAATTCTTTACCCTCAGTAAACCCAATCGATTGGTGATTGATTTTACCAATACTAAGAATACCGTAGCATTAAAAAATCTTGCCGTTAACGATCCCCGAGTGAAGCTTTTTCGTTCAAGCATCAATAAGGGCAAAACCCGCTTAGTATTAGAATTAACTAAGTCTTATCAGCTTACCGTTTTCCCGCTAGCCCCTGCAGGACAGTACGGCCATCGGTTAGTGATTGACTTATATGATAAGAGTCGTAGTAAAAAGAATGTTTCCAAACCAAAACAAAGTGTTGGAGATATCATTATTGGTATTGATGCGGGCCATGGTGGTGAAGATCCCGGCTCTATCGGTGGTAAAGGTACCTATGAAAAAAGAGTGACTTTAGCGATAGCCAAAAAACTACAAAAAGTTATCAATAAAGAAAGAGGCATGAAAGCGGTGATGATCCGCAGTGGCGATTACTATGTTAATTTAAATCGTCGTACTAGCTTGGCAAGAGACAAACATGTCGACTTTTTAGTCTCAATACATGCGGATGCTTTTCATACTCCAGGTCCAAGTGGAGCCTCGGTTTGGGTAGTAACTAAAAGTCGAGCAGAATCAGAGTTATCCCGCTGGTTGGTCAATAGAGAGAAAAAATCAGAATTACTTGGCGGCGGCGGCGGGGTAATTAAAAACACTTCAGATAGCCACCTAGCATTAGCTTTAGCAGATATGAGCAAAGAGCACTCTCTTGGTGTCAGTTTTGGTGTAGCTAATAATGTTATTAAAGAGCTGAAAAAAATCACTAAAATGCATAAGAAAACACCACAAAATGGTAACTTTGCCGTGCTTAAATCCTCAGATATACCTTCTATATTGGTTGAGACGGGCTTTATTTCTAATCATAAAGAAGAAAAAAACCTGACGTGGTCTAAACACCAACAGCGTTTAGCCAATGCAATTCATGCAGGTATCAAAAATCACTTTTTAGCACACCCTTTAACCGGATCTTATTTTGCATCGGTGGGTTATAAAAAGCATAAGGTACGCAGTGGTGAGTCACTATCTGTACTAGCCAAACGTTACAATATCTCTATGAGTAAACTTAAATCTATTAATAAATTAAAATCTAATTCATTAAGAATTGGTCAAACGTTAAAAATTCCCCGTACCGGATAACTCCTTATGACTATTGCTATATTACCTGCACGTTTGGCTAACCAAATTGCTGCAGGTGAAGTGGTTGAACGCCCCGCCTCCGTTATTAAAGAGCTGATTGAAAACAGTTTAGACGCAGGTGCAACATCAATTCATATTGATGTTGATAAAGGTGGCATTAAGAAAATAAAAATCACTGACAACGGCCATGGCATAGTTAAAGACGAATTAACGTTGGCATTAAGTCGTCATGCAACCAGTAAAATTAAAAACCTGAATGACTTAGAAGCTATTGGTAGCTTAGGTTTTCGTGGTGAAGCCTTAGCCAGTATAAGTTCAGTTGCGCGGTTAACATTAACATCTAAGCCGCAATCTCAAGCTACCGCTTGGCAAGCTATAGCTGAAGGGCGGGATATGTCAGTTAATATAAAACCTGCTGCCCATCCCGACGGTACCAGTATTGAAGTATTGGATTTATTCTTTAATACACCCGCTAGACGTAAGTTTTTACGTACTGAGAAAACAGAATTTAATCATATTGATGAAGTGGTACGCCGGATCGCACTCGCTCATTTTGAAGTTAGCTTCACTTTAACGCACAACGGTAATACTGTTCGTCAATATCGTATGGCGAGTACGCATGCACAATGTGTTAAACGTGTTGCTATGGTTTGTGGACCAAAATTTATTGAACATGCCGTTGAAGTCGATTGTCCGCATGATAATATGACGCTCTCTGGTTGGTTAGCAAAACCTAGTTTTTCTCGTGGCCAAAATGACCTGTCTTATAGTTATGTCAATGGTAGGATGATGCGTGATAAGTTAATTAATCATGCTATTCGCCAAGCATATGCCGATTTATTACCAGCTGATACTTATCCTGCCTTTGTGCTTTTCTTAGAGCTTGACCACCGAGAAGTCGATGTAAATGTTCACCCGGCAAAGCATGAAGTGCGTTTTCATCAAAGTCGTTATGTTCATGATTTTATTTATTCTGTTTGTCATAAAGCGTTGACGTCAGCTTTAACGGACCAAGAACTGTTTACCCCTGCTGATAATGATCTTGCTTTAGCACCTGAACAGTCTTATTCCTCATCAGGTACAAATGAAAGACCAAATAGCCATTCATCAACTGCTGGTAATGTAAATTACCCAAGTCCCGATTATATTAAACCCTTACAACATGTGAATGATGCTAGTTCTCATCAAAAGAGTTATAGCGGTTACGGTCAACAAGAAAAAGCTAATAAAACGTCTCCCATTGCATCAGCGAATTATCAAGCATTAATGACTCCTCATGAGGGAGCTTTATCTCAAGTTCAACACACTAGTAGCTTTCATCAAAATAAAGCACATGAGGTGATGAGCACACAAAGCTCGAATGCACAGAGTGATTTTTTAAGTGTACATCAACCAGGCTATGCACTTTATAAAGCTGAAAGTGGTGTTAGAGTCTTATCATTATTTAACTTAGCGAAAAGTACTTACGGGAAACTCGTTGAACAAAGTTGGCAACATAAAAATGATCAATCAGACCAAATGATTGAATGCTTGGTCAGCCAACCATTGTTACTGCCAGTTATTTTAACTCTCTCTGAGCAACAGTTAAGCTTTGCCTTAGCCGAACAGGAAATGTTCGCAACTGCGGGTATAGTGTTTGTTGAACAAAGTAAAAGCAAAATACAAATTAGGCAATTTCCTGCATTATTACGCGAGCAAGATGTAAGTAGTGCGTTTATCGTCATTGTTGATGAGCTGATCAGCAAGTTAAGTCTTAGCCAAGATCCGCTAATCTGCGAATCTGACTTGTATCAAAGTATTGGTTTAGCGATGGTTTTGGTCCAGTATGATGAGTCACAAGCTGATATTTTACTCAAATTATCGAAAAAACTGTTTCATGAACAACTTAGTCAACAATTACTCTTGAATTCTATCCCTCTTGACCTCACATCACATATTAAGACGTTATTTTAGCAATTCTCAATTAAGAGTTATGTATTCGTGTCAGTTCAAAGCATCACAGAATTAAATCAGCCACCTGTTATTTGTTTAATGGGGCCAACGGCATCGGGGAAAACCGCTTTGGCAATGGCACTCAAAGACGCATTACCTTGCGATATTGTTAGTGTTGACTCGGCACTGATTTACCGCGATATGGATATTGGTACCGCGAAACCGACAAAACAGGAATTGGCGCAATACCCTCATCGACTTATCGACTTGCGTGATGCGAGTGAAAGTTATTCAGCGGCCGATTTTTGTCATGATGCACTTGCTCAAATTGCTGAAATTAGAGCTAATAACCGTATTCCATTGTTGGTCGGTGGAACGATGATGTATTTCAAAAGTTTAATTGAGGGAATTTCCCCTCTACCGACAGCCAACCCAGAAATACGCCAAGCAATCGAAGCTGAAGCGTTGGAAAAGGGCTGGAAAGCGATGCACGACCAGCTGGCTGAAATAGATCCTGTGTCAGCAGAGCGAATACACCCGAATGACCCACAACGTCTAACGCGAGCGTTAGAAGTGTACAGGTTGACGAGTAACACTTTGACACAATTGACTCAAATAAAAGGTGCTAAGCTCGCTGGCGATGTTCTACAATTAGCAATAACTCCTAAAGAGCGCAGCACACTGCATGAACGAATTGCATTACGTTATCAGCAAATGATTGATATGGGATTCGAGCAGGAAGTGATTAAGTTAAAATCACGAGGTGATTTACACCAAGATTTACCCTCTATTCGCTGTGTAGGCTACCGACAAATGTGGCAACACCTTGAGGGTGAATTTGACCACGATGAGATGATTTTCCGTGGCGTTTGTGCAACCAGACAATTAGCTAAAAGACAGCTAACTTGGTTAAGGAATTGGCCCGATTTACATTGGCTGACAACGGATGATAAAACCAACTTATCACAAGTTTTATCACTGCTTGACGCAAAGCAGTAAAGGGCGAGCAAATATAAAGCAATAGTTGAAAATTGATGTATAATTAATTTGTTAGCTATTTTATATAACATTTTGTTGTGTTGTTTTCATAGCAAGTTTTTCAGATACTTTATTACTGAGTTTTAAGTTTACCAGTAATGTTTAATAATAATAAAAGGGACCATATAATGGCAAAAGGGCAGTCTTTGCAAGACCCATTTTTAAATGCGTTACGTCGCGATCGCATTCCAGTTGCAATATATTTAGTTAACGGTATTAAGTTACAAGGACAAGTAGAATCTTTCGATCAGTTTGTTATTCTCCTTAAAAATACGGTTAGTCAGATGGTATATAAGCACGCTATATCTACTGTTGTACCTTCTCGTGCAGTTAATACCGCACCAGTACCTAGCCCGGACGATCAATCGTCGGATGCTTAATGCTTTTTATCTTTTTTTGAGAACGATTAATCATGGTACTAGGGTTTAACGCTATTGTTTGAACGTTATCAAGCGGGTGAACAAGCCGTACTTGTCCATTTAGACTTTCCAGATGAAAGCAGTAGAGAAGACCTAAGCGAATTTAAAATGTTAGTGTCTTCTGCTGGCGTACAAGCGTTAACCGTTGTGACCGGTAAACGAAATACTCCTCACCCCCGTTTTTTTGTCGGCTCAGGTAAAGCAGAAGAAATTCGTGAAGCTGTGCACTTAGTTGATGCCAATGTTGTTCTGTTTAATCATAGTTTAACGCCTTCTCAAGAAAAGAATATTGAAGCATTATGTGAATGTCGAGTGGTTGATCGTACAACCTTAATTCTTGATATTTTCGCACAACGCGCTCGAACTCATGAGGGTAAATTGCAAGTTGAATTAGCACAATTGCGTCATATGAGTAGCCGGCTGATTCGAGGTTGGACTCACTTAGAAAGACAAAAGGGTGGCATCGGCCTTCGTGGGCCAGGTGAAACACAGCTTGAAACAGATAGACGTTTATTACGTGAACGTATGGTTAATATTCGTAAACGTTTAGGTAAAGTTGAAGTACAAAGACAACAAGGACGAAGAGCGAGAACTCGAGCAGAGTTGCCAACCTTATCTTTAGTTGGTTATACCAATGCAGGTAAATCAACGCTGTTTAATACATTAACTCAAGCAGACGTGTATGCAGCGGATCAGTTGTTTGCGACTTTAGATCCAACATTAAGAAAAATTGATTTGTCCGGTGTAGGCCGTGTAATCTTAGCTGATACGGTTGGTTTCATTCGTCATTTACCGCACGACTTAGTTGCTGCTTTTAAAGCAACATTGACTGAAACTCGTGAAGCTGAACTATTATTGCATGTGGTTGATATTTCTGACGACAGACGTAGTGATAACATTGAGCAAGTTGAATATGTGCTTAAAGAAATAGGTGCGAGCGATGTACCTCAGCTTATTATCTGTAACAAAATTGATAATTTAGATGATATTGAACCGCGAATAGATAGAGATGATCAAGGCATGCCAATTCGTGTTTGGCTGTCGGCACAGGCCAACATAGGTACTGAATTGTTATTTACAGCGCTTGCTGAGCGCTTAGATATTAAAGTAGTAAATCATCAATTAATTATACCGCCAAGTGCTGGAAAATTACGTGGTGAGCTTTACAAGTTAGATTGCGTTACTAGCGAGACTTTTGATGAACAAGGTCACTGTCACCTAGAGGTTAATTTACCATCACGTGAGTGGGAAAGGTTAATTTCTACTAAGTGTAGTGAGCTAGTCGATTATATTGAACATTAATATAACTAAATTTTAATTGTAGTGGCGAACATTTACTTTCGCCGATTTTTGTGGAGAACAATATGGCTTGGAACGAACCGGGGAATAATGATAAAGACCCCTGGAAAAATAAAGGTGGCAAGAACCAAGGTCCACCAGATCTAGACGAACTTATGAATGATCTTGGTAAAAAAGTTACCGGAATCTTTGGTGGAAAAACTACTAAAGGTGGATCTGGTTCAGGTAAAAGTTTTTCTAGTATTGGTATATCCATTTTACTTATTGTTGCATCCGTTGTTTATGCATTTAGTGGTTTTTATACCATTAAAGAAGCCGAGCAAGGTATTGTTCTAAGATTTGGAGAGTATGCTGGTACTGTTGAGCCAGGCATTAACTGGAAGTGGACCTTTGTTGACCGCATTATTCCTGTTGATATGCAAAGTACGCGTGAAATGCCATCATCTGGTTTTATGTTAACCAGAGATGAAAATGTAGTAAGTGTTGAAATGCAAATTCAGTATCGTGTCGTTGATGCTCGCAATTATATATTTAGTGTTACTAACGCCGATGATAGCTTAAATCAATCACTTGATAGTGCACTTCGTTATGTTGTCGGTCATGCTAAAATGGATGATATTTTGACCAGTGGTCGTGAATCTATTCGTCAGTCTGTTTGGGAAGAGTTAGATAAAATAATCGCACCTTATAACCTAGGTTTAATTATTGTGGATGTTAACTTTAAGGACGCTCGTCCACCAAATGAAGTGAAAGATGCTTTTGATGATGCGATTTCAGCACAAGAAGATGAAGTTCGTTTCTTACGTGAAGCAGAAGCTTATGCTAGAGGCATTGAGCCACGTGCCCGTGGTCGTGTTAAGCGTATGGAGCAGGAAGCCCTTGCTTATAAAAGTCGTATAGTACTCGACGCACAAGGTGAAGTTGCTCGTTTTGAGAAAATTTTACCTGAATATCAAGCGTCGCCAAAAGTAACACGTGAACGTTTGTATATTGCTACCATGGAAAAAGTGTATGGCAATGTTAGTAAAGTAATGGTTGATGTTGAGGGGGGTAATAATATGATGTACTTACCTTTAGATAAGATTATACAGCAACAAAATACCAGCAACAGTAGTGGTAAAACTACTTATGCGCCGGTAAATGAGACTAATGTAAATACATCACCTACTTCATCATCAGGTCGCTCTGATAGATTTAGTAACGGGGGCAACTAAGAAATGAAGAATTTTTCCATTGCTATAATATCACTACTTCTCATTTTAGCGGTATCGTCCGTTTTTGTTATTTACGAAGGCCAACGTGGCATCGTATTTCAATTCTCAAAAATTAAGCGTGATAGCGCTACTGATGAAATGATGGTGTATGAACCAGGTTTACATTTCAAAATTCCATTTATTGAGACGGTACGTAAGTTAGATGCACGTATTCAAACATTGGATGAGCCAGCAGATCGTTTTGTTACTTCAGAGAAAAAGGATTTAATGGTCGATTCGTTTGTGAAATGGCGCATTGTTGATTTCTCTACATACTACCTACGTACTTCAGGCTCTGTAGATAATGCTCGTGCATTATTAAAGCAAAAAGTGAATAACGGCTTACGTACAGAGTTTGGTAATCGTACCATTAAAGAAATCGTTTCAGGTGATCGTGACGCGATAATGAGTAAAGCGCTAGAAAGTGCTGCGAGTAGTCGTGAAGACCTTGGCATAGAAGTTGTTGATGTCCGTATTAAAGCGATTAACCTACCAACAGAAATAAGCCAGTCTATTTATGAGCGTATGCGTGCTGAGCGAACTGCTGTTGCTAAAGAGCATAGATCCCAAGGTCAAGAGCAAGCAGAGATTATCCGCGCTACTATTGATGCTAAAGTGACAGTAATGTTAGCAGAAGCACAAAAGAATTCTTTTACCGTTCGTGGTGAAGGTGATGCACTGGCAGCAAAAGTTTATGCAGATGCTTACAGCAAAGATGCAGATTTCTATAGTTTTTATCGTAGTCTTGAGGCTTATGAAAAAAGCTTTAATAGTAAAAATGATATAATGGTGGTTAAACCTGATAGCGAATTCTTCCGTTTCTTAAAAGACGGCAGTGACACTAACAAATAGTAATCATTGAATACTGAAACTAGCCAGCATATTTGCTGGCTTTTTTATGTCTAAATTATGTCGGTATGTGGTTAATGTGAGCGCGGAACCATTTAAAAATGAACACTATGAAACAAATGTTCATGCTGAACTCTGATATATTGATAAAAGAAACTCGATAGTTACAAGACCTTGCGATACTTTTGTAAGTGTTGTTAATCATTGATGGATAAACTTAAGAAAGGTAGATATATGAAAATAACAAAATATGTAATTGCAGTGTTAGCATCATTACCAATGGCAGCAACATCACTGGCGGCTGAAGCACCATTGGTATCAATAAAGACCCAAGATGACTTTTTTAACAGTGTAAGTAAGCATTGTGGTAAGTCTTACGAGGGTAAGGTTACCGTTGATAACGCAGCTGGGGGGAGTTTCGCTAATAAAAAACTAATCATGCATGTAAGAAAGTGTACTGATAGTCAATTACAAGTACCTTTCCATGTAGGTAATGATTCATCGCGTACCTGGATTATTACTAAAACTGGTTCAGGTTTATCACTAAAGCACGACCATCGACAAAAAGATGGAAGCAATGATAAGTCAACTATGTATGGCGGACACACCAATGATGCTGGTTGGGCTGAAATGCAATCTTTCCCAGCAGATCAATACTCCAAGGAGCTTTTTGTTGATCAAGGCATACCACAATCAGTAGGTAATACTTGGCAAATGTATATATATCCGGAAAAATTTACCTATCGTTTAATTCGTCAGGGTAGAGAGTTTAGGGTGGATTTTGATTTATCAAAGCCGATCAGTACACCAGTTACTCCGTGGGGCTATGAATAATTTATTGCTAAGTCACTAACTTAATTGGTTATTTTAAACACATTAAAGAAATTAGCTTAAAAGCTGCTTTTTAACTTGGACTATAAATGCTTTTTTGGTAAAATCTTCGCCTAATTTTCTTATGAAATAGTAAAGCATGGGCAAAAATGTAGTTGTTCTCGGCACTCAATGGGGTGACGAAGGTAAAGGTAAGATCGTAGACTTACTAACCGATAAAGCTAAATATGTAGTTCGTTATCAAGGTGGCCATAATGCTGGTCATACTTTAGTGATCAACGGTGAAAAAACCGTGTTACATCTTATTCCATCTGGCGTATTACGTGATAACGTAAAATGTCTAATTGGTAATGGTGTAGTTTTATGTCCTAAAGCTTTGATGACAGAAATTACCATGTTAGAAGCTAAGGGTGTTCCAGTACGTGAACGCTTACTCATTAGTGACGCATGTCCACTAATTCTTCCTTATCATAATGCTTTAGACGCTGCACGTGAAATTGCGCGTGGTAATAAAGCTATTGGTACTACAGGACGTGGAATTGGCCCTGCATATGAAGATAAAGTTGCACGACGTGGTTTACGCGTTGGTGATTTATTCTGCGCAGAAACATTTGCGGCTAAATTAAAAGAAATTGTTGAATATCATAACTTCTCATTGGTTAACTACTATAAAGTTGAGCCAGTGAACTATGAAGAAGTACTTGCTGACGCACTAGCAGTTGCTGATGTCATTAAGAAAATGACCGCTGATATCTCAGAAATATTAGATCAAGCCCGCATCGCAGGTGAGTCTATTATGTTTGAAGGCGCTCAAGGTACTTTACTTGATATCGACCATGGAACTTACCCATACGTAACCTCGTCAAATACTACTGCTGGTGGTGTTGCTACAGGTTGTGGTGTTGGTCCTCGTCACCTAGATTACATTTTAGGTATTACCAAAGCTTACACTACACGTGTTGGTTCAGGTCCTTTCCCTACGGAATTGGATGATGAAGTTGGTAATCATTTAGGTACTGTAGGTCACGAATTTGGTGCAACTACAGGTCGTGAACGTCGTTGTGGTTGGTTTGATGCTGTTGCAATGCATCGTGCAATTCAAGTAAATAGTGTAACAGGTTTCTGTTTAACTAAACTTGATGTACTAGATGGCTTAGAAACATTAAAAATCTGTACAGGTTACAAAACTGAAGCCGGTGATATTATCACTGTACCGCCTACGGCTGCTGAAGGTTATGAAAAAATCACGCCTGTATATGAAGAAATGCCAGGTTGGACTGAATGCACTGTTGGTGCAACATCAGTTGATGCTTTACCTGAAAATGCACTTGCTTATATCAAGCGAATTGAAGACATTACCGGCATACCAGTAGATATTATCTCTACCGGTCCAGATCGTGTTGAAACGATTATTAAAGTGAACCCTTTTCTTTAAAGGATAGCTTTAACCCTCCTTATCTAATAATGAGAAGGTAATTTCTTAATAATAAAGTCCAACTAAGTGTTGGACTTTTTTTTGGAAAATTTTTAATGAATCTGTAAATACCGATCAAACCAACCTACAGAATACTTATCGATGATCGAGACTATTGGAACAAGGGCTTCGAAGGTCGAGCAGATTTTCGTTGGGGAGGCATGCTAGTATTTTCTAAGTTATACCAATTTGATTAAATTTCTTCCCAACTCAGAGC
>OJFU01000529.1_pt1 | contig 11096 bp, 9 predicted proteins | sample 1594331 | NCBI WGS metagenome assembly OJFU01 (sample SAMN05416801, study PRJEB24817) | seawater metagenome | isolation source: Sea water | place: Canada:Atlantic | collected 2013-11 | reverse complement strand
GCTCGTCGGCAGCGTCAGATGTGTATAAGAGACAGGCTTATCACCGGCATCGGTAAGCGAAAAAGATTTCCCTTCGCGCACCAGTAATAAAGTATCTAGGTGCTGCTCTAGTTTCTTTATATGTTGGCTGACGCCAGATTGAGTCATAAATAACTTTTCAGCAGTCTGTGTAAAGTGGCCAATATCAACGAGGGAGCAAAATGTTTTTAACCAAGTAAGATTAATCATTACAAAACGTACTCATAATTATGATTTATGATAATTGTACGTAATTTATCTTCCATCGTAAACTACACCTATCTAAGTAATTGAGGAAAATAAAATGAGCAAAGCATATCCTAGAACATTCTCCCACATTGGGATCTCTGTACCTTCTGTAGAAAAAGCCGTTAAGTTTTATACTGAAGTGCTGGGTTGGTATTTAATTATGGAGCCTACTGAAATAGAAGAAGACGATAGCCCTATTGGTGAAATGTGTACCGACGTATTTGGCGCTAATTGGGGGAAGTTTAAAATTGCTCATATGTCTACCGGCGATCGTATTGGTGTTGAACTGTTTGAATTTAAAAACCAAGAGAACCCAGAGAATAACTTTGAGTACTGGAAAACAGGCGTGTTTCACTTCTGTGTGCAAGATCCTAATTTAGAAGAGCTAGTTGAAAAAATTGTTGAAGCTGGTGGTAAAAAACGCATGGCAGAGCCTCGTTATTACTACCCAGGTGAAAAACCTTACCGCATGATTTACATGGAAGACCCGTTTGGAAATATTTTAGAAATATATAGCCACAGTTACGAGTTAACTTACGCAGCAGGCGCTTATTAAGCTGGATTAGTATTACATAAACAATGCAGCGTTATAGCATTCACACGGTAAAAGTGTGAATGCTTACTTACTGGTTCTAATACTCTCTCAGTCTATTTCTAATAACAGCACAGGTTATTTTATCCCAAGCTAGACTATTATAACTAGCCGCCATGTCATGCTCTATCTTTGCCCAGGAGGATAACAGCGCTTTATCTAGCTTAAACACTTCAATATATTCTTTCTCTACCACAATAAATTGATTCTTATAAGGCAACAGCCATTTTGACGTTGGACTGTTAACCAAGGTGTTTCTAGCTTGAGAGTAATCGGCAAACCATTCATTAATAAAACCACCACAGCCTTTGGGGTAAAAGAAACTCCCCATGTTTATTATCGTTAACTCCGGTTTACTACCAGATAAAAGCTGTTGCGCTTCATGCCAATCTTTAAAACCTAGCTCCATTGACACAAGTCCTAGGCAATGTTTTAGCTTTAATGTTTCGGGTGATGATACGGCAATTTTCTTTAAAGGCATTTGCATAGCTCTCACTAAGCTAGGATCTAACTTAAATGCTTTTAATAACTTCTTTGCTTGGGTTTTAACTTCTTGTAATGCATATTCCATTTTAGACCCCTACTTCAATTCGATTGTTGTATGAAATGAAAAAGCATTCGATAAAGATAGCTCAAAGCTTGCAGTAAAAGTGTTCATTGACAATAGGTTGTATGCATCACATAAAACAAAGCACATTATTAAGAAAGTGAGCTTACTGAATGTAGCAGTACATTTGCTGAAAGTAGTGAGTTTATTTTTTGCTGTTGATTTAGCTGTTTTGGGGTGTTCGGGGCAAACCCGATGATTTTCTTGAAAAGTCACAATTCAATTCCTCTAAGTAAATTGGCATTCCGCAAGGCCTACTTAGTTCGTATTGAACTGATTAATCATTGATACCAGAGTGAATTCATCTTGAGCGGAAAAGGCGTCTCTGCAACCTAGTGATGATTCTAGTGGACTCATTTTTTGAAGTCAACATTAGTTTTATTTAGACTTTAGTGTCATTTTTGTATTTGTTAGTTAGTCAACTATACTTGGCAAACCCAATATAAATACGGAAATTAGTCTAATGAATTGGTCACTTTTAAGATTACTCTTAGCGCTTTCATCCATGGTATCTGCTGTAGTTTTTGCCAATAATACATCCATTACTAATCTTGTTTATTCAGAGAAAGGATTAGCAGGTAAACAGATCATGACAAAGGTCTCAGATACTCAATATCATGGTAGTTTGGACTTGCGATGGAACAATCGTGTTTTCAAAGTTGATGAAAAAATAAAGCTTAATGAAAAAGGGCAAGTTTTAAGCTTTGTATCTACTGGCATATCGCCATTTGGTGCTGCAATTGCAGAATCGTTTAAATGGCAAGATGGCATTGCTAGTTGGGAAAGTAACAAAGAAGACGGCAGAGTCAAATCTACAGGTGAACGATTTTATCTCCCAGTAAATAGTGCTGTAGTTGCTGAAAACTTAATGGTGCAAGCCATGTTAAAAAATATAGGGAATTCTATAGAGTTATTACCGTCAGGAACTGCAAGACTAACAGAGTTAAAAACTGTCAAGTTATCAGCAGATAGTGGCTCAGAGCAAGTTACCTTATACGCCATCAGTGGTTTAGGTTTTACCCCTGACTTTAGCTGGTATGACAGCCAAGGAAATTTTTTTGCTAAAGATCACTCGGGTTTTATGAAAGTAATTCGTGAAGGTTTTACATTAGATGATTTTGAAAAACTAAAAGTAATTCAAAACTCGGCTGAACAAGAATATCTCGAAGGAGTTGCTAGTAAATTAAGTCACTCTTATACAACCTTGTTGATTAAAAACGCCCAAGTAGTCGATGTAATTAACTCTGTGGTTCTTAAAAATACAGATGTCTTATTTAAAAATGGCAAGGTGTCTCAAGTTGCTAAAAATATTAATGTACCTGAAAGTACAGCAACGATTGATGGTTCGGGAAAGACCTTGATACCAGGGTTGTGGGATATGCACGGTCACTTAAGCAAAGGTGATGGCTTGCTTAATATGGCTGCTGGAGTAACAAATGTTCGAGATGTTGGTAACAGTCATGACAATATAATGGAGATAGAGCGGTTATTTAACACTAACCAGGTAATTGGCAATCGCGTTTTTAGAGCTGGTTTTTTTGACCAAATGAGTGAGTTTTCTGCAGGTTTGTCGGTGAAGTCATTAGCCGAAGCCCATGAGAAGATAGATTGGTTTGCTGATAATGGTTATATACAAATCAAACTATATAGTTCTATCGACCCTACGTGGGTTGAGCCCATTGCAAAACATACCCATAGACGAGGTATGCGCTTAAGTGGTCATATACCTGCATTCATGACGGCAGAGCAAGCTGTTAAAGCAGGTTATGACGAAATTCAGCATATTAATATGCTGTTTTTAAACTTTCTGGCTGGTACAGAAGTCGATACACGTCAACAACTCCGCTTCACCTTAATAGGTGAAAAAGCAGGAGACGTAGATATTAATAGTAAAGAGTTCAATGACTTTATTCAGTTACTCGCCGATAACCAAATAGTTATTGATCCTACGGTATCAACATTTAGAAGTTTACTATTAAAAGAAAGAAAAACAATTGATCCTGAGTTCCTTGCAGTTGCTGAGCATTTACCACCTAATGTTTTACGCCAATTGAAAGGTGCGGAAATGAATGTGACTGATGACTTAAAGGATAACTACCAAGCAGGAGCTGATGCTATGTCGGCTTTGCTTAAGAAATTATACGACAAAGGAGTGCCTATTGTTCCTGGCACAGATAACGTTGCTGGATTCACACTCCATCGTGAGCTTGAATTATACGCTGATGCAGGTATCCCTGAAATAGATGTTCTTAAAATTGCGAGTATAAATTCAGCCAGACTTGTTGGAGCAGCACATTATTTAGGATCTATCACCGAAGGTAAGTCAGCTGATGTGATTTTGATTGATGGTGACCCACTCAAAGACATGTCAGTTTTAAGAAAAACTTCTTTGGTGATAAAAGATAACCATTTTTATAAACCGGAAGAATTGTACAAAATACTTGGTGTAAAGCCCTTTACCCCATCAAGCCGTTTGCAATAACACACGCATCAGGATGAGTGTCAGACAGGTTGAAATTACAATGTGTCTTACACTCACTGCTCTGATATTTTCTGAGCATGTAAGCTAGGGTCTGTTGATCTTTCGCGGTTAAATTTTGTTCGCCTTTTTGAAAGAGAGTAAAGCATTTTAATCGCGGCGGGGGGTGTGTAGCCTAGTCACTCTAAGCAAATACTACTCAACAAAGAGTAAAACGCTTTTAGCCGAATTCTTCGGACAGCGTTTTTTGGTCATTTTTACGGCGTTATCGCCTTTTTATGTGGAATAACCACATGACAAAGGCTCTACCTTGTATAAATACCCAAAAAATCGCTGCAAAAACAATCTCGAAAGATTAACAGGCCCTAAGATTAATATTAAAAATCTTCTGCTACTTCAAAGGTCAATAGCTCTTTAGTTATCGGATGTGTAAAGCTCAAGCGTTGAGCATGTAAATGAAGTCTATCAGCACTATTGCCATATAAGCTATCGCCAATAATGGGGAGGTTAAGTCCATCAGGATGAGCGCAATGCATGCGCAGTTGATGTGTTCTGCCTGTAATAGGGTATAAAAATAACTTACTAGTGTTATCTACTTCTTCAATAAGCTGCCAATGTGTTTCAGCATACTTACCATGCTCATGGCATACCATTTGTTTAGGTCTATCATCAAAGTCACCACGAAGAGGTAAACATATCTCACCAGACGTTTTTTCTAATTTCCCCTCAATAGTTGCCACATAACGCTTGTTCACTTCTTTATTCATAAACTGTTGTTGCAAATGTTTATGGGCACGTTCATTAAGTGCCAGCATTAATAATCCAGAAGTGGCCATATCTAATCGATGAACAATCAAACCACCGCTTGCTTGAGGGAACTGTGCCTTAATACGTGTATACACTGAGTCTTTAATTGATTTTCCAGGTACAGATAATAAACCTGCGGGCTTATTTACCACCACAACATGTTCGTCTTGAAAAATAATCTCTAGGTCTATACCTTCGGCTGGATTAATCAATAGAGGGTTTTTATCTACTTCCATACCTTCAAGCATGTGACCTAAAATAGGGAGGCACTTACCTTGGCAGGCAGGGTAGAAGTGTTTGTGCTTTCTTATTTCAGATGTAGGTTGTTTTCCCCACCAAAATTCAGCCATACAAAGCGGTGTTAACTTATTTTCAAAGGCATATTGTAACAACTTTGGAGCTGCGCAATCACCCGATCCTGCAGGTGGTTTTTGCAATAAGGTATCGGCAAAAATTTTAATTAAGTCTTTTCTGTCACCTTTACTATTTAGCATTTTGTATTGCTTGAAAAAATGCTTTTGCAGTGTTGAGGAGAGCTTTTTCCTGAGCTTTTTTAACGACTCGATTTCATCAGTAAGTTGCTGTAAATCATTTGAGGTTGAGCTAATCTTTGTTTGATGATTTAGTTTTAGTGCTTGCAGTGCTTTTTTGTCCGTTACGCTGGCGCGAGATAGGGCAATACTAATGTCTCTGTGTTCATCTTCAGCTAAAGCCGCTGTATTTAGCCAAGTACGTTGGTCTTTACGTGCTTTTTTGTTATCCCGCATTTGCTGCTGCAGAGATTGTATTTCTTCATCAGAGTTAGCGACTTCTGTTTCCAATAAAACCGTTAACCTATCAATCTCAGGGTTAGCTGTGAGTAAGCTGATTTTTTTGTTAATACCATTGATTTCAACTTGTTGTTCTTTCTCAAATTCACTCTGGTTATATGCTTGATGTATCGTAGGAACAAAGTTGATTGAAGCGTCGTTGCCGATATCACTCTTATCGGTGTTGTTCTCATTCGCATTGCCAGAAAGTGCTGCTAAGTAGCCAAGCGTTCCTTGAGTATCTTTAACTATTAATACCCCATACATTCTCCCTTGTTGCTCAGTATCAACAGGATGGAACTTTTCCAATTTTTGTTGTAACTCTTCACTTGCCGCTAGTGCTAACGAATGTGGCTGATAACAAAAAGGGTAGGTAAACTTACCGGGTAAGGAGTCGGGTAATGAATAGTGTGAAACATCACTAGCAAAGGCTGAAAGGTGAGTTGAAATCGAAGTATTAGACATAGACGTTATTGCTACAGCGAAGTAACCTTGGCTTACCATGGTTATTTTATTGATAATTGTCCGTATTCTAATCGTAATTAATAGAATACGCACTTTTAAAATAACACTATTTTACTCAGTTGATATTGAGCTAAAATTATTTCATTGCTTCGTTTCTGTTTTATAAAGTTTTATCCTCAAATGAGAAACAAAAAAAAGCAGCCTTTCAGCTGCTTTGATTTTATTTTACTTACTACATTTTTCGGTGTAGGTAATTTTAACTAGCTCTTTAATTTATTAACTATGTTTACTACGCGAACTCGCTACTATACCAAACATTGCCAAGCTTAATAGTAGAATTGTTGATGGCTCTGGGATAGTTGTTATTCCTAAAGAGGTTATTCTTATATTCACATCAAAATCGTTTACTTCGCCTTCTTCCGTTGTGAAACCAGAACAACCACTCGCTGCGCCCGCAGCCATACAAGCAGCATCTGAAAGTACACCTAAACCATCCACTAAAATTTCGATGTTATAATCATAGCCATCAAGCATAAATCCTTGATTTAAATTAGCTATTGGCGAAATAACAAATATATCATTACAAGGTTGAGGTGATATTACTACTGCACATGGGGCACTGTTACTCGTTTCTAAGAAATCAATATTAAAATTGAGCGCTGTAGGAGATACATCATACATACCGTCTGTGGGGTTAGGATCAAGTAATAGTCTCGTACTTAACGTTGCACCCAGTAGCGTATCGCCTGTAATTACAAAATTATTATGTACTAGTGTTGTGGTTTGCGCTAAAGCGCCAAGTGCTAAACCAGTTCCGACGTTACTACCAAAACCATTGTTGTGACCTGTTCTTTCGAGAGAACTTTGCGTAACTCCAGGAGCAAACGGGGTCCCCCAAGCAAGCTTGGTAGCCGCTATTGGTCCTTGACTAGCCCAATAGGCGTTATCATCGCTTGCAGTTACAGTCAGATCAGGAAGTGCAGGTGTATAACCTGTGAAGGCTGTATCAACTTGCCAATCCCATAGGTTTATAGGCGCTGCAGTAGTGTTAAAAGCAAAGCCTAGTGTTGAAAGTGTTAATACTGTTATAAGTTTTTTAAGTGCTTTCATTTTTTTTACTCCTTGTCAGTATAAAATTAAAGTACACCTTTAAGTAAGTAATTAGTGATAAAGACAACTTAGGCCGTTAAGTAGATCACGAATTGCTACATTCCATGTAAGTTTACATTGATAAGAACTGCATAGAGCGGGCCATAGTAGCTATGTGGTTAAAATGTAACCCGTTTGTATTTTGAATAATTAGAGTAAATATTCAGACTGTAAAAATAGCTGACAGTACTTTTGTACAATTTTATTGTTCGACTGTCAGCAGTTTATAATAACTAGCTACCGCTGATGATTGTTTTGGTACTAATGCCACTTGAAATTAATGCCACATTGCTGGGTAACTCTTCGTTACCGCTAAGCAAGTAAATGACCTGTTGGCCTTTTTGGGCAAGCTCTAACGCATGTTGGTAATTGAGCATAATCGTTGAATTGACACTTTGAGGATATTTTTCTGCATCGCGACGAACATATTCAATCAACTCAATATTGACCTCATCATCATAAAAAACAGCGTCAGCAAACTGTAAAGCGCGGTGGGCTTTCAGTGTTAAATTATCAGGATTACCTTCAAGTGTTTGAATAAAAATAATTTCACCTTCAGGAGGTGAAATTTTTTCTTTCAAACTCATAATCAATAATTGCTCTGCCTCTTGATGTTTGCCATCAAGCAATGCTTGGCCTATTGAACCGCGCAAGGTGTTTTCCCAAAAGGTGCGTCGATTACGTATCCCTTTGATACGTGCTTTTACATGGTCACGAAATTTTAATGAAAAATCAGCTAAGCGCCCGTAACCTTGCGGCAATATTTTCTCTATCTGCTCTCGTAACATACGAATGAGAATAGGCGCACTGCCTGAGCTTGAAAGCGCAATAATCATAGGCGAACGATCAATAATTGCTGGCGTGATATAAGTACAAAGGGCAGGTTGATCAACCACATTAGCAAGAATGTTAAATTCTACTGCTTCATGATAAACCTGCTCGTTAACGTCGGTATTATCAGTGGCGGCAATAACTAGGGTAATCTTAGTTAACAAACCTGCTTTATAGTTATGCTTTAACCAATTCAATTGATTTTCTTTAATTAAGCGCTCAACACCTTCCGTAACGCATTCTGCCATTATGGTAATGTTTGTTGTGGTCTTTAACAGTAATTCAATTTTACGAGCGGCAACATCACCACCACCAATTACCATGGCATTAATTTTACTACCATCAAGAAAAACGGGAAAATACTTCATCTACATGTCAACTCTTTTACTAACCAATCTTATAGAGTCAGATTAACATAGCAGAAAAGATAAAACCTTAATCTGTGTTATGCGTACTCTGAAATTATCACTTAATTTAGCGTAGAGTTTTATACTTAACTCGCTGTAACACTTAACTTTGACTCACTTACGGCTAAGCCGTTCGCATCACCATATATAAACCAACCAGGTATAAACTCAATATTGGCAAAATTAACGACGACATTAGTATCGCCAACGCCTAATTTTTCCGTTTTTATCGGGTTACAGCCAAGCGCTTTTACCGCAATGTCTAACGTTCCGATAGTACCTGCATCACGAATACAGCCATTAATAACCACGGCTTGCCAATTATTTTTAACCGCATTTTCAGCGATCATATCGCCTAATAATGCTCGGTTCATACTGCCTTTACCATCAACAACTAGCACTTTACCTGTTCCTTCAGTTGCTAATAATTCTTTTACTTTTGAATTATCTTCAAAACATGAAACGGTGACTATCTCGCCGGAAAAAAGAGTGTTTTTTCCGTAATCAATAAAAGCTTCATTCGCAAGGCTAAGTTGCTCAGGATGTTGATCAAATAGGTCAGGGAGAAGATCCAGCATATTATTTTCCTTTTTGTTGTTATCGCTACTTTATAAAATTACTACGCAGTGAGCGTAATCAATACTACAGGCTCAGGTGTTTTATATTTCAACAGCCTGTTTTACCCACAATAAAATAGCAAAGTTAATGAAAGTGGTATTATTTATGCCTACTCTAGCAGTAATGAATGATAAACTAGCATCAAGCTTATTTATTGCTACTATTTGCCAATTACATCGGCTCTTTGCACTCACGACAGAGGCATAGACAACGAATGGTAGCAGACACAAAATACCAGTAGAGAAAATCAAATGCCTTGGATACAACTTAGATTAAGTGCCAACGAAGATAATGCCGAAAAATATAGTGACTGGCTTTCAGCCTGTGGTTCTCAAGCCGTTACTTTTATTGATGCACAAGACACCCCAATATATGAGCCATTACCCGGTGATGAAGTTATCTACTGGTCTAATACGGTTGTCATGGGCTTATTTGAAGCTAGCCATGATATGGACAAGGTGATCAGTTATTTGCAAAGTATTCACCCAGATAAAGAGCAAATGCGCTACAAGCTAGAGCAACTAGAAGACAAAGATTGGGAACGTGAATGGATGGATAACTTCCACCCAATGAAATTTGGTGAGCGCTTATGGGTTTGTCCTAGCTGGCGCGATGTGCCAGATCCTGAAGCAGTTAATGTAATGTTAGACCCAGGTCTTGCTTTTGGTACCGGCACTCATCCAACCACAGCATTATGTTTAACCTGGTTAGACAGTTTAGATTTAAAAGATAAAACCGTTGTTGATTTTGGTTGTGGCTCAGGAATTCTATCTTTAGCAGCGCTGAAATTAGGTGCTAAGAAAGTTATCGGTATTGATATTGACCCACAAGCACTACAAGCAAGTCTTGCCAATGCCGAGCGTAATAATGTTTCCGATAGACTTGAATTATACTTGCCTAAAGATCAGCCAGAATTTAAAGCTGACGTAGTAGTAGCAAATATTTTAGCTGGGCCATTACGTGAGTTAGCACCAGTTATTATTGAATATGTTGGTGACAAGGGCTTGTTAGCTTTATCTGGCGTACTAGAAGAGCAGGCTGAAACCTTACAAGTAATTTACGGACAGTGGTGTGATATGGAACCCGTGAGCGTGCAAGAAGAATGGGTTCGTCTAAACGGACAGCGAAAATAACTAAATATAATATATTAAAGGATCCCCGAAGTTTCTAATCGAGGATCCAGTTCTTTTTCAAATGAAGTAAATTAATATCGTTTAGTGCTTGAGATTACTTCTCGTAGTTCCAAGAGTTATCCAGTTTCTTTGGTTGACTTGTTTCAGGTACTTCAAACATAGTAACTCTGTTACGACCTGCATTTTTTGACGCATAAGCCGCCATATCAGCATCAGCTAATAGTTTATCTAAATTAAAACCAGAGCGTTTTAAATCTGTTACGCCAAAGCTAGCAGTGATTGAAAATTCACAACCAGACTCTTCGGTAATTATCTCTTCAATTGCAGCACGGCACGCTTCGGCGCGCAGCATTGCAACATCAATAGTACAACTGGTTAAGACTAAACAAAATTCTTCACCACCTAAGCGGGCAAAAATATCATTTTTACGTCCAATGTTTTGACAAACTTTAATGGTTTCTTTTAATGCCCAATCACCGCATGCATGACCAAAAGAATCGTTAACTTTTTTGAAGTGATCTAAATCGAACATGATCACAGATAAGTCTTGTTGAGCATTCTTACAATATTTTAAAGCACTATTAGTCACATGAGTAAAATGGCCGCGATTATAAATCCCGGTTAATGGATCATATTCTGCTAGTTCTTTTACGCGTTTATGGGAACGGCAAAAGCGTATGCCAACAAAGGTAAAGGCTAAAATAACTAACCCTAACAATAAGATGATTAGCTTTCTGTTCGCTGCTTGAGTTTTAGCTAATGATTGTTCAGCAGCTAAGGCATTGTTTTTTTCATTAAGAAGTTTGATTTGGCTTTCTTGTTCAAACGCTTGATGCTCGGCTAATTGAAAGGCCAAATGTTTAGCTTTTTCACCTTCAAGGTGAGCTCTATCTAATTCCTGTCTCTTATACACATCTCCGAGCCCACGAGAC
>OJFU01000520.1_pt1 | contig 11221 bp, 9 predicted proteins | sample 1594331 | NCBI WGS metagenome assembly OJFU01 (sample SAMN05416801, study PRJEB24817) | seawater metagenome | isolation source: Sea water | place: Canada:Atlantic | collected 2013-11 | reverse complement strand
AAGCAGCAACTAAGTCATGTGGTAGGTGACGAATAAAGCCCACTGTATCAGCTAAAATAACAGGGCCAACATCACCTAACTCATGCTTACGTAGAGTCGGGTCAAGCGTGGCAAACAACTGATCGGCCGCGTATACATCTGAATTTGTAATTCGATTAAATAATGTAGATTTACCCGCATTGGTATAACCAACTAATGAAACTGTAGGTATTTCGTTGCGAGTACGAGCTCGCCTACCTTGTTCACGTTGCACTGCTACTTTAGCTAAACGTGCACGAATATTTTGGATACGGGCACGAAGTAATCTTCTGTCAGTTTCAAGTTGAGTTTCACCAGGACCACGTAGACCAATCCCGCCTTTTTGACGTTCAAGGTGAGTCCAGCCTCGAATTAATCGAGTCGACATATGGCGAAGTTGAGCCAATTCAACTTGCAGCTTACCCTCGTGGGTACGTGCGCGTTGGGCAAAAATATCAAGAATTAGCGTCGTTCTATCAAGCACACGACATTGACAAACGCGCTCTAAATTACGCTCTTGTGATGGCCTGAGTTGATGATTAAAAATTACGACATCTGCTTTGTGGATTTTGACAATCTCAGCTATTTCTTCTGCTTTACCGGTACCGACGAATAGTTTCGGATGTGGTGCTTGACGGCTGCCTTGCACAACCGCCAAACTACTAACACCAGCAGAAGATACCAACATTTCTAATTCGTGAAGATCTTCACGATCTCCTTCTTTAGGCAAGTCGATATGAACTAAAATTGCCTGTTCGCCGGATTCATAGCGGTCAAACAAACATTATGCTCCTAATTAAAAGTTTCCAGCTTCTGCCTCTTCAGTGTCATCACTTCCTTGAACTGCTTGGAAGTTAACTGCGCGAGCAGGGACAACTGTAGAAATTGCATGCTTATAAACCATTTGATTTACGGTGTTCTCTAGTAAAATAACAAATTGGTCAAATGACTGAATTTTGCCTTGTAATTTTATGCCATTTACCAAAAAGATTGATACTGGAATGCGCTCACGTCGTAGTGCATTCAAAAATGGGTCTTGTAACGATTGGCCTTTTGCCATGTTATTGTTCCTTCGTTCTAGGTGTTATTATAATTAAGTGGCTGAACTTATTTGATAAAAAACAATATTCAACTACTACTAGCTTAGCGAACTTACTACACGATGCAAGTTTTCTTCGTCGCCTGTTGTTAACCAAGTAACATCAGGCCAACTACGAAGCCACGTTAACTGCCGTTTTGCCAGCTGACGTGTTGCTGCGATGCCACGAAAAACCATTTCATCATGGTTTGTTTCACCCGCAAGGTAATCCCACATTTGTCTATAACCAACACAACGAATAGAAGGCATATTGGGGTGTAAATCCTTACGTAGATATAGGGTCGAAACTTCATTTTCAAACCCCTGATCAATCATTATTTTAAACCTTTCTTCAATTCGGCGGTGTAATTCACTGCGTTCTTGCGGTGCAATCGCAAATTGATGAAAAGTATAAGGTAAAGCCGGCTGTTTTTGCATTTGCAACTCAGTCATGGTCTTACCAGTTAACCTGTAAACCTCTAAAGCCCGATTAATTCTTTGTGAATCATTTTCACTTATTTTTTCGGCTGCTTTTGGGTCAACTTTAACTAATTCTTTATATAAATGAGGCCAGCCAAATTCTTTAGCTTGCGCTTCTAACTCTGCTCTTATCTCTGTATCTGCTTCAGGTAATGGCGATAAACCATCAATTAAAGATTTGAAGTACAGCATTGTACCTCCAACCAATACAGGCACTTTACCTTTTCTGTGAAATTCGTCAATTTTTTGCACTGCATCGCGCCTAAAATCTGCAACTGAATACGTTTCACTCGGGTCAAGTAGATCAATTAAATGATGCGGAGCTTTGGCTAATTCTTCGGCATCAGGTTTTGCTGTACCAATGTCCATACCTTTATACACTAGCGCTGAATCTACGCTGATTATTTCTGTATTTAAATGCTCGCACAGCGAGATTGCCAATGCTGTTTTACCTGCTGCAGTTGGACCCATTAAAAATATAACTGGTAAATTACTCAACACTGATACCTTAATCTAATTGCGTTAAATAGTGATTTAGCTCTATTTTAACTGCTTTTTTACGCAAGCGTTCAATAGTTTGTGGATTATTTTGTAAGCGCATTTGTTGCGCTAAAAATACATTGCTTAAATAAAATCGGGTCGGCACGCATTTCATTTGCCATTCTAACCAATTCTCTATATTTTCAAGTTTTGCTTTACACGCATCAAGTAGCTCACCTACCGCTGCACTTACGTCAAGTAAATATAAACACGCTGGCAATTTTTTAACTATTACAAATTGTTTTTCTATTACAAGTTCAAAACCAAGTAAGGTAAACCACGATTGCTGGGATTCTATAAGTAAGCAATCTTCTTTTTCTAAGTTTACTCGCACTGGTAACAAAAGGGCTTTCCCTTCTAAACTTCCGAACTCTTTAATTTGATTATGCCAATCATCAACTAATGCATATTTAAAATGTGAGCAATACAATTGCTGCTCTTCACTAAAGACACACACTCCTTCACTAACACTTATAATAGAAACAGCTTTTAAGACATTATCAACAGATACTGACTGGTATTGTGCAGCAGATATATTGGCTGCATTATCAAAATGTGCGGCGTGTTGCTCACTCACTCCTTGATAAAACGCATTTACGTCATGATGGCTCGTGCTTGGTGTAGCACGGTATGTACCGCCAACACTTCTAGTACCTGAGGACGAACTTGAGCTACCAGCACTTCCAGAGTAAGACGGCTGTAATTGCGATTTAGGGTAATCAAACACTCCTTCGCTTTCTATATTATTAGCACTGCTATGCGTTGACTCAATGAACGCTGGCGTGAATTCTGCTTCTGTACTCGCTGATTCGTTAGTGAATTCGCCTTGCAATGGCACGACTACCTGCTTAATAGCTTGCAATATAAAATCATGAATTAACCGCCCTTGATGAAAACGCACTTCATGCTTAGCAGGGTGAACATTTACATCAACCTGTCGTGGGTCAATATCAATATAAATGACAAAACCGGGTAATTCTTGTGTTCCACTTACTTCTTCAAATGCCTGGCGTATAGCATGCAAAATAAGCTTATCGCGCATCATGCGATTATTCACATAAGTGTACTGAGTAGTATTCGCTGAGCCTACAGGCAGCACCCAACCATGCAACTGTAAACCGCCTTCTCCTGATTGAATATGCAAACCTTGCTCGGCAAAGGCCTTGCCTGCAACTTGTGCTACGCGTGTTATAGCCTGAGAGGGAGCAGTTTTGGCACGATACTGCCTTACTACTTTTTCGTTGTGAGTTAGTGTAATAGAGACATCAAAGCGACTAAGCGCAATACGCTTTATCAACTCATCAATATGGCTAAACTCAGTTTTTTCGGTGCGTAAAAATTTACGACGTGCTGGAGTATTAAAAAATAAATCTTTTACTTCAATGGTTGTGCCATCGGGATGCGCTACAGGTTTTACTTGAACGGCCATGTCGCGGCCTTCTGCAAAAGCTTGCCAAGCTGCTTCTTGCTCTTTAGGTTTTGAGCTCAGCGTTAAACGCGACACAGAACTAATTGACGCAAGTGCTTCCCCTCTAAAGCCAAGTGAGCAAATGTTTTCAAGGTCATCAAGTGATTTTAATTTACTTGTAGCGTGGCGAGAAAGTGCGAGTGTTAGCTCATCTTTACTTATCCCTGCGCCATTATCACGAATACGAATAAGTTTGTGGCCGCCGCGCTCAATATCAATTTGAATACGCGTTGCGCCAGCATCTAAGCTATTTTCAACAAGCTCTTTTACTACCGACGCTGGGCGCTCAACCACTTCGCCTGCGGCAATTTGGTTGGCTAAACGCGCGGGTAATATTTCAATATTCATGAGACTTCCTAGCAAACATTGCGCTAATAATAATGACTAACTTTGAGGTATATCGAGCTCTTGCCCAATAAATAAGGTATTAGAACTAAGCTTATTAACTTGTTTTAATTTATTGACTGTAACGCCATAGCGACTCGCTAACATACTTAAAGATTCACCGGGGCGTACTTTATGCTTTGTTGGATATTGCGACTTTAATTTAGCAAATAAAGAATCATCCGGCGGATTTTTCAAATAATAATTTTTAATTGAAGTAAATATAGCTTTAGCTAAACGCTCTTGATGATTAGGACTTTTAAGTAGCTTTTCTTCTCGCGGGTTAGATATAAACCCTGTTTCTACCAAAATAGATGGAATATCTGGTGATTTTAGTACTGCAAGGCTCGCATGCTGGGGATCTTTTTTATGCAGTTTGGCAACCTTACGAAGCTCTTTAACCACTTCGTCAGCTACATTTAAGCCAGTTTTCATTGAGTGGTCCATCGACATATCAAGCAACGCTTGTGCTAGATATTTTTCATTGGCGGCATCTTTCATTACATCAGCAGCGCCACCTAAAAGCTCGGAGTGTTTTTCTTTATCTTCTATCCATTTACCTATTTCTGAATTAGCACGTCTTAATGATAAAACCCACACAGAGGCACCATTTGGCCCAGGGCTTGTAAATGCATCAGCATGAATAGAAACAAAAAAATCTGCCTTTTTTTCACGGGCCCGATTAGTACGGGTATTTAATTTTACAAAATAGTCACCGCTTCGTACCATGCGCGAAATCATGCCACGTTCGCCATCAATCATGCGCTCTAAACGCTTCGCAATTTGCAGTGTAACTGTTTTTTCGTAGGTGCCTGATGGCCCAATTGAACCAGGGTCTTCGCCGCCATGCCCCGCATCAATCGCAATAACAATGTCGCGCTCTTGGCTTAGTTGACGGTTTTTAGCGGCTGTTTGAGCGGGAGAAACTGTAGTAGCTTGGCTTTTATTGTATAAATCAACAACGAGTCTATTTTTATAAGGGCCTGTAGGTGCGAGGGCAAATACCACTGGCTTTATTGGCGCACTTAATTCAAATACTAAACGTACGCTTTGTTTATTTTTAGGTTTTGAGTAACGTAATTTGCTTACTATTTGATGTTTCGGGGGCACACCTGGCAATGTTTTTAACTCGCTAGTATTTTCTAAATCAATCACTAGGCGGCTAGGGTTTTTAAGCATGAAATAGCTAAAGTCGGGCTTATCATTTAAATCAAATACCACGCGCGTACTATCTGGAGACGGCCATACACGCACACTATTGATTGTGTTTTTAGCCCATAACGGCAAGCTTATGGTGATAACCATAAGATAAATAAAAAGTTTAACTACACCTCGGCTCATTGGATAATTACTGCCTTAACTATATTATTATTGATTATTTAGTTTTTCGACAATTGCTATACCGCGCTCACTCGCACTATTTATAACAATTTTACGTTCGTTACCCACATAGCTTAGAGTAATATCTAAATCAGGCACAGGAATAAATTCACCACCCTTTTCAGGCCATTCAACAACACAAATTGCGTCTGCTGAGAAATAATCGCGTATTCCCATGTATTCGAGTTCTTCAGGATCACCTAAGCGGTATAAGTCAAAATGATAAACATTTGCACGCTCAAGCTCATAAGGTTCTACTAGTGTATAGGTCGGGCTTTTAACCTTGCCTGTATGGCCAAAGCCTTGCACTACACCTCGTGTAAACGTTGTTTTACCAGCACCTAAATCACCATGTAAATAAATAACCGCACCTTGCTCTATAATATCAGCAACGCGATTACCCATTGCAACCGTGGCAATCTCATCAGTTAAATGAAATTCAAAACTACGCGTCATTATTACCTCAAAAATTCATTCAAAAGCGCATATTTGCTAATCATACCAGAATATTCATTTAAGGCGATAAATTGAGGTTTTAGACATAAAAAAACCAGACAAGCGAATGATTAAAGTTATATTTGAATATCTATTTTCGATACCTTAAAACTGTAACATTGAAATAAAGTAAGAGAAAAGTAACGCTACGGCTGAGATGCCTATAGCAAGTATTAAAGTTACTGAGATATGTAAGCTTATAATCTAACTTTTGTGATTAACCCACTAGTTCTGATACCAAAAATATATAACAACAAAGGAGTTGATGACACAAACCAGAATAACTACCCTACATGCTTTTGTATTTCTGATAAAAAGATAATACCAACTAACTTAACGTCTTTAGTTTTAATAGTTTTCATAGTTGTCATAGTTTTCATAGTTTTCATAGTTTTCATAGTTTTCATAGTTTTCATAAAATAATACCAATTCGCTTAATTAAGTGATCTATTTTGAGGCTGGAAAAACGTGTTGATAGGTAGGCAGAAATTCGCTATTTAGTTGTTCTAAATGAGCATTTTTTAACGCAGGTAGCGACACGTTTAGCCCCGCAAAATGATTAAGTATTATTGCGGATTGGTATAAAGTAAAAGAGTGTATAAAATTACAATTAAGCTGGCTGATTTATTACGTAAACATGTAATAAAATGATAGTTTATAAGCCAGCAAAACTTTCAACTTTACTTAGGCGAACCCCATCAGCAATCAAGATCTTAAACAGTTAGATACAGATTTAAACAGTGATGAATCTGGAATTATTAACACCCAACTAAAAATAGCCACATTTAATCTGTTTAACTATCTTGAGCCGCCCAATGCATACTATGAGTTTGAGAAAATTTATACCGCGCAGCAGTGGGCTAAAAAGCAGCGTTGGATTGTTGATTACTTAACAGAACATGCCCCTGATGTGATTGGTTTTCAGGAAGTGTTTAGCACTGACTCATTAAAAGAGCTAGTAGGCGAGCAAGGTTATAATTACTTTGCTGTAGTTGATACGCCAGAGGTGATTGATGACTTTATTTATAAACGCCCTGTAGTGGCAATCGCCTCTAAATACCCCATAGTTGAAGTAGCAGCGGTTGAGCACGATAGTGAGCTTGCAAATGCGCTTGGCCTTAATAGTGAGTTTACTTTTAGTCGTAAAGTACTAAGAGCAACTATAACGCTGCCGCATATAGGTAATACCGATTGTTACGTGGTGCATTTTAAATCTAAGCGCCCAATGATTAATGTCGATGAGCATAATAAAGAGCTTACACCCGAGCAAAACATAATTGAAATTTTAAAAGCGAATGTAGCGGGTGGGTGGGGCTCAACTATTCAGCGTGGCAGTGAAGCTACATTACTAATGATACAAATGATTGCCCGTCGCGAAGCTACGCAACAACCCATGATATTAATGGGGGACTTTAATAATGAACTTGCGGATGGCGTATTAAGCCATTTACTAACGAGTACGCTACGCTTTGCACCTGCATTTGATGCTAAAACCTACCTCGCTAAATATTGTTTAAATGATTCATGGGATTTGTTTGTTAAGTCGCAGCTAAGCGAAGATGAACTATTTAATGGTGGGGCAATGGCTAGCGATGAAATAAGCGATAGTGAAAGCAATAGCATTTTTGATTTAGCTGATGAAAACGAAGCAAAAAATGTTAATGCAACTAAGCTTATGCCCTTAAGAGCACCAACACATTATTATGGCGCGAGCAGCTCCGTTCTTGATTATATTTTATTATCATGTGAGTTTGATGCCAGCTACCTTGGCAGTTTTTTTGAGGTGATTGAGTATAATACTTATGACCGTCACTTAATTAACCCCGAATTCGAGCGCGATGATTTAAGTACTGATCATGGTATTGTGTTAGTTACACTAAAACTAAGGAGCTAGGCTTACTCTACGCATAATTATGCTTAAATTATAAATTAAAAGTATTCATATAGCAGCAATACTTGATGTATTGCGACGGTTTGTATATTTTATCACCAGTCTTTTGCATTGTATTAATAATAAATTACTAAAATGGTAAATATGGAATTTTATACCTACTCGAATCATCAGCAAAATATGGATTTACCTTCGCAAATACATAGCTTCATTGTAAAGCGAATTAATAATTTTATATTTTTAGTAAAAGCTTCGCTTTTTGCTTTGTTTATTAGCCTAAGTAGCACTTACGCACAAGAAACCACTTCGTACAGTTTAACTAATGAATCTACTGCAGGGCTGCTAAAAAGAGCTGAATTACTTATAGATACTGACGTTATAACAAGTATTGAACTAAGTAAGTCGTTGTTGTTACAAGCGCAAAACGCCGATGACACGTTACTCAGCGCAAAATTACATAACTTGCTAGGTAGGGCGAATAAAAAAAATAACAATATTAATGAATCGCTCGAGCACTTTTTACAATCCTCTGATTACTACAGCAAATTAAATGATTCACGAAACCAAATAAAGGCATCTATTAATTATATAAATATATTATTAGAAGAAAAACGTTATGACGAACTTACTACCCGCATTGAAACTTTATTACCAACAACTCTTGTGTATGGCGATGACTTTTTTATAGCGCAAGTGCTACTCACTAAGGGGGATTCGTTTTATGATCAAAAAAAATACAACAACGCGAACGCGCAATATACATCTGCTTTAAAATACCTTGTTGAAGAAGATGAATTAATACAAAGACAGTTAGGTGAAACGTATAAAAAATTAGCTCAGTCGTACAAACGTCTCAAAAATAGAGAGCAAACGGCTCACTTTTATACAAAAGCTTTAGAGATATACACAAGTTTAGGTGATTTAAAGCTAATGGCGCGTACTTTAAATACACTAGCAGAAGCACACCGTTATTTAGATAACTTAGTTTTAGCCCTTGATTACTCCACTCGCGCATTAGAAATACATAAAGAGATTGACGATCCTGTGGGCTTTGCTAAAGCATTACTAGGGGCGGGTATTATTTATCGTCATATTAATCTTTATGAAAAATCACTTAAGCATATAAATCAGGCATATTTATATTATAAAAAAGTAAATAACATGCTTGGGATTGCTAAAACATCAAATCAAATGGGACTGGTATATACACGATTAAGGCAGTTTGATCAGGCCGAATTTTTCTATCAAATAACTATCGATTTGCCAACAGGTATGGTTGAGGAAAAAACGCTCGCATCAGCTCTAAGAGAAATGGCTGTTATTAACCTCGAATCTGGCGACTTAGCATCAGCGATGAAATATGCTAAAAAAGCTTATATCATTTATAAAAACAAAAATCTTACATCGAACATTTCTACAACAGCACGTATTATTGGTAATATTTATCGTGCTCAAGGAAATAACAACAAAGCTATAGAGTATTACAAAGAGTCATTGTCGTTTGCCAGAGAAACAGGTGGTAAACTTTATGAGATAAAGTCGCTTACTGCGCTTGCGGCCATTTTAATTGGTATTGATACAAATGAGGCGATTTCTTTACTAAAAAGGTCACTCGCTTTATCAACCGAAATAGATGATAAGTTACATATGCTATATGCCTATCGGGAAATTCGAATAGCAGAGAAATTGCGTGGTCGTATAGAAGAGTCACTTCGTTATGCAGAAGAAGAAATAGCCCTAACCAATATTATTCAAAATGAAAGAAATGAAGATAAGTTAGCGCTTGAAAAAGCACATTTACATTCGCACAAAATGGAAACAGAGCTTGAGACGTTACGAGAAAAAGAAAAACGCCATCAGCTTGAGCTTGAAAAGAAAAATAATCAAATTGAAATTGCCGCCCAAGCTAGAGTTATATCAGAGCTTGAACTTTCAAAGAATAAATACGCCAGCATTGCGCTCGCATTTTTATTAGCCGCTTGTTTAACTACTGTACTACTGGTTTATAGGAGTTTTATTGCCTCTAAAAAACGTAATGAAGAGTTAGACTACTTGGCAGCAAGAGACCCTTTAACCAATTGTTATAACCGTCGTATTTTATTTGAGGTTATGAATCGCGACTTTTTGGATTTACCTCAGATTGAAGAGTACTGTATTTTAATGGTCGATATTGACCATTTTAAAAGCGTTAACGACACCTATGGGCATAGCATTGGCGACACAGTACTTTGTGGCGTAGCCGAACTTTTACAAGCTAATATACGTAAAAGTGATAGCGTGGCCCGTTTTGGTGGCGAAGAATTTTGTATTATTTTACCCAACACAACTCCAGAGCAAGCAATACATATAGCTGAGGCTATTCGTATTAAAGTTGAAAAAGCGACATTTGATGATATTCCTGTTACGTGTAGTTTTGGGGTTACGTCTATTAAATTTAAAGCCAGAACACCCTCTGAGTTGATTGAACAGGCTGATTTAGCTCTTTATGAGGCTAAGTCCTTGGGGCGTAATCAGGTAGCGTTATGGGATGCTTCGCTAGAAGAGTTTAAACTTTTTAGATCGGAGTAAACCCAGCAGTATACAGTTTAGTTTTGATGTTATTTTTAAAATTATAACAAGTAAATTTTATATAGCGCTGTGTGTTACTTACATATGTAATTAAGCTTATTAAATTAACCCTTTGAATATCAGTGTATTAACTTAGGCTTTAAAATTGCAATCAATACTAAGTTAAAAACAAAACAAGGGATTTAATAATGACTGAAGTTGCACTTTCGGCCTATTTGGCATTTTACCTCTATTTAATTATGTTGCTTGTACAGTGGGCTGTGGCTACGTTTAGCAAAGCTAAAGAACCAAATGCTGTACCAGGTAAAATTGACGAGGATTTATCACACGACAGCTTTATATTTAGAGCACATCGTACGTTTCATAATACGCTTGAAAACAGTGCATTATTTATAGGTACGGTGTTATTTGCGTTTGTAATTAATTATCAAAGCCCGATTTTTGCAATGTGTATTTGGGTGTACTTAATTGCGCGTTTAATTCATATGGCGCTGTACTACGCTATTGCAACGGAGAAAAACCCAAGCCCACGTAGTTACTTCTTTTTAATTGGTGTGCTAGCTAATGTGGTTATGCTGATAATGATAGGGTTAAGGCTAATCTCTTAATTTATAAAAAGTTATAAAATTTATTTATAACGGTAAACAAAAAAGCGAAGAGCCTCTAAGGCATCTTCGCTTTTTTGTTTAAGTAGCAGCGGAATATAAACCACGTCTACAGTAGGGCAATATTAATGGTTAATCGATGCCTATAAACCCGCCTGTTTGGTGTGTCCATAGAGCTGCGTATATTCCACCCTTAGCTATTAGTTCTTCATGAGTGCCTTGCTCAACTACGCCGCCGTCATCAAGTACAATTAATCTGTCCATTTGTGCAATGGTTGATAGCCTGTGCGCTATGGCAATAACTGTTTTACCTG
>OJFU01000513.1_pt1 | contig 11255 bp, 7 predicted proteins | sample 1594331 | NCBI WGS metagenome assembly OJFU01 (sample SAMN05416801, study PRJEB24817) | seawater metagenome | isolation source: Sea water | place: Canada:Atlantic | collected 2013-11 | reverse complement strand
TGTAGAGAGGTCTCGTGGGCTCGGAGATGTGTATAAGAGACAGGGGCAGGACTCATTAGTTTTAATGCCTACTGGTGGTGGTAAATCATTATGTTATCAGTTGCCTGCGGTGTTGTTACCCGGTGTAACCATTGTGGTATCTCCATTGATTGCTTTAATGAAAGACCAAGTCGATGGCTTAACTAGGCAAGGTATTTCAGCCGCTTTTATTAATTCAAGTCTTGAGCAAAGCGAAATAAGTGATATTTTTTCGCGCTTAGGGCGTGGTGAAATTAAACTGCTTTATGTTGCGCCTGAGCGGTTAACTAATTATTATTTTTTACAGAGTCTGAGCCAACTACAGCTAAGCTTGTTTGCTATTGATGAAGCGCACTGTATTTCCCAATGGGGTCACGATTTCAGGCCCGCATATACCAAGCTACAATGCTTAAAGAAAAATTTTCCTACCGTACCTGTTATGGCGTTAACGGCAACGGCCGATGTGACAACGCGTAAAGATATTTTAAATCAACTTGCGCTACCAAACCCATATATCCACCTTGATAGTTTTGATAGACCTAATATTCGTTTTACCTTGGCGCCAAAATATAATGGCGAAAAGCAGTTATTGGGTTACATCAGAAAAAAGGGTGAAGATAGCGGCATTATTTATTGTAATAGCCGTTGGCAAGTGGAAAAGCTAGCTAAGTATTTAGCGGCTAGCGGCATTAATTGTGCTGCTTATCACGCAGGATTAGAAAATGAAATTCGTTCAATAGTCCAAGAAGATTTTACTAAAGATAATATTCAAATAGTGGTCGCCACCGTTGCTTTTGGTTTAGGTATTAATAAACCCAATGTGCGTTATGTTATACATTTTGAGCCACCCCGTACTTTAGAGTCTTACTACCAGGAAATTGGCCGCGCGGGTCGAGATGGCTTAAATGCAGAAGCCCTATTTTTGGTTGACGAGAAAGATGTCGCGCGTATTAAGAAACGCATTAGTGAAGGTGATAACCCACAGCGAGTGAATGTTGAAATGCAACGTTTTGCTGCCATGGATGCCTTTATTGATGCACAAACCTGTCGCAGGCAAGTTGTATTAAATTACTTTGCCGAATATACCGAAAAAGGCTGTGGAAATTGTGACATTTGCTTAGATCCACCAAGTCAATTTGATGGCACTGTAGAAGCACAAAAAGTATTGTCATGCGTATACCGTATCGAACAACAAGGTGATATTAATCATGTTATTGCCGTACTGCGCGGTGAACTCACTGACAAGGTTAAACAATTAGCCCATGATAAAGTGTCTACTTTTGGTATAGGTAAAGGAAAAACGGTAGGTTACTGGTTCTCAATTATTGGCCAGCTCATACATTTAGGTTATTTACAGCAAGATATCGAACAACAATCTATTTTATGTTTAACACAGGCTTCAGGCGTAGTATTAAAAGCGCAAGAACCTTTGATGTTAGCCAGTCCTCGTCTGCAAAAAGCCAGCTACTGGCAAGAGAAAAGCCCGCAAAAAAGCTATGACCGTGTGTTATTTGCAAAATTACGCGAACTACGAAAAGGTATTGCTGATGGCGAAGATATTGCGCCTTTTATTGTCTTTAACGATGCCACTTTATCTGAACTGGCACGTATAAAGCCGAAAACATCGCGTGAAATGCTGAGTATTAGTGGTATCGGAGATGTGAAGTTATCTCGTTATGGGCAACCTTTTCTCGCGTTAATCAAAGAGCATAAGTAATTAGTTCGTTATCTTACTAATTAATATAGATTTGCAAAAAAATGCCGATTAACTAACTAGGATAGTTGACCGGCATTTCTACAAACTACAGTTGATAGAGAGTGAATTACTCTTTTTCAGCAGCTTCAGTTTGTTCAGTTGATTTATCCTGAGCTTGTTCTTGCTCTTTTTTCTCATCGTGACCTTCGCCACCACAACCACCACAACAACCCATAAATTACTCCAGATAGTTAAAAAATTTAAATAGAATTCATTAGAACTTGTTGAAATAGTACCTGAGTAATTTACTCAAGTACTTGATCGAGATCAGCTTTTTCCAATAACATCCAAAATAACTAGCGAGTTATTTCGTTATTTATATGGAATGGTATTACTTTGGTAATGCAGTAAAACCCATATTGAACAAGGTAAAGGCATAGATGTCAGCGTACTGTTCAATAGTCTTTGAAACAGGAGTACCTGCGCCGTGACCTGCATTGGTTTCAATACGAATGAGCGTTGGCGCGTTACCTGCCTGTTTAGCTTGTAACTCAGCAGCAAACTTAAATGAATGTGCTGGCACAACACGGTCATCATGATCACCGGTAGTAACCATAGTTGCAGGATAGCTCACACCGGCTTTAACATTGTGAACGGGTGAATAGCCTTTTAAGTAATTGAACATTTCTTTACTTTGCTCAGCCGTACCGTAATCGTAAGCCCAGCCTGCACCAGCAGTAAAGGTATGATATCTAAGCATATCTAATACACCAACAGCAGGTAAGGCAACTTGCATAAGGTCAGGACGTTGAGTCATAACAGCACCGACTAATAAACCACCATTAGAACCACCGTTAATCGCTAAGTAATCACTAGAGGTATAATCTTGCTTAATTAAGTATTCACCAGCAGCAATAAAGTCATCAAAAACATTTTGTTTTTCTAATTGAGTGCCTGCTTTGTGCCATTTTTTACCGTATTCACCGCCACCACGTAAGTTAGCAACAGCATAAATACCGCCTTGCTCTAACCATACCGCACGAGAAACACTGAACCTTGGTGTTAAGCTAATATTGAAGCCGCCGTAACCGTATAAAATAGTAGGATTTTTACCATTTAATTCAATACCTTTCTTATAGGTAATGATCATAGGTACTTTTGTGCCATCTTTTGATGGGTAAAAAACCTGTTTTGATTCATAAGCATCGCTATCAAACTTAGCGCCAGACTTACGGTAAACATCACTATTACCTTCATCTATGTTGTAGCTATAGATGGTGCCTGGTGTTTTGTAGTTGCTGAATGAGTAATATAAAGTACTTTCATCTTTATCGCCTTCTAATGCTGAAGCACTACCAACACCAGGTAAGTTGATTTCCCGTATTTTTTTACCTTGATAATCGTATTGATACACTTTAGAAATGGCATCAACCATATACTCAGTAAAGAAGAAGCCACCACCAGTTGAAGCACTTAATACATACTTGGTTTCAGCAATAAAGTCGGTCCAGTTTTTACTGGCGGGAGCTTTGGCATCTACTGTGACAATTTTCTTATTTGGCGCATCTAAGTTAGTGACTAAAAATAATTTATCACCTTCATTTTCAATGACGTAGGTATCAGCATCAAAGTTATCGGTTATGGTTACCAGTGGACTATCAGGCTTAGTTAAATCTTTTAAATAAAGATCATTACCTGATGTTGAAATAGCGCCTGAAATAAGTAAAAAGCGGTTATCTTTAGTAACATCACCACCAACATAACGACGTTTTTGCTCGGCAGTATTACCAAAAATAATTTTATCGTCTTTTTGCGGCTGACCTAATACATGGTAATAAAGTTTATGCTGATCAGTCTTTGCAGATAACTCACTGCCTTCAGGTTTGTCATAACTTGAGTAGTAAAACCCTTCATTTTTAAACCAGGAAATACCTGAGAATTTAACATCTACTAGCGGTGTCTCTAATACTTTCTTTGTTTCTACATCAATGATGATGATTTTACGCCAATCACTACCACCTTCAGAAATAGCATAAGCGGCAATTGAACCATCTTTTGAGAAGCTTAACTGTCCCATTGATGTAGTGCCATCTTCGCTAAAGGTGTTTGGATCTAAAAAGACTTCAGCAGTGCCGTCTTCTTTTTGACGATAAACAACATATTGGTTTTGTAGACCATCATTTTTGTAAAAGTAAGAATAATCACCCTCTTTAAAAGGAGCACCTATTTTTTCGTAGTTCCATAATTCAGCTAAACGAGACTTAAGTTGTCCACGGTACGGTATCTGTGACAAGTAATCGAATGTCACTTTATTTTCTGCCTTAACCCAAGCGCCTGTTTCTTCACTGCGATCATCTTCTAACCAACGGTATGGGTCTGCAACATCAGTACCAAAAAATGTATCAACCACGTCACCTTTTTGTGTCACAGGATAACTAATTTTTTGAGTCTGTTTTTGTGCCGCAGTAACAGTATCTGATGTTTGCTCAACACTGTTACCAGTACAACCGGCTAATACGCTAGTGACCAAGATACTGGTCAAGAAAAGGCTTTGTTTCTTCATTTGAGTCTCGCTTGTTGAAGTGACTATTATGTTAGTGAATTCATGTAGAATCGTACTAATGGTTTACATTTATTTTACAAATCGTATAGCAGTGTAGCAGAAGAGGGTTTAGCAAGACTACGGCTTGCCTCATTGAGTATCGAGGCAAGCGGCAGTATTTTGTTACAGGGTATTACCAATCGCTATTCAGTTAAGAATCTAACGATTTTCCAAGCGATTAAAATCAAGTAAGCCGGCTGATTTAGGTTGATTATTTTTATACCAAGCGTGTAATTCATCTGCAAAAACCCAGAATTTTGGGTTTGTTCGGCGAATGGCAAACTGGTCTTTCAGTTTACGGTAATCTTGTTCAGTTTTTATTGCGTTTAAGCGACTGACAAACTCACTGAGTTGAGCTTGTTCTACTTTAAAAAAGGCGTTGGGGTAAGTGCCTACGACACCGCGTAAAATGGCTAAATCATCTTCTGCAGGTAGACGACGATCCGCTTCAGAAAATAAATGGGCAACATTACTGTGTGCGGAATTATTAATTAAACTATAGACTTGGTTTTTATCGCCATTAGATACCATGACATAGCTGACTTGTGGTAACAGAGCAACGCTCTCATTAGGAAACTGACTTAAATTCGTTATGATTTTATCTGCACTGTTTTGCGCTAATGAAGAAAGGTTAAATTGGCTCACATTGCTATTTCTCGTGTGCTGAGCAACTAATTGAAACAGTTCTTCTTGATGTTTACTGGTTTGATAGTTAATGCCTGTTTCTGGCAACTGATCAAAATCATCAGAGAAAATATAGTCTTTAATATCGTCACTAGTATCACGGTACCAATACTCATGTATTGCTTTACGCTCATCTTTTGGTAAGAAACTAATGAAATTACTTTCAGCTTCCATCCGTAAAAAGTCCATGTATAAACGTGTTTTCAATTGGTGACTAACACTGCCATAAACATCGAAACCAGCGACTAATAAATAATGAATACGCTCTAATAATGGATAACTAATTAACCAAGCTGTTTTTGGGGTAGGACCGACAAAACCTTGTAATACTGAAGCACTATCAAAGTGTCTGAAAACAGTTAGACTTGCATTCGGATTTCCTTTACCTGACCAAATTAAATCAAGGTTTAGCTGATTTGGCTGCAAATTAAGGTTTTTTACATAAGCTAACTTATTTTTCACATACTCTTGCTGGCTTTTAGCATATTGTCGCCAGTAAAGTAATGACACGGTTTTATCGCTGGTACCTGCTGGTAATTGTAATAACTCTGTATTGGCTTTAATGAATTGTCCGCTAGGGTAATGATCGAAATTATCAGGGCTGAGGAAAAATACCCAAAAGTTATCTTCAATCACATTGAGCGCAATTTGCCCACGACAAACAGGTCCTTTGATAAAATTCATAATAGAGAACTGCGCTTGGTCTAATAAAAACTGATAGCGTGCTTTATCTGGGATTGCCTGAAAAGTTTTAAAGGGATTAGAAGCGTTTGCCAATTGGTAATCAGGCAAGGTAGTTACTGGGTAATCAGGTTGATAGAAAAGTTCTGAAATACGCGCCAATTTAGTTTCACCAAACGGGTAGGGCATGTGGCGCTTGGCAATAATGGTATCGTTATGCTTAATCAGTCGGTAGTAAACTTGTGGTTTATTGACAATAGCTACAGTGCTGCCATCAGCAAAAGGTGAATCGAAGGGACGACGAGTAGTAATAACCGCTATTTTTTCACCACTGGGCGTGCTCGAACGAACGAGTTTAAAGTAACTCGATTGAGCTTTATCGAAGTATAAATTGGCTAAATATAAGTGTTCAAATAAATAACGAGCAATCAACTGCTCTTTAGCTGAGCTACCATTTAATAAACTCTCCCAGCGATTGATCATTTGTTGTTCTTGAGCAGTTGGTGGCAGCGAGTCTGGCATGATAGCACCACGAGCTATCCAATCAGTTAATTGATCATGTTCAGTTACTGAGAGTGCCGGTAGGGCATAAGGCATGCCGCCTAGAGGATACTCTTTCTTATATTTTTCAAACTCTTCTATTGTAGGGCATTGCTGGCTTCTATCGAGTGCTACATCAAAACTATCATTAAGTATTGGCTCACTAGGTAGGGGGTGTTGCTTTTTGAGTTGTAACATTTGATAGAATAAGCTGGCTTGAGTATTGGCTTGCTCTGTTTGCTGGCGCTCATTAAGTACGGGAAAAAAACCTTGCTGGCGAAGTGGTTCTAAATTATCGCGTTTCAGTTCAGTTAGTTTGCTAAGGCTTGCACTGATGTTTGCAGTTAGTAAGCGTTCACCATTATAAACCTTCGTTTTATTAGCACCACGTTCAATACCCGCGCGACTTTCCATTTTCAATTGGCAAGGAGCATCGTAACACCCGTGACAAACAACACAGCGATTTTCAATAATTGGCTGTATCTGCTGATTAAAGTGAATGGCTTCTGCTGTGCTGGGTTTAACTTGCACTAGCCTATTCTCAACATTGCTTGGACCATAAAGCTTGTCGAATTCCATAACCCCTAACGTGGCACAACCTGAGAGAAATAGAAAAATAAATAGCCATTGAAACTTAACCATGAGAGTCCTTAAATTGGGAGATAGCCCGCTAAGTTTAAGCTATGTTGATGAATACTGTAAAGTTGCTATGCGTCTTACCTTGTATTCATCAACATTGAAACGGTTTGTCGTTCATTGCTAATATCGGTTTCTTAGCTCAGGTAAGTCGGTATGGTATTGAACAAACTCTACTTCATAACCATCAGCATCAAGAAAATAGATATTCTCTCTATATGTATCAGGTGTTCCATCTTTATGAATTGCAAAGCCTGCTTTTTCTATACGCGCTATAGTGCCTTTTAGATCGCTGGTAACATAAGCAAAGTGCGCTAAACCTACCTGATGACCAGCTAAATCTCTATTAGCACCGACGCCATTATCAGCAAAGGCGATATATTGATAATCATCACCAAAATGTAACCAGTTTCTTGGTTTTCCAGACCATTCACCTTTGTCACCGCCGCGTACATGCCAATGTGGAAAAGCCGCGCGGTAAAATTTTAAGCTTTTTTCTATGTCTGAAACGACTAAGTTAATGTGTTCTAAAGTAATCATAAGTGCTCTCCTTTACGTTTAATAACGCATCTATCAATAGTGTAGTCTTTTTTACATTGGGTATTTTTTCTCTACTCGCCAAGGTGGATGTAAGCGATTTTCTCCAGCCCAGTAGAATTTTATTTTGTTGCCGCTAGGGTCTAGTAATGTCGCTTCACGCCACAAATAAGGCTGTGAAATAGGTAGTTGTTCAAATTCTATACCGCGGCTTAGTACTGTTGCTACCCAGTCATCGAGTTTTTCATGCTCAAAATAGATGGTCGTTCCAGAGCTCTGTTTCGTTTGTGCGTTAGTTAGTGAGTTCGTTTCAGCTAAGCTCAATGAAAAAGTAGCGCCCTCATCTGGGCAAGCGAAACGTGCATAATGTGGTGTATCGACAATATGCAAAAAACCTAAACGACGATAAAACTCAGTACTTTCGTCCATGTTAATGACGGTAAGGGTGACTTGATTTAAATTCATAATATTGCCTCGTTAACTTTATTTTTCGGTTGGCTTACATACCGTATTGATATAAGTGTTCATTGTCATACGTGCTGACTTGCAAGGTTTCACGTAAAGATTTCATCGCTTGGCTGTAATGTAATAAGGTATGTAAGCTATAACCAATGCGATGGCGAATACTTTTATCACGGCGAGTGATAACATCTTCATCTCGATGAGTAGACTCGTTAACCGTATTTAAAACCTCGTCGACATTTCTGATAATAAGGTGATCGGGTATAGCGACTAATTTGTTATTAGAAAAAGCATTCATTCTTAACTCTGCTATGGGATAAGCACCACTAATTCCATTAACGACAGAGACCAACAACACGGGTTTGTGACCAATATCTGCAGCGTCAGCCATCATTAATAAATTTTTCAATAATGGCGAAGCGGTGCCGCCCCATTCCGGAGTGATAAGAATTAATGCATCCATTGTTTGCAATTGGCTATTTATAGCCAGCCAATCACTATTATCATTTTGCTTGCTACTCTCTTCGCCATCCCACAAGGGTAGGCGCTGTTTACATAATTCAATATGGCGAACTTTGCTGAATTGAGTGCTGCTGTTAGTCAGGTATTCAGCGACTTTTGCACTTTGAGATTCAGTTCGTTGGCTAGCACTGATAATAAGTAAATTCATAATCATTCTCGTTATTTCTTTAGTAAAGTATTTTGCTTACTTAATAAGGTAAACACTTTACTAAAGAAGATCAAGTTAAATATAAACAAAAAACTTTACTAAATGTTAGGCTCAATGATAAAAATGCGTAATAATAAGGGTATACCCCTTATTCCTGCTGGAGGTTTAATGAAAACACATGAAAAAATAATTCAGTTATTAAAGACTCAAGGGCCTTTAACCGCAAAAATACTGGCAAGTGAATTGGGACTTACTACTATGGGCATCCGTCAGCATGTACAAGGGCTGGAAGATTCTGGTGATGTAGTTTTTAAGGATGAAAAAGCTGCTCGAGGCAGACCTACCCGATATTGGTCACTCACTGATAAAGGCAATAGCCGTTTTGCTGATCGTCACGATGAACTAACCGTACAGTTACTTGACTCTGTTATTACCCTCTTTGGTGATGATGGTATGGAAAAACTGATCAGTCATCGAGAAGAAACGGTGATGACCAACTATACCTTAGCGTTAGCTGATCGTTTTGGCGTGGAAGAAAAACTACAAACCTTAGCTAAATTGCGTAGCGATGAAGGTTATATGGCAAGTGTTGAAGAGCATGATGGCATTTATTGGTTGATGGAAAACCATTGCCCAATTTGTGCTGCAGCCAGTAAATGTTTGAGTTTTTGTCGCTCAGAATTGCAAATGTTCCAAACTTTAATGAAGGACATTGCTGTCGTGAGTAGAGAAGAGCATATTATTGATGGAGCAAGGCGTTGCGCCTACAAAGTCATGCCTGTTTAGTAGCAATAAACCTTGTCGCCGTAAATCTCAATGAATTCGTCAAAAGTACTCATTGATAGTGATCAACTCCGTGCTTTTTCCTTTTCATTGAGGCATACAGCTTAAAGCTTTAAGCTACTTCTCTCTAGTTAAAGCTAGAACAGGGTGTAAGAATAAAAAAAGTACGAAATAATGGGAGATATTTCGTACTTAAAAAACGCTGCTTATTAAGCACTTTCTGTATGATAGTGACGTAGCGCATGTTCTTTCTGGCGCCCCTGACTAAAGGCGGTAACACGTTTTAAATAACCAATAACACGCGTGCCGTGATCGATGTTTTCACTGCCGCAACTCGAACAGATATGTAATGTGCGCTTATCTATTTTGTCACATTCATTACAAATGGTAATCTTCACATTGATGCAAAAATAATTACACCCGGTAGCAGCCGCTACATTGAAAAGTTTCAGGTAGGCATCAGTAGAAAGCGATTCATCTAAATTTAAATGCAGTGCTGAGCCACCATCAAGGTATTGCGTCATTTCTTGACCGTGCATGACAAACTTATCGATATGATTTGTTTCTTCATCTTCAACGACATAAAAATAAGAGTTATAACACTCGCGGCTTACTTGGTAGCCATCTTTCTTATCCCATTTAGCATTTTTAATGCCGAGGTTTTCTGCAGGCACGAACTCGGTATTAAACATATAGCTAAATTCTTTCTTAGCGGCTTGGTTAGCTTGGTAAATAACTTTTAATTGCTTACTAACAAATTGCTTATATTCTTTATTATTGCCGACTTTAATTTGGGCAAACTCAGCCGCTTCAGCCATACCATTAATACCTATGGTAAGAAATTGCTTATCAAGTGAAATAAACCCAGCGTCGTAAACGGATAATGCGCCTTGCGCTTGATACTCTTCCATCAGTTTTCGATAAGCAACTTGGTATTTTTGTATTTTTTCTATCTCAGTTTTTAAGTCTCGACCGTCTTGCACTAAACGGTTCATATTTACGGTAATTACATTAATTGAACCAGTAGCTACGCCACCAGCGCCTAAGGTATAAGAAAAAGTATTATCAGATATTTCATTGCGTAATCGACAACATGAGGCTAGTGAATCGGCACTGTCAGATAAGTAGATAAAAAAAGAATTACCTTCCGCTTTTTGCTGAGCGAGTTTACGAGCAAAATCTAGGTCTTTACACTGGCCATTTTCAGTGAGCATTGCCGCGGTAACTACAGGGAAAGTAAGTACTGCTTGTTCACGCTCTTTATTGATCCAGCCGAGAAAAAATTGTTGTAACTGATCAACGGTCTGCCAATTAGGTTTGCTAAAATCAGGGAAAACAAATTCACCAAACATTGAAGCAAAGTAATGTTGATCAAATAATGAAATGTTCCAAAAGACACTCTGGTATCCACGAGCGGCTGCCGGTTGGTTGATAGCATAAACCACGTGCTGTAAGTGATTTTCTATCTCAGATTTATGCGTACTTAGGTAGTCATTACCGTATTCAAGGCGAGCAAAGTAATCAAAATAGGTGAGAAACTCAACAGTCGCAACCGCACCAGCAAATTGTGCTGAAATAGCAAAAATAAGATTGACAAAAGAGCCGCAGAAAGATTCTAAATGCTTAGGTGCTTTAGACTCACCGCCTAGCTTAGTTAAACCGTCTAATAAAAAGGGGTACATGCTAATTGAGGTGCAATATGGCTTTAAACTGGTCTCATCGTGCACGTAAATTTCATGATCTTCAATTTGGCGCAAATACTCTTTGGCCAAGTCAGCATCAAAAGTATCACGTATTTTGTCATGCACTAACGCGCGATTAATTTGCACAAAACAATCTTTTAATAACTCTGCTTCTAACGTCGCAATGTTTTTATGACTGACATTGGCATTAGCATCCATTTTTGAGCCATCGGCTGCATTTTTTGCTGAAAAATATTGTTTGAT
>OJFU01000503.1_pt1 | contig 11339 bp, 10 predicted proteins | sample 1594331 | NCBI WGS metagenome assembly OJFU01 (sample SAMN05416801, study PRJEB24817) | seawater metagenome | isolation source: Sea water | place: Canada:Atlantic | collected 2013-11 | reverse complement strand
CTACACTAGATCGCTCGTCGGCAGCGTCAGATGTGTATAAGAGACAGGCATAAGACACCTCATCTTTAGTTAGATTTTGGTGTCCGTTAAAGCGGGGGAACTTCATTGTCCTGCTTTAACGACTTGTTAGGTTTTTTTGGAGGTAAGGATGATTGATTGGGTATATTGGTTGCTTGAGTTTGTATCTCATGCATTGGTTTTTTATCTTGGGTGGTTGATTCGGGATCAGCTTTGTAAGATTCGTAAATGCTTTTGCTGGCAATAGCCAAAATAGCGGCTAAGACTAGTAATATAATTTTTTTAGAGAAGTCGGCATCAAAAATTTTTCTGATCGGGCTTTTTGAAATTTCAGCTAAATGAGACTTGCCTTTCTCGGTGATAGTTAAATCAAGAAAACTAGGGTTTGAGTATGCAGGATGATACGCTCCTTTGACGCAGCCTTGCTCGTGCAATTCATGAACGATGCTGAAGTTGTCATTGGTTGATCTACACATTGGGTTATTTTTTATGTACTGTAAAACTTTAGCGACTTCTGGCATATTGAAAAACCTAACAGTTTATTATGAGGCAAAATTCCTTCTTTCTACAAGATGGGATAAATCGTCCATAATTTTATAATGTGATGAGATTACTCGATTGTTATCTATAGATCAATTACTTAAAAATTGAGTTGAAACTGGTTGATGTGTGAAAGAAGGAATTATTCCCGCTTTCTTGTTGAAAGGAGGAATTCCGCTAAACTGTGTTTATACACAGTTATTTATTGATTTATTTATGTCTTCATCTTTTTTAGAATATGTTACTGAACAAATGCGCTTAAAGCGCTATTTCAAAAAAACAGTTCAAAGCTATGTCTAAAGAATCCACGCCCGCTTTCTGACTATTTACGACCATGTAACGGCTTGAAACTCATCAAAGCAAAAAACGACGCTATGCTTGTGGCGATTAACACCGTAGTCAGAGCAGCAAGGTTCATTTGCCCATAAAGCGCAAATCGTAATAACTCAACACATGAAGTAAAAGGGTTAAACTGACAAAGCCAATATAACCAAAGACTCGCTTCTTGCATTTTCCACAACGGATATAAGGCACTGGAAAGAAAGAACATCGGGAAAATAACAAAGTTCATCACACCAGCAAAATTTTCTAATTGTTTAATAAGGTTAGATAACATTAAGCCTAATGCACCAAGGAAAAAAGCAATTAAGAAAATAGCAGGTATTGAGCTAACATAGCCCATTAGTGGAATATCAACATCAACTAGTTGAGCGAAAAGTAGAAAAATCACCACTTGTAAAAGTGATAGCAACGCACTGGCAATTAACTTACAGCATAATAAAAAAGGTCGCGGTAACGGACTCATCAAGAGAACTTTCATGCTGCCCATTTCACGGTCATAAACCATGGAGAGTGAACTTTGCATTCCATTGAATAAAATGATCATGCAACAAAGGCCTGGGGTAATATATTGCTGATAAGTAATATAAGTACCGTAAGGCTCCATAATGGAAACCCCTAATGCAGCTCTAAAACCTGCAGCAAAAACAACTAACCAAAGTAGTGGCCTAACTAACGCACTTAATAAGCGCGAACGTTGCTGGAAAAAACGTAAAACTTCACGCTTAACAATGCCATTAAAACAATAAAGATAACGATTATTCATCAAGTGAGCTCCGCGTTAGCCGTTAACGAGCGATAAAGCTGATATACATCGGCGACATTATGCTTTTTACATAACTCCCCACTGATGCCCTGCGCTTGAATTTTTCCTTCATCAATAATAATTAACTGGTCTTGTGCTGATATTTCATCGATTAAATGCGTTGCCCACAACACACAAATACCTAATTTTTTACTAAGGGAGCCAACGTATTCGGTGATCATTTTTCTGCTATCAATATCTAAACCCACTGTAGCTTCATCTAGCAATAAGACTTTTGGTTGATGGATAAGCGCTCGGGCAATTTCAACACGGCGGCGATGTCCGCCATTTAAGGATCTGACTTTATCATCGAGTCGCTTGGTTAATTGCAGTTGAGCCAAAATATCACTGATATTATCGAGCGCTTGTGATGAGGAAATACCATGTAGCGCGGCATAATAAGTTAAATTCTGCTTAACCGATAAATCTAAATCTAACGTGCTTTGCTGAAAAACGACGCCCATCGACTGCATGATGTTCGACTTATGATGCTTATAGTCATAGCCATTGATTTTAATATTCCCCGATGCTGCCTGATAAAGCCCCGTTAACATGGAGAATAAGGTACTTTTACCAGCACCATTAGGACCAAGCAAGACATTGAAACCATTGGTAATACTAAGATCTAAACCATCAACGGCTGCCTTTTTACCGTAATAAAAAGTGAGATCCTTAGTTACTATACTCATGGTTTATTTCGTATCACTACGCCCCATGGGTAACGCCCAACCTTAATTGATTTAGTGACTTTCATACGTTCAACATCAATCACTGACACATCGCCGCTAATACCATTAGTCGTTATTAGCTGACTTTCATCCTTGTTAAATGCAAGTTGCCAAACTCGTCGACCAACCAGTAAATATTTATCGACTACCATTTTTTTACGATCAATCACCGCAACATGATTTGCCGGCCCCAAAGCCACGAACGCATATCGTCCATCTTGAGTTAATTCAATGCCTACAGGTTGCACACGGTCATGATGAATACCACGTATATCAAAGGTAAATTCCTTAATGATTTTTTGACTGGCAACATCAAGTATCACCACAGTTCCACCAATTTCAGAGCTCACCCACAAATATTTACTGTCTTTAGTAAACTTAGCCGACCTTGGTCTTGAACCCACCAAAGTATTGGCATAGTTTTTATGGGTTTTGGTATCAATCCAGTGCACCATATTGGTTGTTTCTGAGGTCACAACAACCGTTTTTCCATCTGGACTCACCGCTAATCCTTCTGGTTCAACGCCAACATCTACTTGAGTGATAACCGAAGCAGAATCAATATCAATTACCGTCAGTAAGGCATCATCTTCATTAGAGGTATAAATAATTTTACCATTGGGATGCAATGCTATGGTTTCAGGGTCTTCACCTGAGGGAAGTTCTCCGATGATCTGTTCTGTTTTTATATCGAGTATTTGAATGCTATCTGACTCACTCGCACATACATAAGCAAGTGTCTGCTCTTCGTTGAGAATAATGCCCCGAGGTCGTTGCCCTACCGCAATTTGTTTAATCACTTTATTGAGCTTTAAATCGATAACTGAAATATTGTCATCCTTTTCGTTGGTGACATAAGCAAACTCAGTGGCATACACAGATGCTGTGCTAAATAGAGCAGTGACAATCAAAAATCTAAAAGTCACTTTAAAAGTTAAGTTAAAAGTTGTTCTAAAAAGCGGTTTTAAAAATAATGTCTTTTTCATAAGTTACCTTAAGCCCTATATCCGATGCGAGCCTTTATTGAGAGTTCACGCTAAGCATTTTTGTTCAATACTTATCGAGCTAAATTTATTTGTCTACTTAACTTGTTCAGTTATCTATTCAGTTACTTATTATTATTATCTAGATAGTTCACATTGAGATTCCTGCGCATCAAAACCAAGGGTATCAAGTTCAGTAATGGGATGAAGCATACCTGGTTGTGGTGACTGCGAGACCAATGCGTGAGGATGAACCAGTGCCAACGGCATTCTCAATTGACGACTCCATGGACGAAAACTCAGCTTACGCCCTTTATAAGCAGCCAATTCAAAGTCTACCGAATTGATATATTCTATGAGTTTATTGCTCTCATTTGAGTGAAGCTTATGAACCGACTCTGCAACACTACGCACAGCAAGGTAACCAGAAAAATCCAATTCATTCATTTTTCTATCAGCCATATCGATAAAACGATTCTGTAACTGAGTAGCGCCCCACTGCTCTATCACACTATGCCACGCTAAGGCTTCTAAACCAGCTGAGCCTATAACGGGTCGTGGTAAGTAGGTATTAAAGGGTAAAAATTCTGCAAAGGCTTTTGACTTGTCTGCAACATAAACCACATCATAATCTTTTACCGTTTGCGTAAACAAAGGAATTTCTTGTTGTGCGCTTCGTCTGAGATCTGTATTAAAATCCCACTGTTTTTCATCAATAATTTTTAAACCGAAACGTTTCGCAGAGCGTTTAAATGAATCGGCTAGCAGTACATCTTCATCTTTACTGCCTTGTATTAATAACACCTTATTCATTCGACGATAAAGTAGCCATTGAGCAAGTGCATCAGACTTCATCGCATCACTAGGTATAGTGTGTAAAACAGAGCCCAAACACTGGCTATCTCGTAATTCATCCGCAGTCTCACTGACATTAAACAGCAACACTGACTTATTCTTAGCCCAACGATCTAACTGCACTAATTGTGCTAAAGGGGCATCAATAATAAAAATGCGTCGTCCTTGCTGATATTGTCCTTCCAAGTGATCTAAGAATTGTGGTGTTTTTGTTGCGACAAAATAGCTTAAGCTAAAGTGCTGCTGGAGAAATTTCCCGGTGGTATTTGAATCACTGACCGCAAGTTTAGCTCCCTGAAAACCACTATCTTCTGGCTTTTTAAAAAAGTTGGAGGTACCAGCTACTGGCGGCTTCACTAACTTTACATAGCTAATATCAAGCGTGATTGGACTTGATAGTGCGTTAAGGCTAAAGAGCCATAGGCAAATACCAATGCATTTTACTAGATACTTCTTAAACCTTACCCTTGTCACAACAAACATAGCGGCCCCAACAATAAAAATTCAGCAATTAATCAACAATGATTCAGTCAATATATCTGCTTGTTATATAGTTAATTTTTTTCAACAAAACGTCAAAAAAACGTCTAACTAAATCGTTTACCTAGAATAGTAATGACTACCAGCATATAGAAAAAACACACAGAGTTAAAAAGACAAATATTCAAACGAAACACTGTAACTATTTAATATATAACAAAATAAAATAAAATAAGCAGTTTTTAATCTTCAAAATCATACTAAAGGATGAGGTGTAACCGAGCTAAAGTACAATTCTTGAAGCTCACTAACCTCGCTAAGATGGTCTTATCAGAATTAAACACCACAATTTTTACGTGAAATAAGGTACACAGCGATGATAAAACTTAACTTAGGCCGCAGCCATTTAATTGCATTCATATCAATATGTTCATTTGGCGTAGCGGCTCACGGCCCTGTGACCCCACAAGCAATAAACACTTCAACATTACCAACCTTAGGCGAAGAATGGGAAGATACTAACCCTTACCGCACAAAGGATGGAGAAGTAATGACAGAGATATTACGCGTTGGTGCTTCAGCATATAACCAAAACTGTGCACGCTGTCATGGTTTAGGTGGCATATCAGGCGGTATTGCCCCTGATTTACGTCAATTACCCGCAGATTATGATGGCGATGAGTGGTTCATTTATCGTGTACAAAATGGTGCGGTTCGTAATGGCGCAGTTTATATGCCGAAAATGACTGAGCATTTAAACCAAGAAGCACTTTGGTCTATTCGTACTTGGTTAGAGTCAGTTAGTGATGAAGAATAAATTTTATTCTCTCTTTTTGTGGATAAGCTGTTGTAGCCTATTGTGCTCAACAGCTTTTTCACGATCTTACGATGATATTATTGAAAGCAATGAAATTACCGTTGCCGTTTATAGCGACTTCATTCCTTTTTCATACCAAGAAAATGGCCAAGCAAAAGGCATTGATATTGAAGTCGCAAAACATATTGCTAAACAGTTAGGCGTTAAACTACATTTCAGGTGGGTAACCGCTGATGAAAATGTTGAGGATGACTTACGCAATAATTTATGGAAAGGACATTTCCTTAAACGCAGTGTTGCTGACTTGATGCTAAGAGTTCCCTACGATAAAGAGTATTCTGAGCTGCGTGACGATATTGGTGAACGGGTACATGAACAGGTGCACATGTTCGCTCCTTATCATACTGAGTCATGGAAAATCGTTTTTAATACTAAAAAAATTGATGATGTCAGCACCATGGCTGTCTTCCAGTATCATGATATAGGTGTCGAAGTAGACTCCATTCCACAATTTTACCTTCTCTCTGTCTTCAATGGTCGAATGCGCAACAAAACCAAACAGTTTTCTTCATTAGCCTTAGCTGTTTCAGCAATGTCTGAACAGAAGATTGATGCCGTCATGGGACTTCGCAGTCAGGTGAGTCATTACCAACATCAGCTTAATTCCCCTACTTACCAGTTAGCATCGAATGCCTTTCCAATGTTAGGAAAACAACAGTGGGATATAGGCATGGCGGTCAAGAGTGACTATCGCCAATTAGGTTACGCCGTTGCTGATATTGTCGAAGCTATGATAAACCAAGGACAAATGAATAAAATATTTGAGCAGTACAACGCTGTCTATCAAATTCCAAATCTGTACGCAGTAAGTGAATAAGCAATGGCTTATACCCAAGCGACCGAACCTTCAGGTCGCTTGGGTATAGATATCATCCTTTTCGTCATACTAAATGATGAAAAAAACGCTACCCCCGAGTAATAGAGAAGTAAATAGAGACGTTTTAATATCGTTATAGCCTGCTTAACTGATTTACTGAAATCGCGAGACGATAGGTAAATTCATTAGCATTATGCAGGAAGGTAAATAGAGAAGAATATCTTTAACCAAATTTACAACCCGAGAGGAAATAACAATGATAACAACATGTAAAACAAAGGTATTGTCATTATCGATGGCAGTTTCTTTAGCGTTAACCGGCATAGCAAGTGCTGAAGTAACCGATAAAGATATTGCCAATGACCAAATGACAACTGATGATGTTGTGTCCTATGGACTTGGTCTAAGAGGACAACGTTACAGCCCTCTTGATAAAATAAATATCGACACAGTTAAAGAGATGCGTCCAGTTTGGTCGTTCTCGTTAGGTGGCGAAAAACAACGTGGTCAAGAATCTCAGCCTATGGTTAAAGATGGCGTCATGTATATTACAGGCTCATACTCACGTGTGTACGCCATAGATGTAAATACTGGTGACGAGCTTTGGCAGTATGATGCTCGATTACCAGATGGCATTATGCCTTGTTGTGACGTTATCAACCGTGGTGTTGCGTTATACGGCGATCTAGTTATTTTTGGTACGCTTGATGCCAAACTAGTCGCGCTTAATAAAAACACCGGTAAAGTGGTTTGGAAAAAGAAAGTAGAAGATTATAAAGCAGGTTACTCAATCACTGCTGCACCAATCGTTGTTAAAGGTAAAATCATCACAGGGGTTGCTGGTGGTGAATTTGGCGTAGTTGGTAAAGTAAGAGCTTATGATGCCAAGAATGGTCAACTTGTATGGGAACGTCCAACAGTTGAAGGCCATATGGGTTATATCTGGAAAAATGGTAAAAAGACTGAAAATGGTATTTCTGGTGGTAAAGCAGGCGAAACATGGCCAGCAGAACTTTGGAAGTCAGGTGGTGCTGCGCCTTGGTTAGGTGGTACTTATGATGCTGATGTTGATTTATTATTCTTTGGTACGGGTAACCCTGCACCTTGGAACTCGCATTTACGCCCAGGCGATAACCTTTTCTCATCATCACGTTTAGCGATTGATCCAGATACGGGTAAAATTGTATGGCATTTTCAAACCACACCGCACGACGGTTGGGATTTTGATGGTGTTAACGAACTTATTTCTTTCGATTACAAACAAAATGGTAAAACTGTTAAAGCAGCCGCAACAGCTGACAGAAATGGTTTCTTCTATGTATTAAATCGTGAAAATGGTGACTTCATTCGAGGCTTCCCATTTGTTGATAAACAAACTTGGGCTTCAGGACTTGATAAGAATGGACGCCCTATTTATATCGACAGTAATAGACCGACAGATCCAAGCAAATCAAAAGATGGCAATAAAGGTAGCACAGTTGTTGCAGCACCTGCTTTCTTAGGTGGTAAAAACTGGATGCCTATGGCATACAGTCAAGATACTGAGTTGTTCTACGTACCATCAAACGAATGGGAAATGGACATCTGGAATGAACCGACTGCTTATAAAAAAGGCGCTGCCTATTTAGGTGCGGGCTTTACCATCAAAGCAATTAATGAAGAGTATATCGGTGTATTAAAAGCAATAGACCCTAAAACAGGTAAAGTTGTTTGGCGTTACAATAACTATGCTCCTTTATGGGGTGGTGTTTTAGCTACTGCGGGTAACCTAGTCTTTACTGGTAACCCTGAAGGATACTTATTAGGTCTTGACGCTAAGACAGGTGAAGTTAAATATAAATTCAACACCGGCTCAGGCATTGTTGGCTCACCAATTACCTGGGAAATGGATGGCGAACAATACCTTTCAGTTCTATCTGGTTGGGGTGGCGCTGTACCTTTATGGGGTGGTGATGTTGCCAAGCGTATCAAGCACTTAAACCAAGGTGGTAGTGTGTGGACGTTTAAATTACCTAAGTAATACCAAATCCATTAAGGTATTTCTCTTTCAGTGAAAGAGAAATAAAAGGCTTTTGAATTTATTCAAAAGCCTTTTTTACTTTAAATCTATACTTTCAATCACTTAAAAGCAGCCTTTTCTAGGGCTTTAATCAACTCATTCTAAAGTATGATGTTTTCTATGCAAAGGGAGAATAGTGTACTTACCGTACTGCTACTAATATGAATACATGAAACAACGCTTTGGTAGTTATCAATTTGATAAGTATCAAAGTAAATATAAACAGGGCCACGGAAAAGAGTTTTACTCTGGCTGGTCTGATACGAGGTGATATATGATCTATTCAAACCCAGGCAGTGAAGGTTCTGTCGTTTCTTTCAAACCTAAATATGAAAACTTTATCGGCGGTAAGTGGGTTGCTCCAGTAAAAGGAAATTACTTTACTAATACCACCCCTGTAACTGGTGAAGCAATTTGTGAAATTCCGCGTTCAAGCGCTGAAGATATCGAATTAGCACTTGATGCTGCTCATGCAGCAAAAACAGCATGGGGTAAAACCTCAGTTCAAGATCGTTCAAATATCTTATTACAAATAGCAGACCGTATTGAAGCGAACCTTGAGTTAATAGCCGTTGCTGAAACTTGGGATAACGGTAAACCAGTACGTGAAACACTTAATGCTGACATCCCGTTAACGGTTGATCATTTTCGCTATTATGCAGGCTGTATCCGTGCTCAAGAAGGTACTCTTTCACAAATTGATGACGATACTGTTGCTTATCACTTCCATGAGCCTATCGGTGTTGTTGGTCAAATAATTCCGTGGAACTTTCCTATGCTAATGGCTGCATGGAAATTAGCACCAGCACTTGCTGCGGGTAACTGTATTATTCTTAAACCAGCAGAGCAAACACCTGCAAGTATTCTGGTATTTATGGAATTAATTGCTGACTTGTTACCAGATGGTGTACTAAACATTGTTAATGGCTACGGTAAAGAAGCTGGTGAAGCATTAGCAACTAGCACACGTATTGGCAAAATTGCCTTTACTGGTTCAACACCTGTTGGCCAACATATTTTGAAATGTGCTGCTGAGAATTTAATTCCTTCTACGGTAGAGCTTGGCGGTAAATCACCCAACATATTCTTCGGTGATATCACGCAATTTGAAGACGACTACCTTGATAAATGTGCTGAAGGTTTTGCTTTAGGTTTCTTTAACCAAGGTGAAGTATGTACATGTCCTTCTCGTGCATTAGTACAAGAAGATATTTTTGATGTGTTCATGGAAAAAGTACTTGAGAAAACCAGAAATATCGTTCGTGGTAACCCACTTGATGTTAACACTATGGTTGGTGCACAAGCGTCTAAAGAACAATATGACAAAATCCAAGGTTATCTACAAATAGGTAAAGACGAAGGTGCAGTTGTACTTTCTGGCGGTAGCGCTGAAAGCTTAGACGGTTCACTTGAAACGGGTTATTACATCCAACCAACTATTTTAAAAGGTAAAAACTCAATGCGAGTTTTCCAAGAAGAGATTTTTGGTCCTGTAATTTCTGTTACGACCTTTAAAGATGCTGAAGAAGCGTTACAAATAGCTAACGATACAGCGTTTGGTTTAGGTGCTGGTGTCTGGACCCGTGATGCTAACCTTGCTCATCGCATGGGTCGTGGCATTGAATCAGGACGAGTGTGGACTAACTGTTACCATTTATACCCTGCTCATGCTGCATTTGGTGGTTATAAGAAATCAGGTATTGGTCGTGAAACACATAAAATGATGCTTGATCATTATCAGCAAACTAAGAACTTATTAGTAAGCTATAGCACAAGTCCGTTAGGCTTCTTTTAAGACTATCTTTATATTTTAGTACTTAAGCCCTAGTTAATGAGTGTCCCTTTATAAAGTAAGCGACACTCATTTTTTTTATACAGCTCACGATAATTTATTCAGGTGTTAACATGCCTTTTAAACAATTAAAAAGTCTCAATATCTGGATTCTCCTCACCCTACTTTTAATGTTAACAACCTCTTTTTATTCTGTTGCGTTTAATACAACCACTCATGCCAATGTAACAGCAATCTCCGATGAAGTTGCTCAACTTTTCCCCAGTGCAACACGTGTTGGCCCTATTGATACAAAGATTGCCGTAACGCCTGTTTATCAATTAAATGAACTCTTAGGTTATGTTTTTGAATCGGATGATTTTGTTAACTTCATTGGCTTCTCAGGTCAAACAATTAACCTGTTAATTGGTCTTGATACGCAAGGCGTTTTTACCGGTTTAAAAATACTCAATCATAACGAACCGATCTTTTTACACGGCTTAGGCGAGCAGCCTATGTTTAAATTCATCAAACAATATCAAGGGCATTCAATTAAAGAGCGGTTTATTGTTAATGCTCGCGCTAAAACGTCCCTTGATGCAACCTACATTGATGGCGTCACACGCGCGACGATATCAGTATTAGTCATCAATGACACCATTACCGCTTCAGCACTTAAAGTCGCACGAGAAAGGCTCTCGGGCTTTGTAGCACCTTCACAAACCAGCATTAATCCCGACTACTATCAAACACTCAGTTTCACCGAACTGCTCGATAAAAAGTTCATAAAACATTGGCAGCTTAATCGTGAACAAGCACTCGCGATGACCGAAACATCACCAACAAATTTAGCGAATGAAATTAACCAAATTACTGAGGAGGGAGATGACTTCATCGACCTCTATTTTGCTTTTGTCAATATCCCTATTATTGGTAAAAACTTGTTAGGTGAAGAAGAATATCAACGTTTACTTGATAGCTTAAAACCAGGTGAACACGCCCTAATGATGTTTGGTAGTGGCCAATACCACTTTGCTGTCTCTTATACACATCTGACGCTGCCGACG
>OJFU01000496.1_pt1 | contig 11401 bp, 9 predicted proteins | sample 1594331 | NCBI WGS metagenome assembly OJFU01 (sample SAMN05416801, study PRJEB24817) | seawater metagenome | isolation source: Sea water | place: Canada:Atlantic | collected 2013-11 | reverse complement strand
TGTTTATTGGCTTGTTTTGCTAGTGCTTTAAATTCGTCACGGATGGCAGAGTGGCGGTATTCAACCTCACTACCTTCGACTTTCGGGAGTTGACTAAAGATACCTTGCCATTCTGCAGATACAGAGGCGGAGTTATCTAAGTATGATTCGTACAATTCTTCAATATAAACGATGTTGCCACCGTTTAAGTGGGAAGACTCTAGCCAAGCCTTCATTACACCTTCTGGCATTGCCGTGTTCCTTTGCTTGTCTGTAGCAAAAAAAAATACGTAATAGTATTTATGCTTTTTGTTGACTGTATTGTTGAAGTTTCAATTTAAAAATTAAATCAAGGCTCTTCAATATGGCAAACAAGTTAGTTATAAAAATTATTACAATGTTTAAAATTAATATAAAAATACAGAGTATTAGTTTACAAGTCACTTAGGTCGTACTGAATAAAGTACTCATTAGTCGTCTTGGTAAAGATAATACTCTGCTTATTCTGTCATAAAAAACAATTAAGTAAACCTAGACTTAAGCAGTACGTAAAGTATGCTCAGCTAGGTTTAGTTTTTATTAAACCGCTCGGTTTAATAACATTGATTTGATGTGACCAATTGCTTTTGTTGGGTTTAATCCTTTAGGACAAACATCAACACAGTTCATGATGCCATGACAACGGAATACGCTGTATGCATCTTGTAAACCATCTAAACGCTCTTCGGTTGCAGTATCACGGCTATCGATTAAAAAACGATACGCGTGTAATAAACCTGCTGGCCCGATAAATTTATCAGGGTTCCACCAAAAAGATGGGCATGATGTAGAACAACAAGCACATAAAATACATTCATAAAGGCCGTCTAATTTATCACGTTCTTCAATAGTTTGTATGTTTTCACGCGCTGCTGGCTGAGCATCATTAATTAGGTATGGCTTAATTTTTTCATATTGCTGATAAAATTGAGTCATATCAATGATTAAATCACGTACTACCGGTAAACCTGGTAATGGACGTAAGATGATCTTTTCGGCTTTCAATTCTGATAAAGGCGTAATACAAGCTAAGCCATTTTTACCATTCATGTTTAAACCATCAGATCCACAAACACCTTCACGACACGAACGACGGAAAGATAGACTTGAATCTGTTTCTTTTAAAAGAATCAAAGCATCAAGTACCATTAAGTCAGAACCTTCTGGCACGTCTAACTCATAGTCTTTCATGTATGGCGCATTATCAACGTCAGGGTTATAACGGTAAATCGAAAATAACTGTTTCATTACAATGCTCCTTAGTATACACGTGCTTTCGGAGGGAAAGCTTCGCGGTGAACTGGTTTCATATTAACATCACGTTTAGTCATTTCTTCAGTCTCTGGTGTGTAAACTGAGTGACATAACCAATTTTCATCATCACGTTCAGTAAAATCTTGACGCGCATGCGCACCACGAGATTCTGTACGGAAGTTGGCAGCTTTAGCTGAACAGTATGCTGTTTCCATCAAGTTATCTAATTCTAAACACTCAATACGTTGTGTGTTGAATTCAGATGACTTGTCATCTAAAGAAGCATGGTTTAAACGTTCACGTATTTCAGTTAGCTCTTTCATGCCTTGCGCCATGGCTTCGCCTTCACGGAATACAGAGAAGTTCATTTGCATACACGTTTGTAAATCTTTACGAATCTGTACTGGATCTTCACCTTTAGTAGATGACTCCCAACGATTAGTACGTGCAAGCGCCGCTTCTAGATCAGATTCAGACGCTTCTGTGCCATTTTGTGTTTCGTTTAAGTAGGTACCTAAGAAGTTACCTGCTGCACGACCAAACACAACTAAATCAAGTAGAGAGTTACCACCTAAGCGGTTTGCACCATGTACAGATACACAAGCAATCTCACCAACGGCGAATAAACCTTCAACAATAGTTTCTTTACCATCAGCACCAATATTAAGGGCTTGACCGTTAACATTACAAGGTACACCACCCATTTGGTAATGACATGTAGGGATAACTGGAATAGGCTCTTCAGCTGGATCAACATGAGCAAACGTTTTAGATAAGTCACATACGCCAGGTAAACGTTTGTATAACGTTTCGCGGCCAAGATGATCAAGTTTTAACTTGATATGTGGACCCCAAGGACCGTCACAACCACGACCTTCACGAATCTCTGTCATCATTGAACGAGCAACAACATCACGACCTGCTAAATCTTTAGCATTTGGTGCGTAACGCTCCATGAAACGTTCGCCGTCTTTGTTAAGAAGGTAACCACCTTCTCCACGACAACCTTCTGTAACAAGTACACCTGCACCAGCTATACCGGTTGGGTGGAATTGCCACATTTCCATGTCTTGCATTTGAATGCCAGCACGAAGTGACATACCAACACCATCACCAGTGTTGATGTGAGCGTTAGTTGTAGAAGCGAAAATACGACCCGCACCACCAGTAGCAAGTACAGTAGCACGTGCTTTAAAGTAAACAACTTCGCCTGTTTCAATACAAATCGCAGTAGTACCAACAACGGCACCATCACTGTTTTTAACCAAATCTAGTGCATACCATTCTGAGTATACATTCGTTTTGTTTTTAACGTTTTGCTGATATAAACAATGAAGTAATGCATGACCTGTACGGTCAGCTGCGGCAGCAGTACGAGCGGCTTGTTCGCCACCAAAGTTTTTAGACTGGCCACCAAACGGACGTTGGTAAATTTTACCTTCTTCCGTACGAGAAAAAGGTAAACCCATTTTCTCTAATTCAATAACAGACTCAGGGCCCGTTTTACACATATATTCGATGGCGTCTTGGTCACCGATGTAATCGCTACCTTTAACGGTATCGTACATGTGCTGTTCCCAATGATCTTCATGAGCATTACCTAAAGCTACGGTAATACCACCTTGAGCAGATACAGTATGAGAACGAGTTGGAAAAACTTTAGAGATCAAGGCACAAGATTTGCCTGATTCTGAAATTGCTAATGCAGCGCGCATACCTGCACCGCCTGCGCCAATAACAATGGCGTCAAATTCACGAATTGGAACGCTCACTTATACACCCCACACAGTTAAAGAGCCAAACATTAAGTAGGCTAATAAAGTAACAGAAAAGAAAAATTGTAATGCACCGCGTAAAAACGCCGGTTTTACGTAATCAGAAAGAACTTGCCATACGCCAATTTTAGCGTGGACAAGTAATGCTAATAACGCCATTACTGTTGCTACTTTAACACTCATACAAGCAAAGAAAGCTTGCCATACATCATAGGTAACACTAGGTGTTACTACGAAGAAACCTGCAAGAAGTAAAGTGTATAGTACAAGGATAATTGCACTAGCTCTTAAAAGAATAAAATCATGCACGCCATTACGGCCTGCTGATGTGACGACGTTTACCATATCCAAACTCCTATAACTGCTGATACTGCTAACCAAATAACCATGATTAATTTGGCAGAGGCATTACCTGAAGCTAGTTCTTCAAAATGACCTAAATCCATTAACAAGTGACGAACACCGGCTAATACATGGAAGGTCAAGGCAGAAAGACAGCCGAAAATAATGAATTTAAAGAAAAAGCCTTCAAGGTAACCTTGAATTTGAGCAAATCCTTCAGCAGAAGAAAGAGAGGTTGAAAGGGTAAACAATAAAATACCAATAGCAAAAACCATAATCACACCAGATACACGGTGTAAAATAGAAGCATTAGCAGCGGGATGCATTTTTATTGTAGTTAAATCTAGGTTTACAGGACGTTGTTTTTTCACAATTGTTGCCTAAAGAGCTCGAAAGCCTTCAACTTTTATTATTGTTACTCATGAACTACCTTTACTTAGCTGACTTATAATCTTAATTGAAACGTTAAAATCAATATAAACAAAAGTAATTCCCGAAATGCACGGTAACTGCCTTTTATTAAAAAATAGCTCCTTAGCTATTCCTCAGTTCACCGAAGTCGAATAATAATACCGAACTTAGCTAATGAATTCTATTGAGACTTTGGTATAAGAAACTAACTTTCAAGACAAAAGTTATCTCTCGATTAAATAAGAATTTTACTGTTTTTTTTCTTATTTAAATTACGAAGTAATAATAAGCAATTACAGAACGGCTAGATTATATAGCTGATAGTAAATAAATTCAATTTACCATTTAGATAAAAAAATCCTATGATTGTTTTTTACACAACTATTTGCGCTGCATTAAACTTTAGTATAATTACTCTTACATTTTAAATTCATTTCAGGGTAGAATGTCGGCAGTTTAAAAAACCCAGAATAGTCACAAAAACTGACGATTTATTCACTGAGCTTATTTAGTATATTCATTAAGCAGCTTAGGGGAATGTCAGGAAATGTACATAAATTATAATTTGATAGGGGAAAAAACATTATGGCTGAATCAAAAGCCTCTCTGAGTATTGATGGCAAAGAAATTGGTGAATTTCCAGTTTTAAAAGGTACTGCAGGTACTGACGTAATTGATATTAGAACTTTAGGTAGCCATGGCTATTTCACCTATGACCCGGGCTTTTTAGCTACGGGTTCTTGTGAATCATCTATTACCTTTATTGATGGCGGTAAAGGTGTTCTTCAACACCGTGGTTACCCTATTGATAGTCTTGCTAAACAAGCTGATTACCTTGAAGTTTGTTATATCTTATTGAATGGCGATGCGCCGACTCAATCAGAGTATGAAGAATTTAAATCTATCATCACTACACATACTATGGTGCATGAGAAATTAGTTCATTTCTTCCACGGTTTCTTGCCTGATGCACATCCAATGGCGATGCTTTGTGGTGTTGTTGGTGCTATGTCATCTTTCTATCACAGTGATTTAGATATTACTGACCCTGCACAACGTAAACGTAGTGCGCATAGATTGATTGCTAAGATGCCTACTATTGCTGCAATGGCTTATAAATACAGTGTTGGTCAACCATTTGTTTACCCACGCAATGAGCTTTCGTACGCTGAAAACTTCCTTCACATGATGTTCTCTGTACCTGCTGAAGAGTATATCGTAAGCCCTACTGTAGCCAATGCTATGGACAGAATATTTACTTTACATGCTGATCATGAACAAAATGCATCAACATCTACTGTACGTTTAGCTGGTTCTTCTGGTGCTAACCCATATGCTTGTATAGCAGCTGGTGTTGCATCGTTGTGGGGACCTGCACATGGTGGCGCTAATGAAGCATGTCTTACTATGCTTGAAGAAATTGGTAGCTTAGAAAACGTTGATAAGTTTGTAGCTAAAGCTAAAGATAAGAACGACCCATTCCGTTTGATGGGCTTTGGTCATCGTGTTTACAAAAACTTCGATCCACGTGCAACCGTAATGCGTGAAACGTGTCATGAAGTATTAGCAGAGCTTGGTATCAGCGATCCTTTACTTGATGTGGCTATGGCATTAGAAAAAGTTGCGCTTGAAGACCCATACTTTATTGAGAAAAAACTTTACCCGAATGTTGATTTTTACTCAGGTATCATCTTAAAAGCAATTGGTATTCCATCAAGCATGTTTACCGTGATTTTTGCAATGTCTAGAACGGTTGGTTGGATTGCTCACTGGGATGAAATGTTATCTCAACCTGGTCAAAAAATTGGTCGTCCTCGTCAAAAATACACGGGTGAAATCAACCGTGAATTCGTACCATTAAACGAAAGATAATTTTTTAATGCTTATTTAAGCATCAGTTAATTATTCAAAAAGGCAGCTTTCGCTGCCTTTTTTGTGCTTTTTTATCAGAGAAAACAGCTAAAGAACATCACCAAAACCAATACTTACCATTCACATTAAAAATACCAATTAAGTAATGTCAGTCTACTTTCACCACAGATAGTGGTTAACTATTTGGTTCAAAATTTTATTTTATTAACGCTAACTAGCCGCTATAATATCGCCTTTCCCTTCTCATTTACTCAACAAGACTCTTAAAATTCATTATGTCTGACTACTCTTTACGTTTTGGTGGTATTAGCCGCTTATATGGCGAACATGGCGCAACTATTCTACAGCAAGCACACTTTTGTGTTATTGGCATTGGTGGTGTTGGATCATGGGCAGCTGAGGCTTTAGCCCGCAATGGTATAGGGCAAATCACATTAATCGACTTAGATGATGTCTGTACCACTAATATTAATCGTCAGATCCATGCATTAACCGACACCGTAGGGCTGAGTAAGGTTGATGTTATGGCTGAGCGCATCAAACAAATCAATCCTGATTGCCAAGTTAATATCATTGAAGACTTTGTCACGGTAGAAAATCTCTCTAGTTTAATTACCAAAGATTTTGATTATGTTATTGATGCTATTGATTCTGTGGACATCAAAACACGCCTTATTGCTTATTGTAGAGGCAGTAAATTACCTATTATCACCATTGGTGGTGCCGGTGGACAGGTAGATCCAAGCAAAATTGAAATAACAGACTTGAGCAAGACTTATCAAGATCCGTTACTTGCTAAAGTAAAAAATCAACTACGTAGAGAGTTTAACTTTCCCCGAGCTGATCTTAAAACAGCAGGTAAACGAAAGTTCTCAATAGATGCCGTATATTCAATAGAGCAACTTCGTTATCCTGCAGATGGTAAACAAGGTGAAGTTTGTTTGGCTAAACCTGATAAGAGTAACGGCGAGCAAGGTGCTACACGGTTAGATTGTCATACTGGCTTTGGAGCAACAACGCACGTAACAGCCACTTTTGCGTTTTTTGCCGTTGGTAGAGCAATAGATAAACTATTATTAAAACGTCAAAAATAACCTTAAAATAGCCCTGTTAGTAAACAGATCTCTACACTGCTTACTTATTGCTGTGTCAATGCCTTAATTTTTTCAACGATTGCCAATACACCATTACCACGTGAAGGACTTAGGTGTTGCATTAAACCTAACGTTTCAAAGTAATCATTAATATTAAATTGGTGTATGTGTTGTGCTGTTTTATTATTGAAGGCAGCAAACACAATGACCAGTAACCCACGAATTATTTTAGCATCACTATCCCCAGTAAATGAGTAGATACCTTGAGTACTGCTTTCAGCTTTAAGCCAAGCAAGGCTTTCACAGCCAGATATTACTGTATCTTCATTACGCATTGCTTTATCTAACCGAGGTAATTTTTTACCTAACAACATAATTTCTCTATGTCGGCTATCCCAACCTTTAGTGCTGGTAAAAATAGCGATAATATCTTCCAGCTCTTTTACTGATGGCTCCGATATAACTTCCTCACTCACCCGTTTGTCTAGTTGATTTAAGGATTCTTCAAGTAAAATATTTTTGAGACTATGAATAAAGTAATCAATTTCTGTAATCGTATTATAAGCAGACAATGAAACTCTCAGGCAACCATCAGTGTGCAAGTAAGTCATTAATGGCATCGCACAATGATGCCCTGATCGAACAGCAATCCCCTGAGTATCAAGAGCCATTGCAATATCATGGTTATGGTGATCAGTTAAAGTAAAAGCGATAACGCCAATATCAGGGATCCCTTCAACAATAAAATTCACTTGTTCAATGTTAGCTAATGCTTGATAACAATGAAGGACAAGTTTCTGTTCAAATAAGCTATAAGCATTAAGTTCATCGGCTAAGAAAGGTGCCAAAAAATTAATACTTTCAGCAAAAGCAATGACACCTACAATATTGGGGGTTCCTGCTTCAAACTTAAAGGGTAATGAATTAAATGTTGTGCCTTGAGTAAAGCTCACTGTTTTAATCATTTCACCTCCTGCCTGATAAGGAGGCATGCTTTCAAGGAGCTCCCTTTTACCATAAAGTACACCAATACCTGTTGGACCATACATTTTATGTGCAGAAAAAACATAAAAATCACAATCCAGCGATTTCACATCTACTGATAAATGAACAACGGCCTGACTACCGTCTATTACAGTGATAGCACCAACAGACTTCGCCTTAGCGATAAGTTGCTCAATAGGGTTTATCCGTCCCAAAACATTAGATATATGAGCGCACGCTACAAACTTTGTTCTTTCACAGATAATATTATCTACCTGATCGAGATCGAGATAACCTTGTTCTGTTATGGGTATAACTTTAATTACTGCACCGGTTTGTTCTGCAACAATTTGCCAAGGTACTATATTTGCGTGATGCTCACTGACGCACAACGCTATTTCGTCACCTGGTACTAAGGTGTTTCGCGCCAAACTTTGTACGATAATATTGATGCTTTCAGTCGCGCCTTTCGTCCAGATGATCTCTTTAACACTGTTTGCACCAATAAAACCTTGTACCAAGCTACGTGCTTTTTCAAAAGCAAATGTTGCTTTACTACTTAGTTGATGAGAAGCCCTGTGTACATTTGCATTGATATTTTGGTAATAGTGTTGCTGGCAGTCAATGACTCGCTGCGGTTTTTGTGTCGTAGCAGCATTATCAAAATAAACCAAAGATGGGGTTAACGCATCATTTTCAATTAAAGAGTTGTCATGACTTTCTATCAGTGGAAATTGTTGACGAAATAGATGGGGTGTAAAAATGTTCATATAAAGGCTCATGCTAAGCGAGAAGCAGCTTAAAATTAAGTTAAGAAATACATATTCATTATAACTTACTTTCTCTTCGTAATTTAAGTACTTAGTTCAAGGTTAGTTTTTTACCTTACTTTAAAGATAGGAATAAACCTCAGCTGCGCTGGGTAAAGGTTTGAATTTGAACTATAACTAATAAGGTGTCCTCTATGAAGGGTTTCCAAAATGAGTTTTTTTTCCTACTTTTACCAACTCAAGGCAAGTTTTAACAAGTTCTGGTATTCAAATATAGCTAAAGCACCTAAACAAAAAAAAACAAAGCACACGCAAGAAGTAAATACAAAGTTAAAATCTGACGTAAAACTTAAATGTAAAAGAGCCGCGCTAGAGGTCAGAAACATAGAAAACTTTACACAATGGCCTATTACTGAAGCTAAAGCTAAACAATGCACCTCTTTAGTTTATCTGGATGTTACTCGAAAAAAACGAAAACAAGAGTCACAAAATAACCATATAGAAAATAAGGCAGTTAAGGTTATTGATAAATCGAGTCTAACTAGCAACGTAGTGGTAATAAAAAAACTACCCTAGTGTAGCAACTTTTTTAAATCAGGTTTAAAGCTTCCCTTTTAATACTTTTAATTTCCTAGCAGCATCATCTTCCCATTTTGCTACTTTCTCTATCCAGTATTTTACCTTAGAAATATGCCCCTGCTGGTATAAGGATAAAGCAATATTATAATGAAAACTTGGCATCAAAAAATCAGATGGCTTGCGTTCTAATAGCGTTAAGTACTCCTTTGGAAAGTCATTTTCAAAGTACCTTAATTGAGTATGTCTATTGAGGGGCTTAAAAGAGGAATAGGATAACTTTACATTGGTCAATGCAGAGTTATCAAGACCATTATTTTTTTGACAGCTTTCCGAAAGATGAACCCCTATGTCATTTTGATACTTAATTGGTGTACCTAAACGCCAATGTTTTTTGATCCCTCTTCCTGAATGCATTTCTTGCAATATAGGTGTGTCAGCATTAATACTTTCTGCCCATGGTATGTTATCTAATACACTTGCCCTCACCTCTTTTTTCTCCCCATGGTAATACCTATTCAACACGGCAATATTATGCGAAAACATTTCCTGCTGCCCCCCTTGGCATTTGTCATGGCCTTTAATTAAGGGATATTCATCAACAAACCCAAGTAAATGGCTAACTTCATGACTAAAAACAGCAGAGTTATCGTTAGTGTCAAAATACAATATGCCTAAATGCACGTTAGCTCCGCCTTCTTTTAACATTAAACCAATATGTCGGCTATTTACCTTTGTCGTAATACTTTGCCAGCGACTTTCGTCACAAGTGATAGCTTCTCCTGTTTGAGCTATACAATCGATCTGCTTGATACTAATATATCGTGGCGTTGAAAAGCATACGTATTTCGCAAGTGGCTGTTGTACCTTAAAGCGTTCAACTAGCGCATCAATATGCCTTAAATGGCTTAAGTTAGTAGCAAAAAGTTGCAAGCTAGTGAGGCAAGTTGATGAGTTTTCAACACTGATGGTCTCTTTAATGTTCACCTTGTCTATAAGTGTTTGCTTTTTATCTATGACTGAGTATTTTTCTATATCCGATAATAAACGCTGAGCTTTAGTATTCGTCAGGATAAACTCATTCGAGTTCACTAAAAATTTAACCTGCTTAACATCACCTAATTCAATAAATATGTTTATACGTAGCAGTAACACAGCTTCGGCTAAATCATCATCTGATAATTTGTCAGGCAAGCTCGTCAATGCACCTTGTGCTTTAACAATCTGACCTTTTCCATAATAGAACTGAGCAAGAAGAAAATGTGCCTTTTGTGAACCCAAACGAATGGCTTGCTCAAACCACATAATGGTCTTATTTGTTTGCATAAGGTTGGCTTCTTTTTTTGCGGCTTGTTGATACCAATGGCCAAGTTTTAAAGCCGCGACGATTTGGTTTTTTGCTAACTCTCGGTTAAGTGTCAGCCATTCAATGCTGCCTACAGCAGTTTTCTGTTCTTCAATGGCTAATGCGATAATATGATTATGCTTGAGTGCAAAAGCCAATTGTCCTTTTCGATAATCATCATTAGAGAGTTGTTCTGTTAAATAAGCAGACAAAAAAAATGAGCTCGATGATAAGAAGATCATCGAGCTCATTATAAGTATGAAAAAATAAACTTTACTAAGAGACATTTTGATAGTTAAGTCATTTTTATTGAATTGTTAAAGCTGTGGTTGTGCGGCTTTTTTAGTACGCATTAAATCTAACTCAAGTTTTGCGTATCTGTGCTCAACAAACTCATAAACATTAGTACTTAATGCTAGTTTAAAATAATTTGCGGCACTACCACGATAGCCTAATGTTTGATTATACTTACCTAAATAAAAATAAGCCTCACATAAACGTTCAGTCAGTTCCTTATTTGATCTAACATCCTTTGTTAAACCTTTAACAAATTCCGTTTGCGAAATTTCGCCTAAATAAAGGTAAACAACCTGTTTAGCCCACGTGCGTTCATCAACTATTTCAGCACGTTGTTTCAATGAATATTTTGCCGCAAGAGGATCAACTTCATACTCAGTTAAATACAACCATAATAAACGGTATGGGTCATCTTGCTGCTTTTGGTGAAAAGCCTTGAAATCGATACTAGCAAGTTCTGGTCTAGAGCCATAATAAAGCGCTATTCCTCTATTAAGGTATGCATACTCATGCTCCGGCGCTAAATCTAATGCCGAATCAAATTGTTCATAAGCTTGAGCAAACTCTTGTAATTGGGTGTAGTGAATGCCTAAAAAATTATAGGCGTCAATTAAGTCAGGCTTCAATTGCAACGCATGAGAAAAATCAAATCTTGCCAATGAT
>OJFU01000491.1_pt1 | contig 11466 bp, 20 predicted proteins | sample 1594331 | NCBI WGS metagenome assembly OJFU01 (sample SAMN05416801, study PRJEB24817) | seawater metagenome | isolation source: Sea water | place: Canada:Atlantic | collected 2013-11 | reverse complement strand
TTCAAAAATCGTTAAAGTTGAGTGCTCTTTGGTTGAGCTACAAAAGCGTGAAATTTCTCGAGGTGATCGTACTATTGGATTAGCTAAGTCCCAATATGACAGTGTTCACAAAGGAGTATCCTACGATTTAAACGTAAATACGTTAATTAATTCTCCAGAGCAATGCGCACAAAAGGTTATTGGTGTATTGTAACTTACTGATATTTAACAGGTGTCATGAGTTTGTCACCTAAATGTCGTAGTTAAATCAAAGTTATGTGGTTGATAATTAGTATTGAACTACAGCAAAGGATATATAAATGATTGTTCGAAAATTAAGATTACAGCGAGGTTGGTCTCAAGAACAACTTGCTCAATTCAGTGGATTGAGTGTAAGAACTATTCAACGTATTGAAAGAGGGAAAACTGCTGGATTGGAATCATTGAAATCTTTAGCTGCTGTTTTTGAAGTTACTATTCAAGACTTACAACAGGAGACTACCATGGATACCAACACTAACCTTTCAGATAAAGAAATTGAAGTAATAGAACATGTAAAAGATATAAAAGATTTTTATTCCCACCTTATTAATTATGGGATAGTCGTTGGGGGCTTTTTTATTTTAAATCTACTAACGAGTCCTGATTATATTTGGGCTTGGTGGATAGCAATGGGGTGGGGGATTGGTGTGGTTTCTCACGCGCTGAGTGTTTATGAAATTACTAGCTTTTTCGGTGCTGAGTGGGAAAAAAAACAGATAGAAAAAAGACTTAATAAAAAACTGTAGTGATAAATTATTGCTACTAATAATCCAATATGACTCGTAATAGTTGGCTGCGTTCATGTTTTTATTATTTAGGCCAATAATGATTTTACCCGTAAATACGGGAGGAATAACATCAAAATTTCGGTGCAATCACTGAATCAATTTAAAAGGACTTAAAATGAAAAAATTAATACCGTTAACATTCGCAATGCTAGTGTCGACATATACATCAACCGTATGTGCTGACAATAGTTGGTACCTGGGTGCCTCTTATAATGCACAAGACATTTCATTAAATGATAGAGATTTCAATACGGCAGGGGTTGTTGCAGGGTATAAATATAACCAATATTTTGCTATTGAAACTAGATTTTCCTCAGGAACGTCGGGTTACTCGTATGGAAGCTATAGTGAGGATATTGATACTCAAGCTTCATTATCAATTCGAGCGTCTTATCCTATATTTGATTCATTTAAATTGTATGGATTAGCGGGTTACACGAACACAAAATTAAAAATAAAAGGGGGCGGGGATAATAATCCTTTTAAAATCACTCACTCAGACGGCGGCTTAAGCTACGGCCTTGGATTAAATTATGAAATCAATGAACAGTTTAATCTCTTTATAGATTATCAAGTTCTTCCTGATTTTGAGCCGATTTCCACATTTTCTAAAAGTTGGAAAAGTACCACCTTTGGTGTTAACTATTCATTTTAAGACATTAAAAGGTATTAAAATGCTCAAGTTGAAATTGAAAGCTAGCCTTAAAACAGCGTAATTCAGATTAACATTGTTTTCATTTTGATCTGCCAGTCATTAAATAAACATATGGATTGAGTTTACAGCTTAAATGTTAACATTTAATTTGTAGGCTCTTTTTGTGACTCAAGCTTTAAGTAAAAATTTACTCTTTATGAGTGTACTAGGAACCTCCAACATATGGGTTATCAATATCAATTAACAAAAATTATATTGGTTCTCATCTTTTGGAGTTTGAACAAAGTAATACCCATAAATTGGGTGTTTATTATTTGTGGTGTAGTTTTACCGCCGTTAGACTTAATTATATCGAAAGATAAATATCTAGCTCAGTTTCCTTGGGAACTCTATTTATTTTATAGTTATGCTGTTTACAGCATGTTTTATCAAACGGAGCAGCACTTGATTATCTTAGGCGTTGGTTATTCCTTGTCTCGTTTAGTTTTATACTTTCAGTTAAAGAGCAGATTAAGTATCTAAAGAATTATTAAACGAGTAGAAGTAAGCGTGGCTAGGTGCTACCTTACTTCAAACTTTAGCCAACAATTAATGAGCCTTTTATTAAGGTGTTTATTTTCATTAGTTTTTTTATATTCAAATAAAAGTGGAGGTTACCTATATGTTGTCATTATTCAGTATAGGACTGGCGTTCTTTGTGATAGCTGTGTCTCCAGGTCCAGCGAATATATCTAATGCCACCGTTGCAATGAGTCGAGGAAGAAAAACTAGCTTAGTATATGGTGCTGGCTTATCAACAGGATTGGTATTCTGGGGAGTAATTGCAGCAAGTGGCCTTGGCGTCATCCTTCAAAGTTCGATTTATTTGTTAATGATGCTTAAAATTTTTGGCGGACTATACTTGCTCCGGTTAGCCATCTTATCAGGCAGAGACGCTATCCTTCCAGATAAGAAATTAGTACAAGTAGAAAGTAATTCAAAGTCAAATTTAGGCTGGTTCATCAAAGGAGTTCTACTCAATATATCGAACCCTAAGACGGTGATCGCTTGGATGGCCGTACTTTCAGTCGGACTTGGATCGAACGATAGCACAACATCATTACTGTTGGGTGTAGCGGTCTGTATAGTAGTTGGTTTTTTAACAAACGCACTCTATTCTATATTGTTCTCATTTAATGGCGTTATGAATTGGTATCAAAATGCAAGTCGTTGGATCAACAGTATTATCTCAGGTCTATTTGCGGTAGCTGGAATTGGGTTAATTCGTTCAGCTTTCAGCCAAGAAATCACAACATAAAAAGCTAACAATTGGCTTAAAAAATAGTAGGAAGTGATAAATTGACGCGTAAAGTGAATTATAACTTTATCTACTATGTGAATATTTATTAACAATATATAAAATGGAGTTTATATGAAATTTTTATTACCAATCGTATGTTTGCTTTTGAATGGATGTTCGACAGCCGCGTTTAATTCAAATAGTGGTGTTTATGTTGAAAACAAGATTCGAAAAAGTGTTGTAAACAGATATACATATAATGAAGTATGGAAATTAGGGGGGGCTCAATTAGGCCATGTTGAAACCCAATATTGCCAACTGAAGATTGAAGATTACGCCCCGAGTAAAAGTACATTAATTTCTCAGTTAAAAGTTGAAACTCAAAAGTTAGGTGGGAATGCACTGGTTTTTGACGCTTGTTTAATTAACAGAAGTACTGGTAGTTGCAATATGTTTGTTAAGTGTAATGGTATGGCATATCTAATTACCAATTGATTTGCTTATTTTATGGTGTTTGGCTGAAAGCATGAAGTTTGCAAGTACTTAACAATAATTTTCAATGATTGTGTGCTGATTAGTAAGTCCTCGTGTGTTAATTGATTTTGGAGTTTACATGTTAGAGTTAAGACCAAATTGTGAGTGTTGTGATAAGGATTTGCCTCCAGAATCAGTAGAAGCTTTAATCTGCTCATTTGAGTGCACATTCTGTATTACCTGTGCTAAAGGTATTTTGAAAAACTGCTGTCCTAATTGTGGGGGGAACTTTGTAAATAGACCGATTAGACCGATAACAGCATTAACAAACAATCCAGCCTCAACTAAGCGCATTATCAAAGAGCATGGCTGTTAATAGATTCATCACATTTGAAGTGCAGACAGTATCTTAATACACTTTGATGTAACTTCACTTCCTTTACCGGTAACGTAGGCCGTAGTAATAGCCCCCTCTTTCATAATGCATATTGCATCAAGTAGGTTAGGGGATGAAGTACTTAATTTAGTTTTTATTAATAGCCTTACTTCTTCTTTGTGTATACCGCAATAACGAGAGATCTCACTGTCTTTATCACTAAATTCCGCCGCAGTATTAATGAAGAAGCAGCCCCTAAAATTACCTAAACTTGGCTCTTTGTTATCGAACCAGTTTCCCAATGCGTTGAAGAGTTTTTGAATAACTTCTTGGTCAGACTCTGTTTCCGACAATTGTTCTGCTAGCCATGTGATGAATTTTTTATGTCTTTGATTCAAAGCAGCTAAAATCAAAGCCTCTTTACTTTCAAAGTGGCTATAGAGGGTTCTTTTAGCAACCCCAGATGTTTTTAATATTTCATTGATACCAATAGAGTTGATACCCTTTGTATAAAAAAGCGCTAAGGCGGTATCAATCAAAAGTTCGCTTTTCTTGTTCATCTAATTCTCCTTTGATCTCGATATCAATATTGACAAAAGTATACCACTTTGTCTACTATAGCGTGTAGACAGAGTGGTCTACTGATTTAGGGGTGTTTATGAATAATTCGTTATTATCTGTTTTTGCGGGTCTTGGTGCTTCGGTAGCTATAGGCTTATTATCTTATATGGAGGCTAACTTAGGGGATATTGCTCTATTAATGGCGCCTTTTGGGGCAACTGCAGTCTTAGTCTTTGGTGTTCCAGCTAGCCCGTTAGCACAACCTAAAAACGTTATTTTGGGTCATTTGATCACTGCCTTTATCGGCGTGGTATTTACACAATATGTAGGTGTGACACCATTAACGCTTGCACTCGCAACAGGATTAGGTGTTACGGCAATGCTGTTATCTAAAACTACTCATCCGCCAGCGGGAGCGAATCCAATTCTTATTATGTTATCAGGACAGAGCTGGGGATTTTTAATCACGCCGGTGTTAATTGGCGCTGTCATCATCGTTTTAGTGGGCAAAGCGTGGCGTATGTTGCAAAATAAATATACCCCGTTAAACTGCTAACCAATCGCTGAATCGTTAAGCCACGGTGTGCGCTAGAATAATTAAAGGAGATTTTAATGGCATATGAAAGAATAATGGGACTTGACGTTATCGATGATCAAGAATATCAGAAGTATCGAGAAGCAATGACGCCTATTTTACAATCTTTTGGTGGTTCATTTGGTTTTGATTTCAAAGTATCAGAAGTACTGTTATCTAAAACAGATGATAATATCAACCGAGTTTTCACTATTGCTTTTCCAACTCAAAATCAGATGGATAGTTTTTTTTCAAATCCTGAATATTTGGATGTTAAAGGTAAGTATTTTGATCTATCTGTTCAAAGTAAAACGGTTGTATCGTTACATGAGACAACTATTTAACAAGTTTAACGGTAAATATGTAGGCCTTAAAGTCTTCATTTTATCGTTTTGTAACACGTATGTTATTACCTGCGTTATATTGAGGAGAGTGATAAATGAATCATTCGACGAATAAAATATTTATTCTAAGTTTATTGTTACTTTCTTTGGGCATTGTTTTTATAGTAGCTGAAAACTCATTTTATCAATATGTCGACGATAAAGGCGTTCTTCATGAAAGCCTGTTTATGCCATTGGGTATGATCAGTATTTTTATGGGAATTTTAGCTTTATTCTTTTACCTTATACAAAAGATTTGGCATTTGTTAAGTAAGAGGTAAAATGAGCAAGTAGTAGAGCTAATTTAAAATATAATTGTTGGCTATTACGTTAAATCATAATATTCTTTACTTCAATTGGTTACGCGTTACTCTTAAAAGGAATTGAAATTGAAAAAAATACTGTTAATTATCAGCGTCTTTCTTCTTAGCAGCTGTCTAGGTATGCCAAAGTTGGTCAAACCAGTTTCAAACTTTGAATTGAATAATTATTTGGGTAAATGGTACGAAGTTGCTCGGCTAGATCATTCTTTTGAACGAGGATTGAGCCAAGTATCAGCCGAATATAGTCTAAAAGATGACGGTGGTGTTTCAGTTATCAACCGAGGTTTTTCGAAAGCTGATAATGAGTGGCAGGAAGCCGAAGGCAAGGCATATTTTATCAATGAAAATACTGAAGGGTATTTGAAAGTATCGTTCTTTGGACCCTTTTATGGTTCATATGTCATTTTTGAGTTAGATCACGAAAACTATCAATATGCTTTTGTATCGGGACCAAGTTCTGATTATCTTTGGCTTCTATCCAGAATACCGACAGTAAAAGCTGAGGTATTAGCAAAATTCATCGATATGTCAAAAAAACGTGGTTTTAATACTGAAGAGTTAATTTACGTTCAGCATAATTAATACCTTACATGACAACGTAACTGGTTAAGTAATAGTTAGAGTTTTTACAAAAAATGAGCAGAGGTAATAAGTCCACTAACATTTATTACTCTGGCTCTTGAGCGTTATATCTATATTGTCTACAATAACGCACTTTTTATTTACTACAAGTCAAGAACATGAACGATACTACTTCGCTACCAGCTTTACCTGATCGCCTTTCTGTTAACCCTCGCAGCCCACATCATGTGGAAGAAATTTTCGAACATGACATTGGTATTCGTTTAAACGGCAAAGAGCGTTTTGATGTTGAAGAATATTGTATCAGTGAAGGTTGGGTAAAAATTCCAGCACACAAAGCAGTAGACCGTCGCGGACAACCTTTGATTACAACAGTTAAAGGAACGGTTGAAGCGTTTTACCGTTAAGACATATCGTTACTCCTTGCTGAATTAGGGTCTAAAAAATTAGATCCTATAAAATTTTCTTTTGATACAGTCACTTTCCCCGTACACTTCGTTTTATATTCCAACCAGCCATATTGTTGCCCCATAACTTAGCTATAACGCTTAGGAAAAATTTATGCAATTGTTTATAGGTATTGTATTAGTCGCAGTAAGCGTCTTTCTATTTATCATAGATATCCCCTTAATAGGCGCTATCTCATTATTTATTGGCTTCGGTGTGCTGCGAGGATATAGAAAAGGAAAGATTTTCTATTTAATTGGTGGACGTTCAGGAAATGATAGTTGTTGTGGCTGAGTCTCTAACAATAAGAATAGGTAAATTAATACCTGTTCAACCAAAGAACTATTACTCGTCAATTACTATAGCAATATGTCACTAGGAGTTTGTCTTGATTATTGTTGAAACCGAAAGACTATCTATTCGTAAAATAACCGAAGCGGATGCACAAGCCTTATCGAAGGTATTGGCTGACCCTATTGTAATGAAATATTCTACGGTTGGAGTACACTCTAAAGAGCAGATAATTGATTATATTGCTAATTGTCAAAAGCAATATGCGTTAAATGGTTATGGGCACTGGGCTATTTATCATAGTATTAGTGGTGAGTTTATTGGTGTCTGTGGATTAAATAAACATAACTTGGACTCAGGTGATGTTATCCATATTAACTACCGATTAGCGACTAAGCAACAGGGCAAAGGTTATGCTGTAGAATCGACCCTAGGCATTTTAGCCTTTGCTAAAAATTCACTAAAGCTTAGCGTTGTACATGCGCTCATAGAAGCTGAAAACATCCCTTCTATTAACGTGGTAAATAAAGCTGGCTTTAAGTTCCTTAAGTCGTCTCTCTTTCGAGGTTTCACCGTAGATGTATATCAAGTTGTACTGTCAAACGTGATAAAATAGATAGTTAAATATAAATACTTACGTTTCTAACTCTGTTTATACCTAAAATAGGCGCAAGTTTCTAATGGAAATAGTGTTAATTCGGCATGGAAAGCCCACTTCAGCAAACAACCCGATTGTAAATGCTGCTGAATATACAAAGTGGATTCGCCGTTATAATTGGTCTGATGTTGCAAGCAATAGCAGACCCGACAAAAAGAGAATATATACACAATCATATTATGTCGTTTCAAGCGATTTTAAACGCGCTATACATTCCGCACATATTTACACAGGAAAATCTCCAGGGATAATTTCTGAACTATTTAGAGAAATGGAAATCCCAAGATATAAGTTACCTATAAAACTCAAAGCTATGACTTGGGTATACCTGTGCCGTGTTCTTTGGATGTTTGGCTTAAAAGGCTCATTTGAATCTTATCGTTTAGCAAAAGTTCGTGCTGAGTTAGCGGCAGACGAATTGATTGAATTGGCCACAGTAAAAGGTAAGGTTGTGCTGTTTGGCCATGGATATCTGAATCTGTACATACGAAAAGCATTAATGAAAAAGGGCTGGTTATTGAAGTCAAAAAGTAATGCATTTTGGGGGGTAACGAGTCTCGAAAGTAAATAACATTGTTAACAATATTCAGCCTCTTTACAGGCACAATTTAAATATCAACTTAAGGACTATATATTATGAAAGGATTTATATGTTGCGTACTCACTTTATTCTGTTTTTCATGTGCAACCGTGAAAACACTTGACCCACCACTAAATCACGTAGAAATTGCTTACAAAGGTAAAGAAAGCTACTGTAAAAATATCCCTCGGATTTATAGCGGTATTTCTTATAATGCTTGCCTATTTTATGGGGAGCCTAGTTCCGAAACAAATATTGATGCAATTAATAATGTTCCGATCGTGCTGATTGATTCAGCGTTTTCTATAATTACCGATACCCTAGTTCTACCCTACAGAATCATTACCCAGGTAAACAAAGGCGATATACGGGTGAACTAATGAAAATATCGGACAATTAAACCCATAGCTAGCCAATAATATGTTGTTGGCTAATAAACGTTGTTAATGCTTATACCCGTTCCACTTGAGTATGATTTGCTCAGACTTCCTGAAACGAGCATCTTCAAGAGGAGCGGGTATATATAAGAATGGAGTCTGGATTGAAACTAACTAAGAAAAACCTTGAGAATGCAGTAAAAGAAAATATCCTTTCTGTAGAGCAATCTAAAAAGCTTTTTGAATTTTTGAAAGCCCAACCTCAAAACGGCCCAAGTTTCGATTTCACTCATATTCTATATTATCTTGGGGGTATGATTGCAATAGGTGCGATGACGCTCTTTATGAATTTGGGTTGGGAATCCTTTGGTGGCTTAGGTATTGTGTTCATTTCTTTATTGTATGCCGGCATTGGATTAACGCTCACTAATAGTTTTAAAAGCAAAGGTTATGATATACCCGCGGGGATCTGTGGCACGTTTGTTATTGCGTTAACGCCTCTAGCTGTTTATGGATTGCAACAGGCATTAGGGCTGTGGCCAGATGAAAGTGTTTATCGAGAGTATCATCGATATATCAAATGGCATTGGTTGTATATGGAACTCAGTACTTTAGCTATCGGCGCTATTATGGCGTGGAAATACAAGTACCCATTTTTAATGATGCCAATTGCGGTGACTCTTTGGTACTTATCCATGGATATTACCGCAATGCTTTCTGGCGGCGACTATGATTGGGAACTCAGAAAATTAGTTTCTATGTACAGCGGTTTATTGATGATTGCATTAGCTTTCTGGATTGATATTCGCTCTCGAAACAAAGCCGATTATGCTTTTTGGATATATTTATTTGGCGTGGTGGCTTTCTGGATAGGTATGTCACTGCAATATTCTGATAGTGAGCTGTCTAAATTCATTTATTTTAGTATAAATCTCATCATGATTTTTATTGGTGTAATGTTGGTTAGAAGAATTTTTGTTGTTTTCGGGGCTTTAGGTTGTACCGGTTATATAGGTCATCTTGCCTTTGATATATTTAAAGACAGTTGGTTATTTCCAATTGTCTTAACCTTACTGGGGTTATTGGTTATTTATCTTGGAATACTTTGGCAAAAACATGAGCAAGGTATTACAGGTAAAGTACGGAAAATATTACCTAATCCACTGCGTGAGTTATTAGAATCTAAGTAATAGGTTATCGTAGCAAAGTCACTCTTGTTGAGGAACAAAGTATGAAATGTTCAGTGTATATTGCAACCAGTGCCGATGGTTATATCGCATTACCTGACGGTGGCGTTGATTGGCTACATACCTCGGGTAATTTAGAAGCTGATATGGGCGATGAAGATATGGGGTTTCAAAATTTTATCAATTCTGTCGATTCCATGATTATGGGTCGTAAGTGCATGGAGGTAATTGCCAGTATGAATCTAACCTCCGAACAATGGCCTTACGGCAACATGCGTATTGTTGTGTTAAGTAATACTGTAAAAGAACCGCCCGAAAGTCTCCGAGGAAGAGTTAATATGTACTCAGGTAGTATTCCAGATTTAATGCTCGCATTAGAAAGTGAAGGTTTTAAACATGCCTACATTGATGGGGGTTCAACAATTACTTCATTTATTAATCTTAAATTGATTGATCAAATGATAATTACCAAAGCGCCAATACTGCTAGGAGAGGGCATTCCGCTATTTGGTAAAATCAAACATAGACCTAAGCTTGAAAATGCTGAGACAAGGGCATTTAAGAATGATTTCGTCCAAGTTAAGTACAATGTAAGTTATTTTTAACTTCATTTTAAACCAATATTAGCTGTGCATTATGCTCTTTTATTAGCTTTTAACGCTTGTATTTCATTGGCTATTTCTTCTGCTTCGGCAGTAATCATAGAATAGCCTTTAATATCACCATTTCTTTGAGCATGCATTGCTTGCTCAAGTTTGGCTTCATATTTTTTGTTAAGCTTCTTTAGCGGATCTTTCTTAAATATAGAGAACATTTCAATCACTTTTAGGTTAGTTATTTAGATTAGTACGTTGATAAATGGATTTTAGATTTTATTATTTACACTTTAGATTAAAATCGACACTATATTGATTAAGGAGTTATCTCCATGTCGCAGTCACAAACACGTTGCCTATGAGGATGAGTCAAGATTACTGCAGAGCAAATTAATCCTAAATTTACTGTGTGCCATTGTCAATCATGCAGAACTTGGGGTGGAGCTCTTTTTTTTGCCACTAACGTCATTTTGATAAATCAGTGAAATAACAGAGTATATAGTTATGAACAATCTTTGTACTTACATTGCAGCAACCAAAGGTGATGACAGCTCTGTTACGCTAGAGTCCTCACAGTCTTTTGATAAATCATATATAGATCAAGATATCGTGGTGAGCTGCCTTGAATCCATCTTTCACTTTTCCAATGGTGTTGTCATGAAACTTTGCACCGAGTCTGATTTGACTGAAGCTAATGAACAAGTATGTCCAGAATGCTGGATTTCATACGAAGTTATTTCTGAGACAGGTGATACGAAAATATCACCTAAAAGAAAGACCTTTATTAATCGGTGCCAAGAGGCTTTTTGGTTAAGAATTAACACGAACTCCGCCAATGTGTAACACCAATACTTATTCGGATAATAAGACATAATAACTTTGGTGGTTACTCATGTGCTTTATGACATTTGAAGTTATTAGGTTAATCTAATAACTAAAAGTAGAATAACAGTTAATTACCAAGAAATGGGGCAATATGAAAATAGTCACAATAAAACAAGCGCTGCTGTTGATGTGTTACTTATCACTATCTTCCTGTAGTTTGTTAGATACTCAGCAACTACACGATAAGACTAGCCAAATTCAGGTTGTTAGCAATTATGAGCAAATACAAGGTTGTCGTTACATTAGCGAATTAGTGGCATCAGAAGGGCATTGGTATACCTTTTTTTTCATTTCTAATACCGAGTTGACTCATGCCAGTATCAATGACTTGAAGAACCAAGCGAGTGACGTTGACGCGGATACGGTTTATATCGAGGAACATATGGGATTTGGAACTTCAGTGACTTTTTTGGGACAAGCATATGACTG
>OJFU01000490.1_pt1 | contig 11545 bp, 9 predicted proteins | sample 1594331 | NCBI WGS metagenome assembly OJFU01 (sample SAMN05416801, study PRJEB24817) | seawater metagenome | isolation source: Sea water | place: Canada:Atlantic | collected 2013-11 | reverse complement strand
ATTAAAGCTCAACTTTCCAATTTTATTCCTGTTCTTGAAAATAAAACTTATGACCTTGAAGCACTAGTTGAGAGTAACTTTAACTTTGTAACAGCTGCCGAGTCCGATATATTTTCTGTGCAAATATTACAAGCTCGTTCTACTTGTAAGCTAAACCCTAAAAGTCATTTAACAATTGCAGAGTGCCCTAATAAAAATAAGAATGCGGTTTATGAAAAGTTAAGTGAATTAAAGCTATCAGATAGATATATTAGCGAAGTATCCCTGAAAGTGTCATTCGTCCCCAGACCCAATAAAACTAAACAAACTAGAACTTTTACTATAACCATGCCAGATAAATGTACTTTAGGTTACTTTGGCGATGATTTAATTATCCGTGAAATGCTAATCGCTTCAGGCATTGAACCACAATCAGTTAATTTGAGCTTACCATGCATGTAGAACAGGTTTTAATATTGCTACTAAACTCTTTATCACTAGAAAGTAATAAGAGGGTGTTAAGTTGGGTTGCTGTTAACTTATGGGAAGAAGGTACGCTTGAGTTAACGCTTGATAGTGGGTTATTAAAACCTGTTTTGAATGCGACAACTATTCAATGTCAAGGCTGCGAAAATAACTGTACAGTCGATGTTATACCTCGACAATATCCTAAAAAACTGAGGTACTTTGCTGTATGTGAAGATCCTTATATGAATCAACAGATGGGGAAAATGGTTGTACCTAAAGTGCAAATTAAGCAGTGGCAAATAAGCATTAAACTGGTAGCTAAAGTTATTGCTAAGTTATTAGGTTTATCAGCTGATATTACTTATAAGGCAGGACAAAAAAGTATTGCGTTAGGTGCGCTTAAAACTAGAACTGGGCGTAAAAGTATCGTGCTAAATGTTGAGCCATTATCACTTATAGTGAATCAAAAAGAATTGCCTATTAATGAGCTTTTATACTTTGACTTGAATTTAAGTAATAAGCTGGCGTTAGATAAAGACAAAATTGATCATGTACTAAATCTTAAGCAAGCACCATCTATTAAACCCTACATTACAAATACCGATAAAACAGTAGAGCGAAAAGCTAAGACCCAAGCTATGTACCTTGATTGGCAAGAACAAGCAATTAAGTTATATAAGCTTAACCCGACTAAATCCAAGAAGTGGATATCTCAACAAATTTCAAACATGCCATTAGCACAAGGTAAAAGCGCTGAAACTATAAGAAAAAACATACAAATTTAAATAAAGTTGGGCGGAAACTTTGCGCCCAACTTTATCCAATATAACCAATTGTTTTTATTCACTTAAAAAATCACCAGAATTACACTCTCATATTTTTTACTTTATATCATCTTAGTAATATCAATAGGTTAGCGTAGGCCGTTTACGCTAACTATGGGGTTTTATCGCCCAAATCGCCCACTTAATCTTTGTCTCGTTCCTATTAACGATTAAGAGGTTTTAACATGGCTTATAAAATCAATCGCCTACCAGCGGTTAAAGAGCAAACAGGTTTATCAAGAAGTAGTATTTATTTACGCATGAGTAAAGGGGAGTTTCCCCAAAGCATATCTTTAGGTGATAGAGCTATTGGTTGGCTTGAAAGCGATATAGAGCAATGGCTTGATGAGCGTATTTCAGCATCTAAGGCGGCTAACCATGAGTAGTCGTAATAATCCTAATCGTATCAAAATCCATCGCAGTTATACCGTTATTGAAGTTAGCGAAACATTGGGCATTCACCCCAAAACTGTGCGTAATTGGATTCGTGTTGGTTTACCTGTTGTTGATGAAAAACGTCCACTCTTAATTATTGGGGCTGACTTAAGAATTTATCTAAAACAGAAGCGCAAAACTTACATGCACAAATGTGAAGTACATGAAATGTACTGTTTCAAATGCAGAGAACCTAATAATCCGAGCATTGAATCACTTCAGTTTATAGCAAAGCCTGCTGGTATGGCGCAAATGACGGGGCGTTGTGGTGAGTGTGGGTGCAAAACAAATAAATATGTTTCTTGGCGTGATGTAAACCAAATTTGGCTTGAACTCGGAGGGAAATTACCGATAGCTGAAAAACACTTAAACCTGAGAGGTACAGCTCTCTTAAACTATCCTTTAAATAAGGTATTTGATGATGAAAAAAAATAGTGTAAATAATATTCGAATTCTACATGAGTACATCAAGTATTTGAGAGATGCAAAACGCCAAGATCATTCAACAATTGATGGTGCAATGAAGTCGATTAATCGTTTTGAAAACTATACGGGGTATCTTGATTTCAATAAGTTTAAGGCAAAACATGCTATTGGGTTTAAGAAGCACCTTCTTGCTCACAAATCAATTGTTACGGGGGAAAAGTTAAGCAAGGCAACGGTGCTTACTGCAACCCGCCACTTGAAAATGTTTTTCCAATATCTAGCTACACAAAAAGGCTATCGAGCAAAAATCAATTACAGCGATATTGAATATTTCAATTTGTCTGAAAAAGATACTCGCATTGCTAATACAAAACGGAAAAGAAATGTGGCGACAATTGAACAGATCATGCAAACCTTGGAAGCTATGCCTAGTTCAACTGAGATTGAAATGCGTGATAGAGCTTTAATTGCTTTTGTTATCCTAACAGGGGCAAGAGACGGAGCTGTTGCTTCAGCCAAGATTAAACATATTGATATTGCTGAACAAAGTTTTTATCAGGATGCAAGGGAAGTAAATACCAAGTTTAGTAAAACCTTTACCACTTACTTTTTCCCTGTGGATGAATTGCCATCAAAGATTTTGTATGAATGGATTGAATATTTGGGTAAAGAGCTTGGGTATAAGCAAAATGATCCGTTGTTTCCAAAAACCAAGTTGGGACACAACAAAAATCAGCAATTTGAAGTTGTTGGTTTACTTAAAGATCATTGGAGTAATGCAAATCCAATCCGCAAGGTTTTTAAACAAGCCTTTGAAGCAGCTGGTTTGCCCTATTTTAACCCTCACAGTTTCCGTAATACTTTGGTAAGGCTAGCTGAAAATCTTTGCCGAACGCCTGAAGAGTTTAAAGCATGGAGCCAAAACTTAGGCCATGAAAGTGTGTTGACCAGCTTTTATAGTTATGGTGATGTACCAGATTACAAACAAGCTGAACTATTGCGCAAATTAACCAAGCCAGCTGAAAGTATTTCTTCAGGTATGGAAGAGAAATTTAAGCAATTTATGATGTTTCAAGAAATGATGGAGAAAAAAGAAAGCCCATTAAATTGACCTGATTATCTGGTATCAATAAACAGTCGTATTTTGATACCAGTTATTAATATTAAATGCTGGTATCAAAAAAGTAGGGTATGTACTTAATGATACTTTAAATATATGATACCCCCATATTTGATACCTTCTATAAAAGTGAGTGACCAATGCGCATATTCTCCTATTGCCGTGTTTCTACAACAGAGCAAACGACCGAGAATCAAATTATTGCTATCCGTCAGAAAGGATATGAGGTGAATGACTCTCGTGTTATAAGCGAAACGATTTCAGGTTCTGTTGAAGCAATGAGGCGGGATAAATTTAAGATGTTAATCAATCACCAGATAGAAAGTGGCGATATGTTGGTTGTCTTAAAGCTAGACCGTTTAGGCCGAGATAATATAGACGTACAAAACACAATCAACCTGCTTACAGATAAAGGCATTAAGATTGTTTGCCTTGATCTCCCCGTAGCAGATCTTTCTAGTGCAGAGGGTAAGTTGATGTTGCAAATGTTTTCGGCCTTTGCTGAATTCGAGCGAAACCGAATTAGAGAGCGAACAAAAGAAGGACTTGAGCGAGCTAAAGCTCAAGGCAAAAAGTTGGGTAGACCAGAGGCCAACGGCACAACTTTGTTAGTTCAAACAAAGAAAGGAGAGGGGCTATCTCAATCCAAAGCTGCGGAAGCATTAGGTTTGGGGATTGCGACGGTAAAAAGGCATTGGAATAAGGCTGATATTAGCTAATATAATGCTTGGTGACTTTTTCAATACCTTATAAATACTTAAACCTATATAGTTACTATTTTTGCGATAACTAATTAGGTTGAAGCTCATCCGCTAGTTATAATACCAAATAGAAAAAAGCTAGTGTCAACCCAGACGAATTAAATAGGAAAAACAAGAATGACAAGTACCGAACAACGCAAGGCATTGCAAAATCAAATCTGGAAAATTGCTAACAATGTGCGCGGCTCAGTAGACGGTTGGGATTTTAAGCAATATATACTTGGTACTTTGTTCTATCGCTTTATCAGTGAAAACTTTGCCAACTACATTGAAGGCGGCGACGATAGCGTTAATTACGCTAAGTTGAGCGACGATATTATCACCGATGAAATAATCGAGGACGCAGTAAAAACCAAGGGCTACTTTATTTACCCAAGTGAGTTGTTTGTAAATATCGCAGCTAATGCCAATAAGAATGAGAACTTAAATACCGATCTGGCTAACATTTTTAAAGCGATTGAAAACTCAGCCAATGGTTATCCGTCAGAGAAGGATATCAAGGGCCTGTTTGCCGATTTTGATACCACGAGTAATCGCTTAGGTAATACGGTAAAAGATAAGAATAGCCGCCTTGCATTGGTACTTAAAGGTGTTGCTGGGCTCAATATTCATCAATTTGAAGAAAATGAAAACGACCTTTTTGGTGATGCCTATGAGTTCTTAATCTCCAACTATGCTGCTAATGCGGGTAAATCTGGAGGTGAGTTCTTTACGCCGCAAAATGTGTCTAAGTTGATTGCTCAACTGGCCATGCACAAACAAACCAGCGTGAATAAAATCTATGACCCAGCAGCTGGCTCTGGCTCTCTGCTACTACAAGCGAAAAAACACTTTGATAACCACATCATCGAAGATGGTTTTTTTGGCCAGGAGATCAACCACACCACCTTTAACCTTGCGCGTATGAATATGTTTTTGCATAACATCAACTACGACAAGTTTAATATGCAATTGGGCAACACGCTGACCGAACCGCACTTTGGTGATGACAAGCCATTTGATGCCATTGTGTCTAACCCGCCTTATTCAGTTAAATGGATTGGTAGCGATGATCCAACCCTTATCAACGATGACCGTTTTGCTCCAGCTGGCGTATTAGCGCCAAAATCCAAAGCTGATTTTGCCTTTGTACTCCATGCATTAAACTATCTATCAAGCAAAGGCCGTGCGGCCATAGTTTGTTTCCCTGGTATATTCTACCGTGCTGGTGTAGAAAAGAAAATCCGTCAATATATAGTAGATAATAACTATGTAGAAACAGTGATTTCTCTAGCGCCTAACCTATTTTTTGGTACAACCATTGCGGTGAATATCTTAGTTATATCTAAGAGTAAATCCGATACCAATATTCAGTTTATTGATGCCAGTGGTGAGGATTTCTTCGATAAGAAAACCAACAACAACGAACTCAGCGATAGCCATATCAAAGATATTATGGCCATGTTCGACAACAAAGCCAACGTTGACCATGTGACGAAGTCAGTGAGCTATGACGAAGTTGTCAAAAAAGATTATAACCTCGCAGTAAATACCTATGTTGAGGCTAAGGACAATCGTGAACAGGTTGATATTGCAAAACTTAATAGTGAAATAAAAACTACTGTTGCCAACATCAACAATCTTCGTACCGACATTGATGCCATCATTGGTGAGATTGAAAGTACGGAGATAAAAGCATGAAAACTTTAGCCTTCCTGGAAAAGCTGCTTGGTGGGGCAGAGGTTAAGTGGGAAGCTCTAGGGAAAATAACGTCGGCTACAAAAAACATAAGGTGGCAAGATGAAGCATCATCTTTACAGTATATTGACCTAACATCCGTCTGCCGAGAAAGAAAAGCAATTACCGAAACGAGTGAAGTTACGGCAAGCGATGCTCCTAGTCGAGCAAAAAAACTTGTTCAAAAAGATGATGTCATATTTGCAACGACTAGGCCAACCCAGCAAAGGTATTGCTTGATTGATGATAAGTATTCTGGCCATGTAGCTAGTACTGGCTATTGTGTCTTACGTGCAAAACCAGAAAAAGTGTTACCAAAGTGGATTTTATACTGCATTGCTTCAACAGAGTTCAAAAAATACTCCGAAGAGAAGCAGAGTGGCGCAGCTTACCCTGCTATTTCAGATAAGCAGGTAAAAGGTTACCTGGTTCCAATCCCATGCCCAAACACCCCCGAAAAATCACTGGCAATCCAAGCTAAAATCGTACGGATTTTGGACGTGTTTACCGAGCTGACAACCGAGCTGACAACCGAGCTTAGCTCACGCAAGAAACAATACATCTATTATCGTGATCAATTGTTGAGCTTTGATAAAGGGGAAGTTGATTGGGGGAATTTGGGAGACCTAGCTGAGAATCTTGATTCCAAACGTAAGCCTATAACAAGTGGTTTAAGAGAGCCTGGAGGTATCCCTTATTACGGAGCATCAGGCATCGTTGATTACGTTAAAGGTTACATATTTGACGAAGATCTTTTATTAGTTTCTGAGGATGGTGCAAATCTGCTAGCTAGAAATACGCCGATTGCTTTTAGTATCAATGGCAAAACATGGGTAAACAATCACGCACATGTACTCAAGTTTGAAACCTATGCTGAACGCAGATACGTCGAGTTCTACCTAAATAGTATTGATCTCACTCCATATATTTCTGGAGCGGCTCAACCCAAACTCAACAAAAAGAACCTGAATAGTATCCGTATACCTAACCCCTCGCCGGAAGATAAAGTTCGAATTGTAGCTATTTTAGATAAGTTTCATGAGCTTACTAGCACTATCAATGAAGGCCTTCCACGAGAGATAGAGCTGCGCCAGAAGCAATATGAGCACTACCGTGACTTGCTACTTAGCTTCCCTAAACCAGAAATGACGGAGGTGGTGTAGCATGGGCAAACCACTAGTTGAAATTGCTCAAGACCTTAGAGTATCTACCAAGAAAGTGCAATTGATCTATGCCTTTAACGGTACAGGAAAAACCCGCCTGTCCAGAGAGTTTAAAGACCTGCTAGCGGCAGACATCAATACAGGTGATAACGATGGTGAAGAAGCATCAGAGCTATCTAGCAAAAATATCCTTTACTATAACGCCTTCACTGAAGATTTGTTTTATTGGGATAACGACTTAAATGGTGATGAAAATAGAAAGCTAAAAATACACCCTAATGCATTCACTAAATGGGTTCTGGAAGACCAAGGGCAAGACCAAAATATTATCGAACACTTCCAGCGCCTTACTAATAGCACGGTAATGCCTGCGTTTAATGCTGAATACACAGCCAAAGATCAGAATGACCAAGATGTTGTAGTTAAGGCATTCTCGGAAGTAAGCTTCTCGCAAGGGAGCGGTGAGCAAACCTCTCTCAATATCAAGATTTCCAAAGGTGAGGAGAGCAATCTGATTTGGAGTATGTTCTACAGCTTGCTTGAGCAGGTCATAGAAGAACTTAATATCCCTGAGCCTGATGAACGAAGCATCAATGACTTTGATAATCTCAAGTATGTTTTTGTTGATGATCCTGTTAGTTCTTTGGACGAAAACCATCTTATCCAACTGGCCGTGGATTTAGCTGAGTTAATTAAGTCCAGTGACTACACTGGCGGGAGAGGCCTTAAGTTTATTATTACCACGCATAACCCTCTTTTTTACAATGTGTTGCACAATGCGCTTAGCCTCAACAAGGGCAATAAAAAGGACGGTTGCTACCTGCTGGAACGTTTTGAAGATGGTACCTTTGACCTTAATGTTAAGTTTGGTGATTCTAATAAAAGCTTCTCCTATCATCTGCACCTGAAACGGTTGCTAGAGCATGCAACAGCAAATAATCAGGTGGAACGTTATCACTTTATGTTGCTGCGTAATTTATACGAGAAAACAGCGAGTTTCTTGGGCTTCCCTGAATGGGGAGACTTATTAGAATCTGCACCAGGTGACAAGCAAGGCTATTTAAACCGTATTATTCAATTTACCAGCCACAGTACTATTTCAAGCGAAGCTATTGCGGAACCAAACCCACAAGAAAAGCAGATGGTTAAATTACTACTCGATAATTTAGTTAATAACTATAGCTACTGGAAGCAGGAAGCCCAAAATGACTGATTACAAAACCATTGCAGAGTCAAACAACTTTATTGTCCTAGATAAGTACAACAAAGAGTGGCAATTCAAAGAAAGCTACCAGAGCGAAGCTGATCTTGAGCGTGAACTGGTTGAAGACCTTCAAAACCAAGGTTACGAATATGTAGCAGGCCTAAATTGCCAAGAGAAAATGCTGGCTAATGTGCGTAAGCAGCTGCAATTACTTAATAATGTAAGCTTTCTTGAGGGTGAATGGCAACGTTTTGTTGAGCAGTATTTAGATAATCCTAGCGATAATATCATCGAGAAAACCCAAAAAATTCACGATGATTATATCTTCGATTTTGTGTTTGATGACGGGCATATTGAAAACATCTATCTGGTGGATAAGCAAAATATTACCCGTAACAAAGTACAGGTAATCAAGCAATTTGAACAAACTGGTAGTGCTGCTAATCGCTACGATGTGACCATTTTGGTGAATGGTTTGCCATTGGTGCAAGTAGAGCTTAAAAAACGTGGTGTCGCTATTAGAGAAGCCTTCAATCAGGTACATCGTTACAGCAAAGAAAGCTTTAATGCTGAAAGCTCACTGTTTAAGTATCTTCAGTTATTCGTGATCTCTAACGGCACTGATACCCGTTACTTTGCCAATACCACTAAGCGCAACAAAAATAGCTTTGACTTCACCATGAACTGGGCGAAGTCGGACAATTCTTTGATTAAAGATCTTAGGGACTTTACGGCTACTTTTTTCCAGAAAAATACCCTGCTTGATGTATTGCTGAATTATTGCGTATTTGATGTAAGTGATACATTACTGGTGATGCGCCCATATCAGATTGCCGCAACTGAACGCATTATGAGGAAGATCAATAGTTCTTATCAGACTAAAGGTTGGGCTAATACTGAGAGCGGCGGCTACATTTGGCATACCACAGGCTCAGGTAAAACACTTACTAGCTTTAAAGCTGCGCGTTTAGCTACCGAATTAGATTTTGTTGATAAAGTGTTCTTTGTTGTCGACCGTAAAGATCTCGACTATCAAACCATGAAAGAGTATCAACGCTTCTCACCAGATAGCGTGAATGGTTCTGATAGTACTGCTGGTTTAAAGCGCAATTTGGATAAAGATGATAACAAAATTATCGTGACCACCATTCAAAAGCTGAATTACCTTATTAAGAGCGAAAGCGGCCTATCTATCTTCAATAAGCAAGTGGTGTTTATTTTTGATGAGTGCCATCGCAGCCAATTTGGTGAAGCGCAGAAGAACATCAAGAAGAAATTTAAAAAATACTATCAGTTTGGTTTTACTGGCACACCAATCTTCCCTGATAACGCATTAGGCGCAGATACAACGGGTGATGTGTTTGGCCGTCAATTACATTCCTACGTAATTACCGATGCAATCCGTGATGAGAAGGTGTTGAAGTTCAAGGTTGACTACAACGATGTTCGCCCGCAGTTTAAGGCGATTGAAACCGAAACCGATGAGAGTAAGCTAACCGCGCTCGATAAAAAGAAAGCCTTTTTACATAAAGATCGTATTAGTGAAATCTCTCAGTATATCTTAAATAACTATCGTCAAAAGACTCATCGATTACAGGCGGGCGGTAAAGGCTTTAATGCCATGTTCGCTGTTAGTAGTGTCGATGCCGCTAAAGCTTACTACGAGTGCTTTAGCACGCTACAGAGCGAAAGTGAAACGGGTACAGCCAATAAGTATCCACTTAAGGTTGCTACCATTTTCTCTTTTGCTGCTAACGAAGAGCAAGATGCGATTGGTGACATTGCTGATGAAAGCTTTGATGTAACAGCAATGAATAGTAGTGCTAAGGAGTTTTTGAGCGCAGCTATTGCCGACTACAATACTCACTTTAAAACCAACTTTGGAGTGGATAGCAAAGGATTCCAAAACTACTACCGAGACTTAGCGCAACGCGTTAAAAATCAGGAAGTAGACCTACTGATTGTGGTAGGTATGTTCCTTACAGGTTTTGATGCTCCAACACTCAACACCTTATTTGTCGATAAGAACTTACGCTACCACGTCTTAATGCAGGCGTATTCACGCACTAACCGAATTTACGATGCCACCAAGACCTTTGGCAATATTGTTACCTTCCGTGATCAAGAGAAGGCGACCGTTGATGCTATTACGTTATTTGGTGATAAGAACACCAAGAATGTCGTGCTAGAGAAAAGCTACCAAGAGTATATGGAAGGCTTTAAAGACATCGCAACAGGGGAAGCTCGTCGTGGTTACAATCAAGTTGTTGCCGAACTTAAAGAGCGTTTTCCTAATCCAGATGACATCGTGAAAGAGGCAGACAAAAAAGCCTTCGCCAAGCTGTTTGGTGAATATCTACGTATTGAAAGCGTATTGCAAAACTACGATGAGTTTTCGGGCCTAAAAGCCCTACAAAGTGTCGATATGGAAGACGCAGAAGCGGTTGAGTTATTCAAGGCTAAGTATTACGTTAATGAAGACGATATCAAAGCGATGCAAGCAATTGACGTTCCGCCAGAGCGCGTGGTTCAAGACTATCGTTCCACCTACAACGATACGCGTGATTGGCTACGCCGTGAAAAAGCAGGAAAGCAAAAAAGCGAATCGACTATTGATTGGGATGATGTGGTATTTGAGGTCGATCTGCTTAAGTCACAAGAGATCAACCTTGACTACATCCTTGAGCTGATTTTTGAGCACAATAAGAATCGGAAAGGTAAAGCTGAGCTAATCGAAGAAGTACGCCGTTTGATTCGTGCCAGCCTTGGTAACCGTGCCAAAGAGAGTCTGATAGTTGATTTCATTAATCAAACTAATCTGGATGATATTGGTGATAAAGCCAGCATCATTGATGCTTTCTTTAAATTTGCCCAAGCTGAACAAAAGCGCGAAGTTGAGAAGCTGATTAGTACTGAAAACTTAAACGAGGAAGCTGCCAAACGCTATATCACAGCATCGTTAAAACGTGAATATGCGAGTGAAAATGGCACCGAGCTAAACTCCACGTTGCCAAAGATGAGCCCTCTTAATCCACAATATAAAACTAAAAAGCAAAGTGTTTTTCAGAAAATTGTCGCATTTGTTGAGAAGTTTAAAGGGGTTGGTGGGCTGGTTTAAGCGAATCTTCTTTAAATATTTTATGGTAAACCCAATAACAGGTACTTAGGGATTAATGCGAAAAATTGCTTTGTTGAATTGTTTACATTGTAACTTCATTTAAAGATGTTTATGAGTAAGGGCAATCGATAGCACTAATGTATTGAGTTAAGATGAGAAATTAATGCTATGAAAGCAAGGGAATAATTTTGTTTGATATTTGTGGTAAAGATGGTTGCGAGCTAGAAGCTAAATATGATGGTAAATGTGCTTTGCATTGTGAGAAAGGTAAGAAGCATGATGACTGTCTCTTATACACATCTCCGAGCCCACGAGACCTCTCTACATCTCG
>OJFU01000483.1_pt1 | contig 11622 bp, 9 predicted proteins | sample 1594331 | NCBI WGS metagenome assembly OJFU01 (sample SAMN05416801, study PRJEB24817) | seawater metagenome | isolation source: Sea water | place: Canada:Atlantic | collected 2013-11 | reverse complement strand
GAGATGTAGAGAGGTCTCGTGGGCTCGGAGATGTGTATAAGAGACAGTAAAACGCCTGATAATAAACGGGAATCTATGCTCTTACCGGCAAGTTTCATGTTACATCAAGCTGTTGATAAAGATTGGTTAGAGTGGCAGCCAAAAATTGTCCTTAATGACTAACACGTAGAAACTGAGTAAAAACGTTAATTAATTACTTACATTTTATTTGCCAACAATAGTTTAATTTGGCGACTTTCTCATTTATGGTTACCTTAATCTGTTTTTAAATGACCGAACAATAAATGAGTAATCGCCTTGCCGCATTATTAGCTAGCTGGTTTCCCAAGAGAGACTCATGCCAATGGGCTCTTGCCAGTATCATTGAAACACAAAGATCTTCTTATCGAAAATCGGGTGCTATGATGCTTATCAATAGCTTAGGTAAGAGCTATGGCTTACTAAGTGGTGGCTGTCTTGAAGCTGATCTAATACGCCAAGCGCAAAAATGCTGGCATAGAAACACAAGTATTACTGTCTGTTACGATATGATGGATGACAGTGATATAGCCTGGCAACTCGGCATAGGTTGCGGTGGTTTAGTGAAAGTAATAGTTCAGCCAATTAACCAAGATAATAATTACCTCGATTTACTGACCTTAAAAAGCCAACTTGATAACCGTAATGCTTGTTTTTATCATATTGATACCTTCAACGCACAAGCTGCCTCTCGAATTAATAATCAAGTGCTATCAAAAGCTGATAACACACTTGAACCTCTTGTTGCGATTAAGCCTGCCCCTGCTTTAGTTATATTTGGTGGTGGTGTGGATACGCAACCTCTGGTAAAAATAGCGCATACTTTAGGTTGGTTTATTTGTTTAATTGATTGCAGAACGGCCTATGCTAGATCCGCTTATTTTAAAGAGGCTGATGTCGTTCTCAACCAAGATTACGCTAGCTTAGCGCAAAATTTGCTTTTACCCAAAGCTGACGCAATCGTAATAATGCACCACAATGTTTCACTCGACGCGCACGCCCTTCAGTTAGTTAAAAGCCAAGAGAATTTAACTGAGGCAAACTATTTAGGATTGTTGGGACCACAACACCGTACGGAGCAAGTGTTGGAAAAAGCACAATTAAACTCAACAGACTTACCTAACAAGTTAGCCAACCCCATTGGTTTTGACCTTGGCGGAGATCTACCTGAATCAATTGCCCTAGCCATAATGTCACAAGCACATGCTTGCATTGAACAAGCTTCCGGTAAATCTTTGGGCTATTTTCAAAGCCAACTTTCTAACAGTATTAAACAGGTTGTTAACCATGCAGGTTAATATCATTCTATTGGCGGCCGGAAAAGGTCAGCGCTTTCAATCATCCTCACCAAATAAGATAGGTTGTGCCACCATTAAGCAACTTGCTCAAATTCAGGGTAAACCGCTAATTACTCATAGTATTGATAAACTTCAACCACTGCTTAAAAACGCCTATGTTCATAATTTGTTTGTCACTCTCGGCGCGAATAAAAACGCTATACAGGCAATTTTACCACAAGGTGTTTCGGTGATTGCAAGCCAGCATTGGTCAGATGGCATGGGACATACTTTAGCAGAGTCAGTGCACTCAATTAAAGCAACGAGTACTCACATATTAGTTGCCTTAGCAGATCAAGCGTTAATTACCTCTGAGCATTTCCAAGAGTTACTCCGTGCGAGTAAAGAGCAACCTAATAAAATAATTGCCACCTTGTGTGATGAAAAATTGATGGCGCCTGCCATTTTTCCAGAAAAATACTTTCCGCTACTAGTGAGGCTACAAGGTGATAAAGGTGCCGGTAAACTATTACTGCAGCATGCAAAAAAAACCGATGCAATAACCTGTAAAGAAGCAAAAATTGATATTGATACCTTGTCTGATTTAGAGAATGTTAGACAACAAATAGAGCATTCTTCACAAGAGCAATTACAAAGTTCTCTATAATTTCTATCTGCGCTATTTATCAAAAAATGAGTTAAACATAACTTCACACTGTCAAAACCTGGAGCCAGTATGATCAAAATTACCTTAAACAATAAGCCCGTTGAGCTTGATGTTGATCCACAAATGCCACTGCTTTACGCCCTGCGTGATGAGCTAAAACTCACCGGTACTAAGTTTGGCTGCGGCGCAGGACAATGTGGCGCCTGTACGGTTCATCTCAATGGCACCGCCATACGTTCTTGTATAACGCCAATCTCCGCGGTTGCTGAACAAGCGATAACCACTATCGAAGGCTTAGCGGATAACAAAGGAAAACTAGGCGAAAGTGCTGTGCAAGTTGCTTGGCGTGAATTTAAAGTACCACAATGTGGCTATTGCCAGAGTGGTCAAATGATGAGTGCAGCGGCATTATTAAAAGCTACGCCTCAACCAACAGATAAGCAAATAATCGAGCACATGCAAGGCAATATTTGCCGATGCGGTACTTATCAACGTATCAAAGCCGCCATTAAGTCAGCCGCAGCACATTCATCCAACAGTGATTTATCTGCCAGTCACTCCACCGTCAATAAAAGTGGTGTAGAGATTTTTGATGCCAGCAAGCAAGGAGCATAACCATGAATGCTATTGAAAACGTAAGTCGTCGTGGTTTCCTAAAAGTTGCAGGGATCTCAAGCGGCACCTTTGTATTAGGCATGAACTTGCCTATTGCTTCAGCGCAAGCGAAGTCTTCTGCCGCAGGACTTAGCCATGAATTAAACTTCTTTGTGAGTATTGCCAGCGACTCTATGGTGACATTAGTGTGTCATCGCAGTGAAATGGGTCAAGGTATCCGCACCAGTGTACCGCAAATTATTGCTGAAGAATTAGAGGCCGATTGGCTTAAAGTCAATGTTGTTCAAGCTAAAGCAGATGCAAAATATGGCTCTCAGGGCACAGCAGGCTCAGCTTCTATTCGTAGTCATTTCACCAGTATTCGCCAAATCGGCGCTGTAGCCCGTGATATGTTAGAACAAGCTGCCGCTAATATTTGGCAAGTACAACGTAACAGTGTCAAAGCAGAAAACCATTATGTTGTTCATACTGCTACTGGCGAAAAAATTAGCTTTGGCGAACTTGCCAGTCACGCCGCCAAACTTACCCCACCGGATAGCACCACAGTAAAATTAAAAAGCAGCGCCAATTTCTCTCTCATTGGAAAAGATGTCAAACTGGTCGATTTAGATAATATTGTTGCCGGTAAAGCGCAATACGCGCAAGACATTCAGCTAGATAATATGCTTATTGCAACTATTGTAAGACCACCTGTAGTCGGAGGTAACCTAGTATCCTTCGATGCCAGTGACGCCCTAAAAGTAAAGGGTGTGGTTGATGTTATAGCATTAAAACCACGTAGTATTCCTGTTACCACCAACCCATTATCAGGTGTTGCGGTACTTGCCAATAATACCTGGGCTGCAATTGAAGGACGTAAGAAGCTAAAAATCAAATGGCAAGATGGTGAAAAAGCGTCTCACAACAGCAGCAAGTTTATTAAACAACTTGCGAAACAAGTAAATCAGCAAGGCGAAACGGTTGCCAAAAAAGGAGATATTTATAGCCATAAATATCATGATAAAAATACGATAGAAGCAACCTACACAGTCCCGTACATCCATCATGCACCGATGGAAACACCTGCTGCAACCGCAATAGTGAAAGGTAAAAAGTGCACTATTTGGGCTGGAACACAAAATCCACAATGGGCTAAAAGCAACGTTGCTAAAGAGTTAGGTCTTGGCAAGGAAGAGCAAGATAATATTGAGCTCAATGTCACACTCATGGGTGGCGCGTTTGGTCGAAAATCAAAAGCCGACTTTATTATTGAAGCGGTTGAATTAGCCAGAGCGAGTAAGCGCCCGGTGAAAGTCATTTGGAGTCGCGAAGATGACATCCAGCATGGATTCTACCATTCTATTTCAGCCAATTACTGTAAAGCTGAGTTAAACGGTAAGGGTAGCGCAGATTACTGGGTAAGCCGTAACGCCTATCCACCGATTGGCTGGCTGTGGAATCCTGAAGCTAAAATGCCGAGTGATGATCAACTAGCCCTTGGTTTTGGTGATATTCCTTTCGCTTTAAATAACTTGAGTATCGAAAAACATGCGGTCGATTCTTTTGTCCGACCTGGCTGGGTACGTTCAGTAGCCTGTATCAATAACGGCTTCGCCTTGGGTTCTTTTGTCGATGAATTAGCAGTAAAAGCAAAACTGCCTACCAGGCAAATGTGGCTTAACTTGTTGGGTGATGATCGCCATGTAGACCCAAATAAAAATGGTTTCAAGTACTCTAACTATAATTTAGCGCTAACAGATCACCCTGTTGATACTAAGCGCATGAAAGATCTCATCAACTTAATCAGTGATAAAGCTGAGGTCGAGCAAGAATTACCTGAAAACCAAGGTTGGGGTATAAGCTTCTTGCGCAGTTTCGGCTCTTTTGTTGCTGCTGCCACCAAGGTTGAAGTGGTTAACAATAAAGTCACAGTACTTGAAATGCATACTGCGGTAGATTGCGGCATTGTTGTAACCCCTGATAGAGTTAAAGCGCAAATGGAAGGTGCTATGATATTTGGTCTATCTATTGCCTTAATGGGAGAGATAACAGTAGAAGAAGGCAAAGTTCAACAAAGTAACTTTCATGATTATCCCGTGACACGTATGAATCAAGTACCTGAATTACATGTGCATATTGTTGAGTCTGATGCACCTCCCGGAGGTATTGGTGAGCCTGGTGTGCCCCCAGTAGCACCAAGCATTACGAATGCAATTTACCATGCTAGCAAAACTAGGATACGTGATTTGCCTGTGAATAAAGTTTTTTCTATTTAGGTAGATTAGGTAGCCTAGTGAGTATTCTGTCACTAGGCTTTACTTGACTAAGATGGTATTTTATTTAGTTTAAACAGACCAATAACTAGTGAGGTGTCTTAAATAATCGACGTTCAAGCACAAACACCATAATACCACTCGCTAAAAACATTACGCCCAATACCTTCAGCCATGCATTAATAGCTCTTAATTTTTGTATAGGCACTTCGGATTTAGACTTTCTAAAGTAACGCCTTCCCCTTCAACTTTCTCTTCGAAAGAATAACCTTTATTTTCAGAGATTAGCTTGACTATGACATGACTACGCTGAGACATAATCACTTTTAATTGTCGCATTTTTTCATCTTTTTGATTACGATCTTTGATATCAATCAGATCTCTCCATTGCCAAAATATATCGCTGGGTTCACCGTCTAGCACCACTCCCCTAGAGCTATATTCATAAAGGTTTTCATTAAATACTTGTTTGGCATAGCCAATATAAAATAAGGTAATAGCCAGCACTATTAATGTACTCGCAAGGTACAGATAATTACGTTGTTGGTTTAGCTGCTTAGTACTTGCTTGTTGATATAAACGCTCAATATCACTAATTACTAATAGTTTATTCTTTATATAACTTGTATCTAGAGGCTCTAGAAATTCAGTCACAGATAATGAAAAAGCACTGAGCAGCTTTCTCAATACTTCGTTAGACGGGAGCGATTTATCATTTTCTAATTTTGACAAATACGATTGCTCAATACCTGCTAATTCAGATAATTCAGGCTGACTCAAGCCCTTATTCGCACGTATATTTTTTAACTGTTCACCTAATGTCATCAGTAATTCCTTTTTCTAATACTGTTATTATTTAATCAAAAATTAACTTTCATAATGACCTGAGTATAAACCTCATAATCACTGAACAAGCGAGGCTATTCTTAAGTATTCCTGCATTAATAACCAGATGAATATCCATGAATATCTTGCTGTGACGAAAATTAAAACAATTTTTAATTCCTGCAAAGATAAAAGACTGCATCTAAAAAACTGTAAAAAACTCAATTAATCAGCAGAGTGAATAATATTTCAACTTATCCTGCACTCAATGGTTGACAAAAGAAGCTAATTGAAAGAACATATAGCCATCTAAACGTCCAAAGAAAGTAAGAGAAATATTTTGAGCACACAATCAGAGCTTCAAGCCAGATACAATGATATTTATCGAGGCGTCTACTTTATTGGTACCACGCCACCTAAAAGTGATACCCCACTTGATAAAGTGACCGAAATTGCGGAAAAACTGCTTGATCGCGTCAGTGATATCGACTTTGATGGCCTGATTGTTTATGACATTCAAGATGAAAATTCGCGTATTAGCAAACCTCGACCTTTCCCGTTTAAATCAACTCATGATACTCGACTTTATTCTTCTTTATTGAATAAAAAATCAACTCGCCCCGTCATTACTTATAAAAGTGTTGTTCAATCAAATAGCGATGATTTCAATGAATGGGCAAACGAAGCGTGGCAAAAGTATGGCGTAAAAGATGTAGTATTGGTCGGCAGTCCATCAAAGGATAATAAAATATCTTTATCTTTGGCTGATGCTTATAAAACGCTGGTAGATAACCCGCATGATTTCTTTATTGGTGGCGTGACAATTGCTGAGCGTCATGCGAGCAATAAAAATGAACATGAGCGCTTAATGGCGAAACACCAACAGGGCTGTAGTTTCTTTATTTCGCAAGCGATATACAACCCACAAGCAACAATAGATTTACTTACCCGTTATGCTATTGAATGCCAAAAACAAGGTGTAAAACCGCAACGATTGATCTTAACATTCTCTCCCTGTGGTAGTGAAAAAACCTTAGAATTTATTGAGTGGTTAGGTGTTAATGTTCCTGAGGCGACCAGCTTACGTATTCTTAACGCACAGAGCCCTTTATATGAATCAATTCAGTTTTGTGTCAATAGTTTACAACAAATCTTAGATTCGATACTTCCCTATGATTTACCGTTAGGTTTGAATATTGAGAGCTTAACCAATCGTAAAGAAGAAATAGACGGTTCTATTTTGTTATACAAACTCTTACGTTCAAAAATGGATAATTTTTTAGCTAAAAAAGAATTATCAGCTTTAAATAAACAGTAATAACGATTACAAAGAACTCAACAAGATGCTGAGTTCTCTGTTTCCTTATATACCCAAACGACTTGAAAATACATGTTTCAGAGCTCGGGTAGGAGACGAATACAAGGCATGATTTGTTATTAAGGATTATTCCCTAATAATGAATCATCACAGTATTTAGATTTAAACAGCTTGGCTGAAATCATCATCGCAAATCACTTGGTCTCGTCCATTATTTTTTGCAAAATAGAGTAAGTCATCAGCACGCTTTAATGTTTCATCTAATGTTTCACCTTGTCGTCTTTGGGTAACTCCAACACTTGAGGTGATCTTAAGCTCGGCATCATCATCTAATGTAATTGATTGGCGGCTAATACTTAACGCAACCCTATTCGCAATATTTTTAGCATCGCTAAGTTCAATATTAGGTAACACTGCGACAAATTCCTCACCACCAAAACGTGCAACAATATCTGTCGTTCGTAACTCTTCTTGAATAACTTTAGCAACATTAACAAGCACCCTGTCACCAACCGCATGACCATGATTATCATTAATTCGCTTAAAGCGGTCTAAATCAAACATAATAAGTGAGTAAACTTGCTGACCTTCATTACTTCGTTGTGCCAACCTTAATAATACTCGTCGATTAATTAACTTGGTTAAAGGGTCAACTGTTGACTCTCTATAGAGCTTCATCAACATAGATAGTTGGCCCACTTGTAACCATAAACTTATGCCTGCAAATAAGAGGAATAGCCAAATACTATTAACCAGTAACCATATAGATTGCTGAACAAAGAATATTTCGTAGCTGATAAAAGGAATTAAAATACAAACAACAACAATAACTCCGCCACTAATTGTTAAAGGAAACAAACCTAACATAGCCAATATAAAATAAGGCAGCATGGCAAAAATACTCGGTATTTCATCTTTAGGCAGGTCAGTAACAATGATCATGCTGGCAACATAAAAAATCATCGGTGCTAAAAAAGCCAGCGGCATGACTAAACGCACGGTATTCACCCGCGCACGAACTTTTAATAAGTACGCTAATGAAAATAATGATAACGATAGGACAACTCGCGCAACAAGAAGGTCTAACGCTTCGCTATTGGGAAACAATACAAAATCAAACCCAGAAAATATGGGCACAGACAAAGCAAAAAACATGCACATAAACCAGAGGCGAATAGTGATGTAACTGGTACGCGTGGCAATAAAATCGTCTGAATGTAATTTCGTTGAGATCAAATCACTTAACGCATGCCGGTCGACGGTAAAATGAGAATTGAATAATGCTGAATCTTTTGAATTTTTTCTTCGCTCGTCACTGCTTGGGCTTTTACTACCTTGTTCTTTAGTATCTGGACTTTTGACAATAGCTTCCACATTATTACCAAAGCTGTTTATTGAATTCTGTTTATTATTAGTCATTTTTTTATCTATTTAATGATGGAAGATGAAGCACTTGTACTCTAATGTTTTCATCGTAATTACCTATTGATAGTTAATTCATGACGAGAAGGGTATCTAATTTTTGCCTCGATAAACCTAATAAAAATATCAACAACAGCAGCTATTTTTGTCATTAAAGGAAGCTCTCCACTTTGTGAATTATGCTCCATTATTTAAAAATCTGCGGTAGATTATTTTTTATTTAATAGGGTTAACTAGCTATGTACCGAGAATACTTGAACACAAGAGTGTAATTCAAAAATCATAGTGTTTCTGATATATGTAATATAAATGCATAAATTAACAAATGATTGATTTAAATCAAATTAATGTCGATAAAAATTAGGGGCTGTTGATCTCTCAGGGTTAAATTTTGTTCGCTTTTTTTAAAAAGAGTAAAGCATTTTAGTGCGGCGACTATTGCGCAGCCTAATCATTCTAAGCAAATACTACTCAACAGAATATTAGTATTACTACCTGTTCACTTAGTATTTTTTACTTCCTGCATATTGCTAATACCTGAATTAAAATTTGCATCTAAACAGGAAAAAGCATACTAGTTCTTTTTAAAGACGCGCTGTTATACGAGCACTTTATTGATCTCCCGCCAGATTTTTTTCCTTATACCTGATAAGCTACCACCACGCCACGATATGTCGTGCATCTGCTTTTTATCAAGAGAAATCAAGGTATGCCCGTAAATATAAAAGAATTTTTAGCTGACTCACAACTACTTCTCAATGCCGTTGGTGAAGGTGTTTACGGTTTTGATAGAGACGGGAATGCTGTGTTTGTAAATCCAGCCTCGGAGCAAATGACCGGTTGGAAATCTGAAGAATTACTAGGTAAAAATATCCACAAATATCATCATCATACCTACGCTAATGGTGAAATATATCCCAGTGAAGAGTGCAGTATTTATAATACCATGCGTGACGGAGTAGAACGTAAAATTACCGATGAAGTATTTTGGCGAAAAGATGGTTCAAGCTTCCCTGTAGAATATACCTCAACCCCCGTATTTAAAGACGGAGAGCTCATAGGTGCGGTTGCTGTTTTCCGTGATGTTAGCCAACAAAGACTAGCCGATAGCAACTTACGAGCGGCCTTGAAAAAAGTACAAGACCTCACCGAAAAACTGCAGGCGGAAAATAGCTATTTACAAGAAGAAATAAATGAAAACTGGCATGGTTCAGGATTAGAAGGGAACAGCCCAAAATTTTTGGCCATGTTACAGCAAATAAAACTGGTTGCTCAAACAGACAGTACTGTACTTATCTTAGGTGAAAATGGAACAGGTAAAGAGCTTGTCGCACGTAATTTGCACCAATTGAGCCAGCGTCACAATACCCCCTTAGTCAAAGTGAACTGCGCAGCCTTCTCATCAAATTTACTCGAGTCTGAACTTTTTGGCCACGAAAAAGGCGCATTTACCGGCGCAAGTGAAAAAAGACGGGGCCGTTTCGAACTCGCCGATAAAGGCACATTATTTTTAGATGAGATAGGTGAGCTTTCTCCCGACGCACAAAGTAAATTGTTACGTGTTTTACAGGAGCGTGAATTTGAGCGTGTGGGTGGTAGTAAAACGATAAAGGTTGATATTCGTATTATTGCCGCTACCAACCAAGATTTACTTGCCATGGTTGAGCAAGGTAAGTTTCGAATGGACTTGTATTATCGCTTGAATGTATTCCCTATTGTTATGCCTGCATTAAGAGAGAGAATAGAAGATATCCCTTTACTTTGTCACAGTATTTTAGCGCAACTCAATACTAAACTTAACAAAGATATCAAAAGCATAAGTAAACATAGCTTAAACAAGTTGGCGAGTTATCATTGGCCTGGGAATATTAGAGAGCTGCAAAATATTCTTGAGCGTGAGGTTATTTTAACCACCTCAACAACTTTGCATATCCAACAAAAATTTGATAAATCACAATCAGTTGTACGCACATTTAATAAGCCTTTGGCCGACATTGAAAAAGCCTACATCATTGAAGTACTCAACGACTGTAATTGGCGAATTGGTGGTAAAAATGGCGCAGCAAAAATACTTGGCTTACCTGATAGCACACTACGATCGCGAATGATAAAGCTAAAAATACAGCGAAGCTAAACCTATATCCTTTGTCAATAACCTCCAAAAATACACGATATGTCGCGCCAACACGGTATATCGTGCTATCACGCAATTCCCTTCTTTATTTTATCCATTAAATACAACAACTTAATTAAGTAACTTTGTGGCGTGATTATTGATATAGAGTAATTACTTAATTATGACCCTGTAGTAATTTATGAAGTTTGATATCAAAGAAGAGCACCTCATTATTAAGCCATATAAATCTCAAACATCTGTGTATGTGAGAGAGCAAAAAGGCTTCTATCAAAAAATACGTCGTTATATTAACTGGCTACTTATGTTGGCTTTTATTGCCTTGCCTTTTGTGCAATTTAACGATCAACAAGCCGTTTTACTGGATGTAGTGAAACAAGAGTTTAGAATTTTTAACCTCACTTTCTGGCCACAAGATTTTATCTTACTCGCTGGTATTCTTATGGTGGCAGCTTTTGCACTGTTTTTTGTCACTACTTGGCTCGGACGCGTTTGGTGTGGCTATGTTTGCCCACAAACCGTTTGGACACTCGCCTATGTTTGGGTTGAGCACAGAATTGAGGGTACTCGCAACAAACGAATGGCTCTAGATAAAGCCCCATGGACCCTGAGTAAAGCTTACAAAAAAACACTTAAACATATCATTTGGCAATTGATGTCGTTATTTACTGCGACAACCTTTATCTCATACTTCGTTCCTGTCAGTGAACTATATAGCACTATGCTGACTTTCGATTGGAGCGGCTCTGTCACTTTTTGGGTACTATTTTTTGCCTTAGCGACTTACGGTAATGCAGGCTGGATGAGAGAACATGTTTGCATTCATTTATGCCCTTACTCACGTTTTCAGTCAGCCATGTTTGATAAAAATACACTCTTGGTTGCCTATGATGCTAAACGTGGTGAAAATAGAGCCCCACGTAAACGCAAAGATGATCCCAAAGCCCTTGGTCTAGGTGATTGTGTTGACTGTAATTTATGTGTCGATGTTTGCCCCGCAGGAATAGATATCCGTAACGGAATTCAGTACGAGTGTATTAACTGTGGACTATGTATTGATGCTGTCTCTTATACACATCTGACGCTGCCGACGA
>OJFU01000476.1_pt1 | contig 11739 bp, 7 predicted proteins | sample 1594331 | NCBI WGS metagenome assembly OJFU01 (sample SAMN05416801, study PRJEB24817) | seawater metagenome | isolation source: Sea water | place: Canada:Atlantic | collected 2013-11 | reverse complement strand
AAATCGAGAGATAAGGTTTCTATTCAATGTTACTAAGGTGACATGATAGCAGGAGCTTCAGGGTCATCTTTCCTTAGCAAGTTTTTAATTGCAATAATACGCTCTTCATTTTCATTATCTTTGTGAGAAGCGCTGAATAATTCACGTTCAAATACAGGTAAATTTTCTATTTCAAAAAGCATACCTTGCTCGATAAAAGGCTTAATTAACATATCAGGCAAATACGCACTACCACCACATTGAAGCATCAAATCTAAAGCTATCCTAGCAGTACTGGTTCTAATAGCAGGGATAGCGATACCCGGTACTTCTTTAGCATGCCAATTAATAAAACTCACCCCCCAATCAATCATAATATAACGCTTAACGTCTGACGGGGTGTTTATCTCATTTTGAAAGGTGGTAACGGGTACTAAGTTGAACATATGCAAAGACTCTATTTTTAGCTCTTCAACTTTTGGTGGATCAAATAAAATAGCGACATCGAGTGTTCGTTCGAGTAACTGTCTGGTCAGTTGTTCACGGGATAATATTTCTGCAATTAAACTAATATGCGGCTGATTTAAATATATTTTTGAGATAGCATCATGTATGTATACATCCCAAGTATTCGGCGTACCTGCAATAGATATTTGTGCAACTTGTTCAGTGGCTAATGCAACATCTTGTTTTGCCATTCTTAAAGTATTCAACATGCTCTCGGCATGCGGTACCAATCTTTCTCCTGCCAATGTTAGTTGAATATTATTTCTTGCTCGTTGAAATAAAGTAACACCAAAGTACTTTTCTAACTGCCTCACTCTAGTACTAACTGCGGCCTGTGTCAGATAAAGATTTTCAGCCGCTTTACCAAAGTGTCGGCAATCTTTTACCTCTAAAAAAGTTTTAATTAACTCAATATCCATACTATTATCTCTTATCGATACGATAATTATTATTTGGTTTACAGACTAGTTTATTAGCCGCATAATCTGCCAAATTTTATATCCTGTCAAGCGAGATTAATATGACTTTAATACATGGTTTTGTTACAGAGAACCCATTCTATGACGATGAAAACTTTCCTCGAGGTTTTAGTAAGTCAGGAGATTTCACTCTTGCTGAAGCTGAGTTATTAACGAGTATTGGAAAGCGTCTATTTATGTTAGAACAATCTCTTTGTGTCGCCGAAAATCAAGTTGAGAAAGAGTTCGTTAAAATGTGTGCAACACAATTTCATGGGCAAACTCAAGCAGAGTTGTTATGGAAGAAATACAAAAAATTAACGCAACATAAACCCTTTCACAGTTTAAATGGGAACTCTTAAATTTTAATATCACTATAATTAGGCAAGACAATGAAGTTTAATCGAGCAGTAATAAAAGTAGGCAGTGCCTTAATTGCATCAAATAAAGAAGGTTGTAGTGGCAAATATATTTTAGCAATATGTCAGTTTATTACTAAGTGCCAACAACAAGGCAAAGAAATTATTCTTGTGTCTTCAGGTTCTGTTGCTGCTGGTCGTAGTCATATTCACCATGGCTCAGCTGAATTATCTGTTGCCACTAAAAAAGCAATGGCTTCTGTTGGCCAAATGCAAATGATGGGCAATTGGCAACGTTTTTTTGATATCCCATGCAGCCAAATATTGATTACCCAAGAAGACTTTAAAAACAGAGAGCGGTTTATCAGTATTAAACACACTATCAAAATTCAATTGGCAAATGGTATTCTACCAATTGTTAATGAAAATGATACGGTTGCTAACAAAAATGCCACTGTGGGGGATAATGACAACCTTGCGGCCTTAGTTGCTCAAGTATGCGAGGCAGATACTCTGTTTATATTAAGTGATATTGATGGTCTTTTTTCTGCTGATCCTAAAGTAAATAATGACGCTGTGCTGCTCCCTGAAATAAAAGAAATCACCGATGAAATATACGCCATAGCAGGTGTAAGTCGAAATAGTTTTTCTATTGGTGGAATGAAAACAAAAATAGAGGCAGCCGAAAAAGCTGTTGAACATGGCATTAATACTTATATAATAAATGGAACCCGTAGTGAGGTATTTGACTCTCTATTAGCAGAGGTAAATCCAGGTACCCACTTTATTGCCCATAATGACATTATAACTGCGAGAAAACATTGGCTTAAACATAGCTTAAAGAGCCAAGGTAAAATCATCTTAGATTCAGGTGCTGTTCACGCTTTATTAAACAGAGGCGCATCATTGCTCCCGACAGGAATAAAGTCAGTTCAAAGTGCATTTCATCGGGGGGATTCTGTTGATTTAGTTGATGAAAAAAGTAAAAAAGTTATAGCAAAAGGTATAACTTTATATAGCCAATACGATCTGCAACGTATTATGGGTCAACACAGTGACAACATTGATAAGATATTAGGATATGATCAAGGTGACGTCGTGGTCCATCGTGATGACATGGTTATTTTATAATCTAACACTTAAACTCTGACTAAATCGACATCTCTTAACTGATCTTTCCTTAAGTTTAACAAATAAGTCGTATATGCATAGCACCTAGGTATGAGAACTATCTAACTTGAACATCAATATTTTTATATAATCTTTATTGTGATGAGCAACATTCTATTGTTATGCTGCGCCATTATAAACTACCTTTACATAGTACCTACCTGAGTAATGAGTAACCAAACTCTCATAAAATGCTGTTTATAATAAACGAACTAGTTTTTAATCCGTTTATTATCACTTGAATACCGTAGAAATTATTCATCAACTATAGAAAGAGAGCTGCGTGTGATAACAACCCTCAAACCATTTATCCTACTACTAACCAGTGGTTTTTTGTTAATGCTAGGTTATGGCTTAAGTAATATTTTACTGCCTGTACGTATGCAGAGCGATGGGGTGAGCCTAGATAATATGGGCATAGTGCTATCTATGTTGTCTGTGGGTTTTTTGTTGGGTGCTTATTATAGTCGTATCTTATTGCAACGAGTTGGTCACATTAGAATATTTGCCATGTGCGGTAGTTTGACCTCTGTGGCTATTTTACTTTCAGGCCTCTACCCTGAGCCTATAGTGCTTGCCGCTATGAGGATTGTTACAGGATTTTGTATTGTTTGCACCAATGCCACGCTTGATAGTTGGTTAAGCCATAGCGCCACTGAAAAAAATAGAGGACGCATACTATCCATTAATCAAATGATGATAATGACAGCCCTATTTTCTGGCCAGTTTTTATTAAATGTCGCGCCAATTGATGACATTACCCTGTTTGTTATCTGCGGTATTTTATTTAGCTTGTCCATTACGCCCATCGTGATTAGCAGGCAAAAAGGCCCACAAATAGAAGATAGTCAATCAATGTCTTTAATAACTGTTTTCAAACTCTCCCCTTTAGGCGTAGTGAGTTGCTTTTATTGTGGGGTTTTGTATGCTGGTTTAATAAATATGTTGCCTATTTTTGCCAAGCAAAACGGAATTACAGATTTTGACCTATCCATTTTTATGGGCTCAGCAATTTCGGGCGCCATCATTTTACAGTTCCCTATTGCTTATTTATCGGATAATTTTGATCGACGTAAAGTCATGCTCTTTATGGTAGCAACGCTCATTTTACTGTGCTTTTCTGTGCCTATACTCCTGTCTGAAGATATGTTCAAATTAAGTTTATTTGCCATTGCGCTAATCACTGGTTTAGTTGCCTGTCTTTATCCAATGAGCATGTCGGAAACTTTTGATAAAGTGCTAAAAGAGCAAATTTTACCTGCGATGAGTTCATTATTATTGATCTATTCCTTAGGTAGTATTTTAGGTCCATATCTTGCCTCAGTTGTGATGGACTCCTTTGGTAATAGCGCTTTATTTAGTTTTATGAATGTTGTCGCCTTAACCTTGCTTCTTTTTATCAGTCTTCGCATGAAACTACGACAAGCTTTACCGCTCAAAGAGCAAGAAAGTTTTATAATGCAAACTCCCAGTGGCGTTGTCTCTGAGCTGGATCCTCGTACACAATATGCAGAAGCTCAATTTGAATCAACTGCAGAAGTAGAAGTGGCGATTAGCTTAGCCAATAAGAACCCATCAGCTGCGGTTAATATGGTTAAAGCTTTGGTGCAAAGAGATCCCAACAACGCGTCAAATTTAGCGGCGGCATTAAGTACAATCGAAGCGATAGATATTGGTAAATTATATGCCGCCATCACGTCAGCAGCCCCCGAAATGAGTATTCATATTGCTGAAGCATTAACCAATGCATCGCCTGAACAAGCAGATCAATTGGTTGATTGGATTACCTCTGAATATCCCGATCAATTTACTAACATTGTTGTTGCAATTGCTAATGCGATGCCTGATAACGGTATTGATTTAATGGAATTAGCCGCTGAAAATATGGTCGAAGAGTATCCTAGTGAATTGTTAGAAATGACTGAAGAGTACATGACGAATCTATCAGATTCTTTAGATGCAATGCGACCCGTCGATAGAGTCGCCGCCGCATCAGAAAATACGGCGACAGAGCTTTATAATCGTTTAACGGATGTTTCTCCAGAGCAGTCTGCTGAACTTGCCTTTATGGTATCGGAATCATTACCTGAGTCGTCAAACGATGTTGCTGAAGCCTATGTTCAAAACTTGATTGATAGTGAAAGCGAAGGCGAAAATGAAAGTACCAATGAAAACGAACAAGTTTTCTCAGAAGATGCATTAGAAAACATTGAAAATGCAGCTAATAACTATATTAATCATATGGTTGATAATATCCCGGAACATGCTGTAGATGTCGCAAGTACATTCGTTGATTCTTTTCCTGAAGTTGCTTCAGATATGCTCGAAATATTACAAGATTCAGATGATATTGAAGACAGCGAATTAAGCACTTCAATTGATGATAAACCGTTACAAAACATTGTTGAACAGCAGTTGCAAGAAGCGGTACAAACGCAGTCAGACGATACTGAACAAAACAATTAAAATAGCTTAAGTATATAGTTGGCTTTAACTGCTTTCATTGGAATAACTCGAGACAGATTGAGCTATTGAGACTATTAGAAGAAGTCACAAAATAAAATATTCCTATTACTCTTTAATAATAGGAATATTTCCACGTTACCGCTAAATCCAACTAGCTATAGCTGATTATCTATTTCAATTGGTAGATAGCAAAGCTTAGTGGTGCTATTTCATCAGTCTTGCCAGATTCAACCGAACGATAAAGCAATGTAGTTTCTGCTTGTTTAACGCCTGCTTCCTCTGCAACTAGATTCAAACTTTGTGCATTAATTGCAGTATTGAACACAACCAAAAGTTTTTGTGCCTTGGTATTATTCGTCGCTTTCGTTTGTCGTGTAATGGCAAATATACCCGTCTTATTTTGAGAATATATTACCGCCTGCTCACCAAAACGTAATGCCGGGTATTGCTGATATAACTCGGCGTATTTAGCAAAATTCTGATAAAAAAGATGAGTAGTATCAAAATTATCATCGGCTGTAGTTTTACTTGTTGCCAATAAGTCATCGTCGTTATAGCTAGCGACAAACGAAGGCATCATATCTTGGCGTGAAGCTTGATCACCGCCATCACCAACAAAACCTTGCTCATCTCCATAATAAATTACCGGTACACCGCGACTAAAGAACATCATGGCATGTGCCAGTAAGTTACGTTGAATTTGTGCTTGTTCACTATAATTATGAGGACTTTGCTTCAGTGAAAAAGCAAAGCGGCCCATGTCATGATTACCAGTAAAATTAACTAACTGATTAGCATTGGTGTTACGGATATATTTATGCTCAGTGTTATAGAAATGATCTTTCGCGAATAATTGCGCCAATACATCAGTACCTTGCTGTTCAACCAGGGCTTTAGTCATTGCGCCTTGGAAAGCAAAGTCTAATACTGAAGGGATTTTAGCTTCAGTGGTAAAACGACTCAATAATTCAGGTTCAAAACTATAAACCTCACCGAACATGAAAAAATTATCAATACCCTGTGTTTTAGCATGTTGCATTAGGGCTGGTGAGAATTGCTGCCAAAACTCTATATTGACATGCTTAACGGTATCAATACGAAAACCGTCAGGCTTAAACTCATCAATAATGTCTTGGTAAATAGCAATCATGCCATTAACAACACTAGCTTTTTGAGTGTATAAGTCATCAAGGCCGGCAAAGTCACCGCGTACTGAGCTCTCTCCACGCCAAAATGAATCACCTTGATTGTGATAAACATCCATATCATTAAGCCATGCTGGATATTTTAGTGTTTCTTCACCTTTAGGGATCAATGGGGTGTAATGCTTACCTTGAGCAAGTTGCGCCATTGAAATAAAGGGACAATCATTGCCTTTGCTAACATCAACAATCCAACCCAAGCCGTCTTCTCCGTGACATTCTTTGGTCTTAATCACATCAGCTGTATGGTTAGTAATAATATCAAAAAATACTTTTATATTACGTTTGTGTGCTTGGTCGATAAAGTTTTTTAGCTCAGCGTTACTACCCAAGTGTGGGTCAATTTCAGTGAAATCTAATATCCAATACCCATGATAACCAGAGGTTCCCGCTTGCATAGCGCGATTACGCAGTATCGGCGTTAACCAAATGGCACTTACCCCCATATTATCAAGGTAAGGTAGTTTTTCCGTAAGGCCAGCTAAGTCGCCACCATGATACATACCTTTATGGCTTTTATCTAAACCACCGCGAGACACTGCTCGCTTTTTATCATTCTCGGCAGCACCTAAATCATTGTTAGTATCACCATTGTAAAAACGGTCTGGCAACACAAAGTAAAAGACTTCTTCTTGAAAATCACGTTGCTGATATGGTGCTAACGATGCGGCCTTAGCCGTTAACTTTTCTGTTAACACGACCTCTGCTGCTTGGCTTACTTGAGATGTAATACATGCCAAGCTTATAGCTGCTAATACCGAACATTTATTGATAAAATTCATAGAGATTCTCTTAATGCGTTTACTGTATTGACCGAATTAACTTACTGGCATATCTAACTAAGTAACTGACTAAGCAAGCTATTAAAGCTTGCCATAAAAACAGCCAAAAGGTGGTAGTTCTAATACACCGTCAGTAATTGTTGCGCTAACTAACTTATGGCCTGGTAATTCAGCGATGCTATCACTATGTTGAGTCAGTGAAGATAAAGCCACTGTTTGGTTTTGCTCACTAAAGTTAAAGCATACTAATAGCTGCTCACCTTCATATTGACGAACAAAAGCTAATAGTGGTTCTTCAGTATCAATAAAGTTAATGTCGCCGTAACGTAATGCTGGTTGCTCTTTGCGCCAGCGGTTAAAATGACGGTAGCTATTTAGCACAGAGTCAGCCGCTTCATCTTGCACATCGACTGATTTAGCACAGTGTTCATTGGATACCGGCAACCACGGTTTGCCTTCACTAAAGCCGGCATTAATTGCATTATGCTGCCAAGGATGTGGTGTTCTGCAACCATCTCGGCCTTTAAATTGTGGCCAAAAGGTGATGCCATAAGGGTCTTGAATATCTTCAAAGGCAATATTGGCTTCAGTTAAACCTAACTCTTCACCTTGATAACTACAAACGCTACCACGTAACGACGAAATCATTGCGTAGAGCATTTTAGCAAAATCGTTACTGTTAAAACCGCCCCACCTAGTAACCACTCGCTCTACATCATGATTCGAAATAGACCAACATGGCCAGCCATCTAATACCCTTGATTCAAGGTTTTGTACGACCTGTTTGATATAGCTAGCACTGAAGTTATCTGTTAATAAATCAAAGCTGTATCCCATATGTAAACGGTGTTCGCCTTGGGTATATTCAGCCATAGTTTTTAAGGAGTCTTCTGAAGATATTTCACCTAAAGCAACCGTACCTGGGTACTGATTTAGTAAGCTTCTTATATCTTCCATAAAACCTAAATTTTCATCTTGGGTGTTATTGTAATAATGATACTGATAAGCGTATGGGTTTTTCTCATCAAAGCCGATGCTTGTTCTTAACTCTTTAGCCTTCGCAGGGTTATCACGTAACTGAGCATCATGATAACAAAAGTTAATCGCATCAAGGCGGAAACCATCAACACCACGTTTAAGCCAAAATTCAATATTATCTAAAACCGCTTGGCGTACATCAGGATTATGGAAGTTTAAATCTGGCTGACTCGTTAAAAAGTTATGTAGGTAATATTGTTGACGTCTTGGCTCCCAAGTCCAGCCTGTTCCGCCAAATATAGATAACCAATTATTAGGCGCAGTGCCATCTTCTTTGGCATCACTCCAGACATACCAATCCGCTTTATCATTTGTTTGATCTTCACGTGAATCAATAAACCATTGATGCTGATCAGAGGTATGACTAAGCACCTGATCAATCATAATTTTAATGCCAAGGGCATGTGCTTTAATGACCAATTCATCAAAGTCAGCCAGCGTACCAAAAATAGGATCTATTTCACGATAGTCGCTAATATCATAGCCAAAGTCTTTCATTGGGGATTTGAAAAAAGGAGAGATCCAAATAGCATCAACCCCTAAACTAGCAATATAGTCTAACTTACTAATGATTCCGGGCAAATCGCCAATACCGTCCTGATTAGCATCATAGAAGCTACGTGGATAAATTTGATAAATTACCGCGCCACGCCACCACATTTGTTCATTCATTTGAAAACCCCAACACTGATACTTGTTCAACTGGTAATAGTTATTATCAACAGTCGTTGTCCAAGCATTTAATAATTCTTTCAAATAAGAATACGCAAATAAAAAGTTAGCTGAAAGGCTTTGCATACGTATGTATAACAAATCCCTTAAATTGCATACGTATGTAATACTTATGTCATGAGAAGTAACCCTTGCATACGTATTCAAGATGCTGCGTGCGGTAGACTAAGGTTATTATCGTTAGCACTCTCGTATTCCCCTCAACCTTAAGGGTATTGTTTTGCGTTTATTCACATTGAAATACTTCACCATTAATTCACTAACTTGTTTACTCTCTGGCTTAGTAGCTTGCTTGGTTATATCAACGCCGTCATTGGCAAGTTCGGGGAATTACCTTACTCATAAATTAGCAGGTAACAGCCTAGTTATCACCACTAATTCAGTAGAAGTAACCTTGAGTGCTTATGGTGAAGGCGCAATAGCAGCACATTACCAAAACCTTGAGAAAAAGCTACCAGCTAGCCAACTGCCCTCCTTTGCCATCAAAGAAAATGCACATAACAGTAAGTTTGTTATAACAGAAGATAAGAACAAGCTGACATTAACCTTAAATAAGCTGAGTGCTGTGATCAATAAAACGCCTTTTTCTATTCGTTATTATCAGAAAAATAAGCATCAGAAAGACATCTTGCTTATCGCTGAAAAACAAGGTTTTTTTCGTGGTTCGGTAAACGAAATCATTGAAATACCACCAATAGAAGGTAGTAGTACGGCAACCAAAGTCACCAAAAAATTACCTGTTCAAGGCTTTCGCTTTTATCTAGACGACACTGAAAAACTGCTTGGCGGTGGTGAACGAGTGCTTGGTATGAATAGACGCGGTCATAGTTTCCCTTTATATAATCGAGCACATTACGGCTATACCACACAATCAGAGCAAATGAACTTCTCTATACCCGCAGTAATGTCGAGTAATAAATATATTGTGCTATTTGATAACTCCGCCAAGGGTTATATGGATTTAGCGAAAACAGAAAAGAATACCCTTGAGTTTTCTGCCGTTGCCGGTCGAATGGCTTATATTGTATTTTCTGCTGATTCTTACCCTAAACTGCTCAATAACTATGTTGATGTTACCGGTAAACAACCGCTACCGCCGCGTTGGTCTTTAGGTAACTATGCTTCACGTTTTGGTTATCGCTCAGAAGCCGAAGTAAGAGCAACGGTAAATAAATTTATCGATTTAGATTTCCCCCTTGATGCGTTAATTCTAGATTTATATTGGTTTGGTAAGGATATTAAAGGCCATATGGGTAATTTAGCTTGGGATAAAAACGCCTTTCCTGAACCTGAAAAAATGATAAGTGATATTAAAGATCAAGGCGTAAACACTATCTTGATCACTGAGCCCTTTGTACTGAGTACATCAGAAAAATGGCAAGATGCCGTTGAACAGCAAGCACTAGCCAAAGATGCACAGGGCAACGCTAAACAGTTTGATTTTTATTTTGGTAATACCGGTTTAGTTGATGTCTTTAATGACAAAGGTCAGCAATGGTTTAACAGTATTTACCAAACACTTTATCAGCAAGGCGTAACAGGTTGGTGGGGTGATTTAGGTGAGCCGGAAGTTCACCCAAGCGATACATTACATACCCTTAGCGATGGTAGTGTCGTTAATGCTGATGCCATTCATAATGTTTATGGCCATCAATGGGCAAAAATGGTTTTTGAGAATCAACTTAAGATGAGCCCTGATCAGCGACCGTTTATTCTAATGCGTTCAGGTTTTGCTGGCTCACAGCGTTATGGCATGATCCCGTGGACCGGTGATGTTAGTCGCTCTTGGGGTGGCTTAAAACCGCAAGTTGAGTTGAGCTTACAAATGAGTTTATTGGGCATGGCTTATACCCACTCTGATTTAGGTGGTTTTGCCGGCGGCGAGAAGTTTGACCAAGAAATGTATATTCGTTGGTTACAATATGGCATATTCCAGCCAATCTACCGTCCACACGGCCAAGATAATATTGCACCCGAAGCGGTATTTCATGACAAACGCACGCAAGATATTTTACGAGAGTACATAAAATTAAGATATAACCTGCTGCCATACAACTACACCCTAGCCTATCAAAACAGCACCACAGGCATGCCTTTAATGCGTCCGCTTTTCTTTGAGGAAAGTGATGAACAAGAGCTTGAAGATAACTTAACTGCATTTGATAATGCGAGCAGTTACTTATGGGGGGATGCTTTTCTAGTAACCCCTGTTGTTTCAGCAGATGTTAGCTCTGTAGCAATAGATTTACCTGCTGGCGTTTGGTTTGACTATTTCACTAATGAGAATGAGCCAAGTAAAAAGTATCAGGGTAATCAAACCATCAATTTACCGACCTCTTTAGAGAAACTGCCAGTGCTCGTTCGCGCTGGTGCGTTCATTCCCATGATAGATGATATTCAGTCAACACAGGATTATGACGCCAGTAAATTAACCTTACATTATTATGCAGATAATTCAGTCACTACTGCTGACTATGAAATGTATGAAGATGATGGCAAAACCTATCAAGCTATCGAAAAAGGTTTATTTGAAATACTACAATTTTCAGCTAATCAACAGCAGCAACATTTGAGCATAAACCTAAATCGCAAAGGCAAAGGTTATAACGGCATGCCCAAAGAGCGCAACATGACTATCGTTATTCATAATATTACGCAAGCCCCAAAGAGCATCAGATTGAACAATAAAGTGATCAACAATGGTGTTTGGCAAGATAAAAATAATACCTTAACTGTCACTTTTGCATGGCAGCATCAACCTATAACCTTAGCGATACAATAAGTCATGAATACAAATTTATCTAACACCAAAGAACACAACGACATTAATCTAATTGCGGATATTGGCGGTACTAATATCCGCTTAGCACAAGCAACTTCCCAGCTCGTCACCGATACACGTAACATTGATATTCATGATATTGAGACCTATCAGTGCAAAGAGTTTTCTAGTTTAGCGGATGTGATTGCCCATTATATTGCAGTGAAAGAACTCAATGGCTTGGTGATTAACGCGTGTTTCGCTATTGCTTGCCCAGTTGATAAT
>OJFU01000475.1_pt1 | contig 11741 bp, 9 predicted proteins | sample 1594331 | NCBI WGS metagenome assembly OJFU01 (sample SAMN05416801, study PRJEB24817) | seawater metagenome | isolation source: Sea water | place: Canada:Atlantic | collected 2013-11 | reverse complement strand
TGTTGATGTAAAAAGTATTGCAACAGATGCCACATTCATTGATCTGTCTTCGAGCTTTGTTATGTCAGGCTTAATGGATATGCATGTACATTTACAAGGTGAACTTGGCCCGAGCAACGACAGTGATACGGTGAACTTATCTGATGCCGACACGTTAATGAAAAGTGCTCATTTTGCCCATAAAACATTAATGGCCGGGTTTACTACCGTTCGTGATTTAGGCGCGAGTGCTGAGCAAATATTTGCCTTACGCGATGGGGTAAAAAAAGGGTGGATATCTGGACCAACTATTGTTGCTGCTGGTAGTAGTGTTGCCGTTACCGGTGGGCATGGTGATGTAGATGGCATGGCGCCCGATTTAATGAAACTGCACACAGCAGAAACCGTTTGTGACGGTCCTTACGATTGTCGACGCGCTACTCGTCACGCAATAAAGTTTGGTGCCGATGTCATTAAAATTACCTCCACAGGTGGTGTGTTATCAGACACAGATACGGGTACTGGCCAACAAATGGCTGATGATGAAATTAAAGAAGTGGTTGATACTGCACATTCGCTAGGACGTAAAGTGGCAAGCCATGCACATGCTGCAGCGGGTATTAACGCCGCGTTACGCGCAGGCGTTGACAGTATTGAACATGGCAGCTATGCCGACAAAGAAAGTATTAAGCTCTTTAAAAAAGGCGGAGCGTATTTAGTGCCAACATTAATGGCTGGAGACACCGTGGTTAATTTAGCAAAAACTACTGACTTTATGTCACCGGCGATTCGCGCTAAAGCGATACGTGTTGGCGGCGATATGACCGATAACTTTAAACGCGCTTACAAAGCCGGCGTAAAAATAGCTTATGGTACTGATAGCGGTGTTTCAAAACATGGTTATAATGCGAGAGAAGCGCAATTAATGTTTGCAGCTGGCATGACGCCACAAGACATTTTAGTATCGGCAACCATTAATGGCGCTGACTTAATTGGCAAATCAAAAACCTTAGGCACATTAGAAGTGGGGAAAGTAGCCGATATTATTGCCATGCACGCTAGCCCGTTAAATAATATTGATGAATTACTCGATGTAGATTTTGTGATGAAAACAGGTAAGGTTGTTAAACAAAAATAGCCAAATAAGATCATATTAGCGTACAAATAAACGGTATTAAAAAACGTTTATTTGTACGCTTTATTTGTAGTTTGCATTGCTAATATCTATTCGTTACTTTTTTCTTTGTAGTATTCCAGTCGTTAACGCCACGCCAAGCAAGGTTACACTACCACCAATAAGCATCATCAAACTGATAGTTTCAGCTAAGAATAAAGCCCCCCAAAGAATACCAAATGCAGGAATTAAATAAGTTACTGATATTGCCTTTGCAGGGCCGAGTTGGGCAATAAGTCGAAAAAATAATATGTAAGCAAAGCCTGTACATATTATGCCAATTAACAGAGCAGAGCCGATAGCATTACTGCTAGGTATGGTTTCAGGGAGAAAAAATAAACTTAACGGTACTAGCATAATAGTGGCTGAAATTTGGCTGCCTGAAGCTAAAGCCAATGGTTTTATAGCGCTTAAATATTTTTTAGTATAATTGGCAGAAATGCCATAACAAAGCGCAGCAAGCATAGCGGCTAATGTGGGGAACAACGCGTTGCTTTGCATTGCTGGCGCTGAAACTGTTACGCCAAAATGTAAATTGTCGGATACTAATAAATAGACCCCAATAAAGCCAATAAATAAGCCGAAAGTTGCGCTAAGACTTAACTTATCTTTCAACCAAATATAAGCAACAATAGCACCGAACATTGGTGTGGTAGCATTTAAAACTGAAGCTGTTCCAGCGGTTAGGGTTAAGGTTGCGTAACTAAACAAAGCAAATGGCAGTGCAGTATTGAGCGCACCAACAACAAATATTTTACCCCAGTAGCCTCTCAAGGCTTTAGTTTGTTTGAATAAAACTAAACACACAATCAAAAAAATAGCCGCGATACCCGTTCGAAGAGCTGCAAATACTATTGGACCAAATTCAGGGACTCCTACTCGCATAAACATAAAAGATGCGCCCCAAATAGCGGCGAGTAACAACAGCTCAAGATAGGCTTGGTAATTTTGGCTATTCGGTGTGTTCAATGAAAATCCTTAGATATTGTAGTTAGCTTTAGTATAAATAGATAACCAATGAATCATGGCGATAATCGGACATTACATAGTAATTTAGTGGCTAAACTTAAACGTGTTTAGCGTCTTCTATTGTGATCACTTGTAATGTTGTAAGATCAGTCATCTGCCATTTAATATTAAAGTTATACAGGCTCATACCATAAACTTTATCGTCAGATTTATGGTGTTTATAAGCAGGGCGGGGATCTTGTATTAACACTTGCTCAATCAGGCTTTGTAGAGTTGGATAGTGCGTTATATTGTCAGCTAAGGTTTTAAGTGATAACGGTGAAAATTCGACAGTGATATTATTGCTTGGTTGGTTTTGCGCATAGCCACCATGAGCGTTTTCAACAATATCTGCGTAGGGCAAGTAAGGTTTAATATCGATAATAGGTGTACCGTCAAGCAAGTCTAATTCGCTGATATGTAATATCACCTGAGACGTTTTATCTTCTGTGCTATTTCTATTATCTGAGTTAACCGTACAATGCTCAATTCTATCTAGCTTTACCACCGACATACCAATAGGGTTGGGCCTGAAAGTTGAACGGGTTGCCAGCACACCCAGCTTTTTGTTACCGCCTAAACGTGGCGGCCGCACAAGGGGTTTCCAACCTTGCGACTGCGTGCCATGAAAAACAAATAACAACCAAATATGGCTAAATTGCTCTAATCCTCGCACTAACTCTTCGTTATTCGCTAAGCCAGTTAAATGCAGTTGTCCTTGCGCGGCAGTAACAATACCTGGCTGCCTAGGAATGGCAAATTTTTCCTTGTAGGGCGAGTCAATTGTGCCAATAACGTTGAAATTAACGCTGCTTGTCATTATTTTACTTGTTCAATTTGGTAAGCTCGACCATAGCAAACCGTTGAAGACAAACAATATTTAGCGGCTTTATCTTCTTCGATCATGACACACTGACTAAAAATAATGGCATTGGCACCCAGTTTGTATGCTTTGCCTCTAGCTTCCGTGCGAGCATCAATTTCGTTTGGAGCAGCATGATGAGCTTTTTCTTGGCAAGACTCACCGTCAACTAAACCAATAAATTTATGTTTACCAACAAACTCATTCTCATCGGTATAAATTTTTACTTTGGCTGGCGAAAAGTAATTTTTAAAGTTTTCGCGGTCTAAATTCGTTGAAATATCGTTTATTTTTGCACAGCCAGTAATGAATGCAGCGACAAATAGAATTATTGCAATACTGGCTTTATTTGAGAAAAGTGCCTTTGTGGTTTTTTTCATTTTTGTTTTTCAACTCTTGGTTAATTTTTCATTTTACTGAGTAAATACAGCTTTATTGGCTTTTAAGGGGTAATACTTTTGTCGCCTCTGATCCAATAATCGAACAGTTTATCAATGGTTTTACTCTGTTGTTTCATGGTGATCCAATTGCGCATAAATAACTCAAAACTATGGTCATTTTTATTGATAGGAAATGCCATAAACAGTGGCGATAATTCCGGTTTAGGGACTACCACGGTGTAACTTGGATTTAGCATTGTCCATGCAGATGATGCTGCAGCACCAAAAAGCATAGCGTCTATATGTGAATACTCGGGTTTAAAAAACAATCTAGGCGTTGATATTTCCCAAGCTTTGCCATGAGTAAAGGTTCTAGCAATGGCTTTTTCATAATAAAAGCTTTCTGGAATACCTAAAATAAGATCATCACGCTGTAATATATTGTCCCATTTTGTGAACTCTGCACGACGTTTATCTTTAACTATAATCGCTAAACTCTGCGAGCTATAAGGCATAGTTAATGTGTATTTTGTCATGTTGTCAGGAATAACCGGTACGCCGGTAGTAATATCCAAATAACCTGAAGTGAGCAATGTTTTTGCTTGATTATGAAAGATTTTAACAAACTCAATATCAACATTAAGATCTAAAGCTAGTTGGTGCATTATTTCAATATCGAAGCCAACAAGTTTGCCTTTATCGTTGTGAAAAGAGTAAGGTAAATCATCGCGAAAGTATCCTACACGCAAGTAACCTCGCTCTTTAATACGGTTTAATACACTTACATTCGGTTGCATGTTTTGGTTAATGGTTTGTGCTTTATCTAAAAGTGTAGTGTTTACGCTTTCCATTAAAAAATCACGCTCTATGAATTTAGTGTAGCCTTCATATTGGTAGCTTATAGAGCTGAAAGCATGCTTTAAACTGATGAAAGATATAACAGACAAAGCAGGAATAATCAGTAAGTATTTAAGCAGTGCTTTTTTCTTTAGCGTAAATGACTTTGCCATGCTGGTTGCCACCAAAATAGGTAAGCAACAGGCAAAAGTAACAGATAGTAAGGCAGATAAACGGCCAACAACTAGGTTTTCAGCCACAAGGAAAAAGTCGAACATGTTATGCGAAACATTGAATATCTCTAACAGGTTTTGCATTGCTAAGGTGCTAGTACCAAATAACTGCGGAATGCCCATTACAACAAGCTTTACATAATCTTCAAAACTGATGTAAGCACCTGAAAACCAAGCGGCAAACAAAACAAAAAGCAGTGAAAGTAATTTACCACCTACCGGTAAACTGTAACTTATAGGCACGATAACATCTGAGACTTTGTCAACGTTGTCAGTGTCAGGGTACTGTGAGGAAATTAGTTGTTTGGTTTTTTCGACAATAATGGGAATAACAACAAAAAAACTACCGGTTGCAAAAGCCGTAATCATCGCCTCTCTTGAAGCTTTTAAAATGGCTCTATAACCAAATGGCGTTACAGTGGCTAATAGCGCAGGAAATACAACAAAAGCCAATAAAGCCGTTAAAACAAGCGCACTGGCAACATAAATCATTAAGCCATCAAGTTGAGATGCATCTAGCGTTGCTGCTGCTCGCCAACCAATACAAAACACACCAATAGGCGCTAAACGCATCACTAAATGACTGATATTGCTTACTGATTGTCTTAAGTTACTCAGTACTGCTAACGTTTGACGCTTATTTTTAATCGGCATTAAACCAACACCAATAAAAACACTAAAAAATACCACCGCTGGGATCAGCGCATTTGCAAAAGCGTTAAAGGGGTTTGACGGTATAAACAATTCTATAATGTTAAATTCTTGGCTGACTTTAACCGTATTAGCACTATAAAACTCGGCTGTTTGCCAGTTGGGAAATGATAAAGGTGCCATTAAAATAAAGCATAACATCAGGGCGATGAGTAATATCACGAGTATCAAAGTAACTTTAAGCGCTGACTTAGCTTTGCTAGCAGACAAGCCGCCAATACCAACCATCAGAGACAGTGCGATATAAGGAAGGGCGGTCATTTGTAATAACATGACAAAAGCATTAGCAAGGTGATTAACTGTTGAGTACAACGGAACGCTGAAGCTACCTATAATTAGCCCCAAAAACATGGCGACAATTATGCGAGTAGAAGTTGGAACATTGCTGAGCTTAAATAATGTCATAGAGAATAATCGTATTATATTTATGCTTTATTATTGAAAATATTATAATAAAGCGAGTTAATAAAAGTTACGAGATGTAATATCAAGTTGATTAACTAACTGCTGATTTGTCACTGGTAAAATAGTAGCTCAGTTAATTTAATTAATAGGGTGTAACATTAAAAAAGGCAAACCTCGATTGATAATTTAGGTTTGCCTTTTTATTTTATATAGCCACGTTAAATCGCTATTTTTCGTAGGTACCTATTTAACACGCATTCCGGCCTGTGCGCCATCATCAGGATTTAGTATCCATAAGTCTTTACCGCCTGGTCCTGCAGCTAAAACCATACCTTCTGACATACCAAAGCGCATTTTTCTAGGTGCTAAGTTCGCCACCATCACAGTATGTTTACCAATTAAGTCTTCAGGTTGATACGCAGATTTAATACCGGCAAACACTTGGCGTGTTTCACCATTTTCTTTGTCATCTAACGCTAAGGTTAAGCGTAGTAATTTATCTGCTTTTTCAACATGTTCAGCGTTAATGATTTTCGCAATACGTAAATCTATTTTAGCAAAGTCTTCAAACTGTATTTCATCAGAAATAGGATCTGCTGCTAAAGGGTCTGCAAGCGCTGCTGAGTTATCAACCACCTTTTGAGCTTTAGCTTTTTTAGCAGGTTTTTTCTCTGCATCTGCGGCTTGTGTCGGGCTCATGTTATCTTTTGAGGCGTCAGTCATCGCATTAACTTTGTCCATATCAACACGCTGTAATAAGGCTTTAAACTTGTTGATTTTATGATCTGTTAATAAGGTTTTATGACCTTCCCAAATAAGTTCGTCATTTAAAAACTGAGCCGTGCTATCAGCTAAAACTGGTAGTACAGGTTTTAAATAGATCATTAATGTGCGGAACATATTAATGCCCAACGAGCAGATATCTTGCACTTCTTGCTGTTTTGTTTCGTCTTTGACTAACTGCCAAGGTTCTTTAATGGCGATATATTCATTCACTTTGTCAGCAAGTGCCATAATTTCACGCATACCACGAGAAAAATCACGCGCTTCGTAGTGAGCAGCAATACTATCTCCGGCTGCCATTACTTCGTCAGCTAACGCTTGGTTGTCAATGTTAGTTGAAAGCATGCCGTCAAAACGTTTAGTAATAAAACTCGCACAGCGCGAAGCGATATTAACCACTTTACCAACAAGGTCTGAATTTACACGTTGCGCAAAATCTTCAAGATTTAAATCTAAATCATCAATACGGCTAGTCAATTTTGCCGCATAGTAATAACGTAAATATTCAGGGTTTAAGTGCTCTAAATAAGTACGGCCTTTAATAAAGGTGCCTTTAGATTTAGACATTTTAGCGCCGTTAACGGTAACAAAACCATGCGCATAAACTGATGTTGGTTTTCTATAGCCTGCACCTTCAAGCATGGCAGGCCAAAATAAACTATGGAAATAGATAATATCTTTACCAATAAAGTGATAAAGCTCAGCTTCAGAGTCTAATTGCCAAAAAGCGTCAAAGTCGATACCTTTTTCGTCACATAAATTTTTAAAACTACCCATGTAACCAATTGGCGCATCTAACCAAACATAGAAGTATTTGCCTGGAGCATTCGGAATTTCAAAACCAAAATAAGGCGCATCACGGCTAATATCCCATTGTTTTAAACCTTGCTCAAACCATTCTGCTAGTTTGTTGGCCATTTCTTCTTGTAAAGAGCCACTGCGTGTCCATTCTTGTAACATATCGCCAAAAGCGGGTAAGTCGAAGAAGTAATGTTCTGAATCACGCAAAACTGGCGTAGCACCTGAAACGACTGAACGCGGGTTTAATACTTCAGTAGGCGAGTAGGTTTCGCCACAGTTATCACAGCTATCACCGTTTTGGTCTTCACTTTTACATTTAGGGCACGTGCCTTTAACAAAGCGATCAGGTAAGAACATGCCTTTTTCTGGATCATATAACTGTGAAATAGTACGAGTTTTGATATGACCATTAGCATGTAATCGGTTATAAATTTCTTCAGCAAAGGCTTTGTTTTCATCACTGTGCGTAGAATGATAATTGTCGTAGCTAATATGGAAGCCAGCAAAGTCTGCCATGTGCTCTTCACGAACAGCGGCTATCATCTCTTCAGGTGTAACGCCTAATTCTTGTGATTTCAACATAATTGGTGTGCCGTGAGCATCGTCAGCACATACAAAATAAGTTTCATGACCGCGCATACGTTGAAAACGCACCCAAATATCAGTTTGAATATGTTCTAATAAATGACCTAAATGAATAGAACCATTGGCATAGGGAAGGGCACAAGTGACTAAAATTTTACGCTTATCTGCTGCTTGCACAGATGACTTTGATAAAGACATATAAAGTTTACATATTATTGGTGGTAATTATGCAGGGAATGGTACAGAATTTGTCGTTACTTTTCATTAAGAATTATCGTCTTTATATCAATAAAGGCGAGATAAAAGCGCGTTTTAATCATGTTATCAAATTTCTTTTCCAAAAATGAAGTCAGTGTCGATAGTCAAAAAGCCATTAATGATTTTTTAGCGGCATATCGCTCAGATATATTTCCACATGGCATACAGGCAATTGCCCAATCTTTAACGATGCGCTTGGCTAAAAAAAACATCATAGTTAAAATGGCATTGCCGTTCCCGTGTGACGGGCAGCTTCATGATATTGCTGAGCAACTCTCAGCATTAGTTCAGCAAACTGTTAGCTTTGACGTTGAATATAATATCAACGCTGTGCGAGAGCATAATATTAAAGGTATAAAAAACATTATTGCCGTGTCGTCAGGTAAGGGCGGTGTTGGTAAGTCAACCACAGCGGTAAATTTAGCTTATGCTTTAATTGCTGAAGGGGCCAATGTTGGTGTTTTAGATGCTGATATTTATGGCCCGTCAATTCCGACCATGTTGGGATTAAAGGGCTCAAAACCCAGCTCTGTAGATGGTAAGTTAATCACGCCACTTGAGGCTCATGGTTTAAGTGCAATGTCGATTGGTTTTCTTGTTGATGATGCCGACGCTACGGTTTGGCGAGGGCCAATGGCAAGCCGAGCTTTTTCACAATTACTGAACGAAACCGACTGGCCAGAGTTAGATTACTTAATTGTAGATATGCCGCCTGGTACGGGCGACATTCAGTTAACCTTAGCTCAACAAGTGCCTGTAGCCGGTGCGGTGGTGATCACAACACCTCAAGACATTGCCTTAGCTGATGCTATTAAAGGTATGGCAATGTTCGAACAAGTTAAATTGCCCGTGCTCGGTATTATTGAAAATATGAGTTATCACCAATGTGAAAATTGTGGTCACCAATCACACTTATTTGGTGAAGGTGGTGGCACACGAATAGCGAAAGAAGCAAATAGTCTATTATTAGGACAATTACCGCTAGATATTCGTATTCGAGAAGATGCTGACACGGGTCGTTTTGCAATTAATGAAAATAGCACTGGAGAAGTTGCGCTGCTGTATCGTACTATAGCGCGTAATGTTGCAGCACAACTATATTATCAACTTGATATGCGTAGCCCAGCAACCGCTGAAGTCGAAGTAAGTGATAGTGAAAAATAGTTCAGTGCATAGCTGAATTAATCAGAGAAATATAACGAAACAAAGCACAATAAGAAGTAAAACTAAATACAAGAATGACGTAAAATTAACAGCAGAATTAAGCATGATTTTACGTTAATACAATACAACATAATTCAAGCAATGAATTAGAATTTATAACAACGAAACCTAAGAAGAGTCATCATGAGATTAAGTGACATAGATATAGAAGAATGCCTTAGCAAAGGGCAAATAGCAATTTCACCGCCACCTGACAGAAGTATGATATCAGGTGTTAGCGTAGATATTCGCTTAGGTAATGAGTTTCGTGTTTTTCAAGACCATACTGCGCCTTATATCGACTTAAGCGGTCCTAAGCCAGAAATGCAAAAAGCCATGAACTCTGTTATGAGTGATGAAATTTATATTCCGGACGGTGATGCTTTTTTCCTTCATCCAGGTGAATTAGCTTTAGCCGTTACGCTAGAGTCAGTAACCTTACCTGACAATATAGTTGGTTGGTTAGATGGTCGCTCTTCTTTAGCACGTTTAGGTTTAATGGTGCATGTTACCGCGCATAGAATTGATCCCGGTTGGTCAGGACAAATAGTCTTAGAATTCTATAACAGTGGTAAATTGCCTTTAGCTTTACGTCCAAAAATGAAAATTGCCGCATTGAATTTTGAAACTATGTCGTCAAGCGCGGCTCGTCCTTATAACAAGCGCCAAGATGCAAAATATAAAGACCAAATGGGTGCAGTTGCTAGCCGTATAAGCCAAGACGAAAGTCACAAGTAGCATTATCAAATTGAATCATTAGATACTAATTTCTTACCTATGAAGAACTAGGTTACTTAATTTATTCAATGACTAAAAAAAATTATGCGAACAAAAGCCAACGAATATATCGTTGGCTTTTTGGTTTTAAATAATGAATATATTAACTTAGTTGGCGCGCAAGGCAGCTGCTTGCGCTATTTTGATATGGTTACTTGCCTTTGAAATACAAATATTTAAAGCCGCAATTAATTTATCGCGACTATGGTAATGACCAACACTATCACTGTTTAATTCATGATGACAAACATCGATACGTGTCGAGGTTACACGAGTGTCGTGACATATAGCGCTATCAATTGGCAAACAACCAACGTTTTCTTCTATCCAAGTTAGCTTTTCATCTAACGTTAGAGCCGCAGCAGGACTATCTTCAGCTACTATATTATCAATAAATACTCGGTGAGCATTTGTTTGATCTAAAGCATTGCTAATATCTCGCACTAGTAGAGGAGGGATCACGCTGGTTAAAAAGCTTCCTGGGCCTAGTATAACTAGGTCAGCGTTTAAAATGGCTTCTACACAGCTTGGTAATGTTTTAACTAAAGGAGCCAACATTAAATTCTTGGGCATCATCGACATTTTATCAACAGATATTTCGCCGACACGGCAAAGTCCTTCAGGGTAAAAAGCCATAAGGTCGGTGGGGGTTTCAGACATAGGTAATACCGGCGTTTTAACTCTTAATAACCGACGAACAAGTTTTATCGAATCAAGCGGACGAGAATGTATTTCTCCTAATCCATATAAAATCAAATTACCAAGATTATGACCACCAAGCTCATCTTCACCGTCGAATCTAAAGTCAAACAGTTGGCTACCCACAGACTTTTCGTCAACAAGTTGAGTAAGACAGTTTCGTAAGTCACCCCATGCGATAGAGCTACTGCGTTTTCTTAAACGGCCGGTAGAACCACCATTATCTGTTGTGGTAACAATACCAGTAAGTTGGTTGCCTAAAAAGGAGAGGGTAGATAGTACACGTCCTAAGCCGTGTCCACCACCAATGGCAACAACGTTGAGCTCTTTTAGCTGCATATAATTTTTTATCTTTTCAATTGAAAACCAACTTTACCTTTTTATGATTAATAAATAAAGCAACTCGCTATAGGGTATAGTGCTGTTAGAAGGATTAATCAACAAATCACTATATACTCAGGTATTGTTATTCATTTTAGTTCAGTTGGAATTTATATGGATGTTGCTCATTGTTGTTGGCAAATGTATGCGTTATTAATAACGCATACATTTTGACGATTAAATTAACTCGAATAAGTAAAATTTAGGTAAAATTTAAACAACTTGTATTATAAGTAATCAGTTAACTTAAATCTTTAAAAAAAATGACCTAATATCTAAAATAAGGGTTGACAGTATCATGGTCGCTGCTTAGAATGCGCCTCGCTTTCAACGAGTAACTGAGTTACTTTTTGGATGTTGGAGTAAAGTAAGTATTAGGCCACTTATTTTATTTCTATGTGGGGCTATAGCTCAGCTGGGAGAGCGCTTCGCTGGCAGCGAAGAGGTCTGCGGTTCGATCCCGCATAGCTCCACCAATATTATTCACTCGTGTTGATAGCACAAGTGAAAGATAGTTAAAAAGATAACGGCGATTGGATGAACTAGGTTGAAAGACTAGGTTAATCGGATAGCCAGAAACAAAGCTTTATTGCTATGTTTTATCGTTTTAGTGTCCCTATCGTCTAGAGGCCTAGGACACCGCCCTTTCACGGCGGTAACAGGGG
>OJFU01000466.1_pt1 | contig 11899 bp, 10 predicted proteins | sample 1594331 | NCBI WGS metagenome assembly OJFU01 (sample SAMN05416801, study PRJEB24817) | seawater metagenome | isolation source: Sea water | place: Canada:Atlantic | collected 2013-11 | reverse complement strand
GATTAAAACATATTTTAATTGGATGGATAATATTGAAGATTGGTGTATTAGTAGGCAAATATGGTGGGGCCATAGAATACCAGCTTGGTATGACGAAACTGGTAATGTCTATGTTGGCTATGATGAAGTTGAATTAAGGGATCATTATAAATTAGATAGCAGAGACTTATTTCAAGATAATGATGTATTAGATACATGGTTTTCATCGAGCTTATGGCCGTTTGCTGCGATGGGTTGGCCAAATGAAACACCGGATTACAAGAAACACTTTCCAACATCATTATTAGTTACTGGTTTTGACATAATTTTTTTCTGGGTTGCAAGAATGATCATGATGAGTCTTGAATTCACCAATCAAATTCCGTTTAAAGACGTTTATGTTACCGGATTAATTAGAGATGAGAATGGCCAAAAAATGTCAAAGTCAAAAGGTAATGTTATAGATCCATTAGATTTGATATACGGAATAACCCTAGAAGATCTTGTTGAGAAAAGGACTTCTAATCTTATGCAAGAAGGTAAAGCTGACAAAATAGCAAAAAAAACAAGAAATCAATTTCCAAAAGGTATTGAATCCTATGGAACTGATGCTTTGCGAATGACATTCTACTCCCTGGCTACTCACACCAAAGATATAAGTTTTGAATTAGGAAGGCTCAAGGGGTATAGAAACTTTTGCACAAAGATATGGAATGCAGCTAGGTTTATAAATGGCTACCCTGTTGGCAATGAAGTCTTTAAAGCCTCTAACGAAATTGATGTCTGGATTGAAGAAGAGTTTAATAAGACAGTTACTAAGATTCAAAAGAATATAAAAGAATATCGCCTAGATTTTGCTATTACTGAAATATATGAATTTTTCTGGAATAAATTTTGCGATGTTTATATTGAAGAATGTAAAAAGTCTGGAAATACAGATAATTTAAGACCCATGTTAAAAAATATCTTAGTCACAATGCATCCATTTGCTCCTTTTATAACTGAAGAAATTCATACTTTGCTATTCAATAAGCAAATTATTGAGTAACACCAGTTTAATTTTTTTGGAAACTATAAATACTTCCAGTATTTAATATCTGGGTTAGCTGATCTAGGATTTCATAACTTTCATTAATTAATTCTGGGTCTTCTAAATCTGTAATATCCAAAGCGTCTCTATAGGAATGGTTAATAAGATCTTCTAGCTTACTAATTAAAATATCATTTAAAAGAAAGTTGGGATTTATATTGTTGAACTCATCTTCATTAACTACTATTTTAAATCTTAGGCACGCAGGCCCTCCTCCATTCATCATGCTTTGTTTAATATCTATATATCTTAGATCTGTGATTGGTGTTTCGCTTCTTATTTTTTCAAGCCATTCTGTGCATTCATTAAAATTTTGAACCTCGCTAGGCATTATTAGGGTCATATTCCCATGAGGATTTGAAACAAGTTGTGAATTTAATAAATATGAATCTACCAGAATATTTAAAGGAATTTCTTGTTTGGGAATACTTATAAAAAAGTAATCCTCAATTGATGCAATGCTATCTTTTATAGAATTAATGGCATTGTCTGAGTTTTCAAAAGCTTCCTCATGATAAATAAATATATTTTCAGTAGATAAGCTAACAATATCATTGTGAAAGCTTCCGCTATTAATAGCGTTAATATTTTGCTTTAAAAAAAAAGTACTTCTTGGATTTAATTTATGATTATTTGCTATCTGCTGAGATGCTTCTTTAGTCTGTCTTGCAATAAAATCTAAACTGTCTTGAGAAGCTCCTCTTCCATAGACAAATATTTCTATACCTTTTTCTAAATGTGATTTAGCTATCCTTAAATGATTAGCTGCGCCTTCATCTGCCAATATGCTAGAACTTTTAAGAGGATTATGAACTTCAAAATGAGATTCATTAAAAATAATCTTTAGCTGCTTGTAGGTAAAATCTGATTCAATTCTTCTGTGCATCATTGAAAATAAATTAGCTGGTGTTATGTGAGCTTTTGAATCATTAGTATCAAAGCTTGGAGAAAATGTAGCTGCATTTGCAGCCCACATTGAAGAAGCTGAGTAGGATTGATTTAATAATAATGGAGACTTTTTTAAAACTGATGAAACTACATCAGCTTGATTACCATCAAAGCCATGGCTTCTTAAAAAATTTATATGAGGTCTTTCATGTGGTAAAAAAATGCCTTGAGGATATCCTAGCTCCATCAATAATTTCATTTTCTCTAACCCCTGAAGAGCGGCATTCTTTGGGTTTGAGGTTTTTTTATTATTTTTAAATGACGCTATATTGCCTTCGGACAACCCTGAATAATTATGAGTCGGACCAATTAAGCCATCAAAATTTAATTCACCTTTATACATTTCTAGAAATTATTGTTAACAACACTTGCTACCGGCCATGCGCAATAATCTGCTGCATAGAACCCAGCTGGCCTTAAATTCCCACTCATACCCGATCCTCCAAATGGCGCTCCGCCTGAAGCTCCTGTAGTAGTAGTATTAAAATTTATGACTCCTGCAGAAACTTCATTAACAAATTGATCAAACAAATCATTATTATCTGAAATAAGTCCTGCTGAAAGACCAAAAGAAGTATTATTTGCTTCTTTAATGGCTTCATCATAGGAATCTACATATTTAATTTGAATCATTGGCCCAAACATTTCTTCATCTATAAATTTTTTTGCATTTGTCATATCTATGATTGATGGGCTTACATAATTACCCTTAGATTTGATATAAGTGCCCTTGCATAAAATTTTTCCACCAATCTTTACAAGGGATTTTTGGAAAGCTAAAAAACTTGAAACAGCTTCTTTAGAAATCAAAGGTCCATAATAATAATCTTTTGATGCTGGATCATATTTTAATGATTTGGATTTTCTCTTTAAAATTTCAACAATTTTTCTAGATGATTTGGTATTAGGTAAGATAAGTCTTCTTGCGCATGAACACCTTTGTCCGCTAGAAATAAATGCTGACTCAAAAATTAACTCAGATGCTTTAATTAATTTTCTAGTATTCCAAACAACCAATGGGTTATTACCTCCTAGCTCTAGTGCTAAAATTTTATTTGGGTAATTTGACATTAATTTACTCAATGACATCCCAGCTATATGACTTCCTGTAAAAAGTAAGCCGTTTGTATGAGGGTCCTTAGCAAGACTTCTTACAACATCCTTTGAACCATGAAGAAGACTTATCACTCCCTCTGGTATACCCGCTTCATGCCATAATTTAATCATAAGTTCGCCAACAAGTGGCGTATGCTCACTTGGTTTTAAGATAATGACATTTCCTGCAATAAGGGCTGGTGTAATATGGCCATTTGGAAGATGGAATGGAAAATTAAATGGCCCAATGACATTTAAAATACCATGAGGTCTGTGATTGGTAATTTGAATATTAGCTCCAAGAGGCATGGAAGAATTTCCAGTGCGTTCATGGAATGCATTTAAAGAGTTTTGGTATTTTCCAATAGAAGCTCCAACTTCAGATAAGCTATCTTTTGACTCTTTACCTGTTTCTAATTGAATTAAATTTTTTATTTCTTCTTTCTTGGATTCAAGTAACGAATAGAATTTTTTTATTATTACCAATCTTGATTTTAGACCTATTTTATTCCATTGAGGGAAGGCTTTATTTGCTGATTTAATAGCTCCACGAACTTGGGAAATAGATGCATAGTTTCCTTCCCAAATTATTTTATTGTCTGCTGGATTAAAGCTTTTAAATTTCTTGCCTTTACCTTTAATCCATTTCCCGTTTATGTAAATCATCAAACTGTCTCAATATTAACTCTTACTTCATCTCCAGAAGAAATTTCTAAAGCTTTTGCAGTTTTTTGAGAAATTTCAATAGTCTTCTCATTAATTAAATTATAATTTTCTCTAACTACTCTGAAGTTGTCTAAAGAAAAATTTACTATAAATCCATAATTACTAAAATTAACTGACCTTTTAACATCAACCTTTACTTTTATAGAGGATCTAACGATTGGTATATTTTTTACTAGAACTTCCATGCATGGGCCACCATCTAAAATATCCACTAGTCCGTTTGTTTTAAAGCCCTGCTTTGAAAGCATACTTAAAGCCGGCATTGCATTAGGGTGAGCTTTTCCTAATACTTTCTGGACTCTGCTAGGCAATAATTCAACCATAAAGGGAAATTTTGGAACAGACTCAGTTATAAAGTGATTATCTATATAACTTAATCTATCAATGCTAAAAAAATCTAAATTAAAAAAAGCTTTACTAAATGATTCCCAAAAATATGATTTTCCATTTTTATCTTTCCACCCTCTAATCTCAACAAGTATTTTTTTATCAAATCTTGCTTGATGAGATGCCATCAATTGAAGTCTAGCAAAAGATAATAAAGAACCTCTTCCGCGACCTCTTGATGACGGGTCAATAAAAATAGTCCCAAGCTCAGAATATGGTTTGTGTAGCAGGTGAAGTTTTAAAATATCAGCATATTTTTCAAAGTCATAAGTTTGAGAAGATAATTTAATTTTTTTAAGTTTAAAAAAAACAGACGGTTTGTCTTTGGAAACTGAGGGGTATATAGCTGAGATCCCTATTATTTTTTTTTCATTTTCAAGAACAAATAAGTAAGTATCTTTATTTGGATTAGCTCTCTTCTTGTTTGTTGAGGATATTGACCAATCAATTCTTTCTTTAACTTCTTTCTTATTTTTAGGCATAGTAGTCATGCCTATATCAGTTTTTTTAATTAAATTCGTAACCTGCTGAAGATCAGATATTTTTACTAGCCTAACAACCTGCATAGCAGCTATCTTAAAGAGTCGTTCTTATGATAATAGAATTTATAAGTAGAACTTATTGGAATATCTGTTCCTGCAACAACGCTTCTAGATTCTTTCAAAGATATAACATCAATATCATTATCATTATCAGCATCAAACCAAATAGTATTTATCGTATTATTTAAAAAATTAATAGATTGAGTGGCGTCAACTTCTGACCAAATGAATGTTGTTACAACATAAGTTCCGATAGTTACAGAGCCTCCATTTCCAGTGTCACTTGCTGATGCAGCTGCCGAGGATTCAATTGTATATGTATCAAGTGAAGGGGTCGAAGTGATTGTGAACTGTCCATTTAGTATATCAGCTGAAATACTGCCGCCTAAGCCTTCAGCACCACTAAAAGTAACAAGTTGCCCACCTCTAACACCGTGAGCTTCATCTGTAACAGTAATTATTGTAGATCCTTCTGAAGCTAAAAATGTAATATCGCCAGCTGCAGTTGAAACATCGCTGTTATATGTAGATTTTTCAAAAGTACTAAAATTTTTATCAGTACAATTTTGCTCAACGCAGTCAATGGGAGCTAAAAGATCAAAATCATTATCTAAATCTAAATCAAGAACTACCCAGTCGCCAGTATATTTTAAAGTTGAAGAAAGTAGTGGTTGGAAATCACCAGTATCCTGAGCACTTATTATGGCTGAATAATAATCTCTTTCATAAACTGTAAATTTTGTATCATTTTCAAGTAATATTAAATCATAAAAACCATCTAGATTATTGTCATCAATATTTATGTTCTTAGAGTAAGATTGTCCAGAATTAACAGAGGGTGTAAGCACATCTGATGCAGAAGCTGACCAATTATAATCATTACCTTCATCATATCTTTCAGTAAAGTTGGTATAGGTGCATGAAGAAAGTTCAGAACCACAGGCGGAAGCAACTAAATCAATCTTAATGTCCTCATTAAAATATATTTGAGAAGTACCATAAAAATCTTTCCACTCACAAAGAAAAGGGATATCTTGAGAGCAGCCTTGGCTTGGTAAATATGGATCTAAATTAATAAAATCAGTGCTTAATTGAACAAATGGATTTGTTGCTGTATTAGAAATAATATAAAAAGGAAGTCCAGCTGTTGAACCATCTCCTTCCTTTGCCCATAAGAGCAAATCAATATATCCATCACCACTTATATCTACAGGATCCCATGAAGTAACAGCAAAGTTATTAAGATCTATAGATGAATCATTATCAACCATGGTATCTGAGTTCCAATTTGTTACATCTAGTCCTGCATCAGAACCTATAAAGAAACATATATTTGAATCAACTGCTTCGCCTGAAATAGTCTTAACTGTTTTTGTTGGAAGAGCTACTACATCTTGAAAACCATCCAAATTATAGTCACCAGAGCTATATAACTCACTAGAATTACATCCATCAAGCAGCAACTCAGAAGTAACAAGTTCTGCGCCACCTAATACTTGAAAAAATCTTGGAGCTAAGTCTGCCGAATTATCCATTGGATCTGAAATACGCATGCCAATTAGAATATCTTGCGAGCCATCACTATTGAAGTCTCCAACATAACTAGATATTTTATGTCTCGCACCATTACTATCATTAATTTCAAGTAATTCAACAATATCTTCATCTTTAAAATCGAAACTATCTACAAAATCTTTTTCTAATTCAACTACAGCTTGAGCTTGGGCAAATATATTATTTTTCCTACATTCGATTCCATATCCAATTGGACCATTTCGTTTAGCTATAAAAGTTTCAGATCCTGATATAGATTTTTCTCCACTCCAACCTCCAGATGCATAGCATTGGCTCCCAGTAGAAGTCCAAGAAATCGTATAAGATTCATTGTATTGAACTGTTTCTGCACTTGATGCAATGGTAACTTCAACAGTGATTGGAGTTGTTCCAGAACCGCCTCCACAACTGACTAAGAGCAAACCAAGTAAAGAGATTGAAAAGTATTTTCTAAGCATATTATTTAGATTCTATTTTGGTTAATAAGTTCAAATATAAAGATGTAATTCTATCATCTCTTGGGGCACTCTAGACACATTTCTATGTGATCAATATCATCTTCTAAATAAACATCTCCTCTCTCAACAAAACCAAGATTTTGATAAAACTTTAAGAGTCTGTGTTGAGCAGAAATTACTATGTTATTTCCAGGAAAGTGATTTGTTAAAAATAAAATTGCTTCTTCTGTTATTTTTTTTCCAAGGCCTTCTTTTCTTGCTTCAATTGAGGTAATTATCCTGCCAATTGATGACTCTTTACATTTAATTCCTGGAGCAAATGTTCTTAAATAGCATATAAGCTTTTCATTTCTATATCCTAGCAAATGATATGCTTTTTGATCTGCATAGTCAGAATCAAGATATGGGCAATTTTGCTCAACAATAAAAACTTTCTGTCTTAAGCACAGTATTTCATATAACTCATCTCTAGAAAGATCATCAAAATATTTCCATTTCAGATTAATATTCATATCATTTTATTAATTACTCTTTTTAATATTTTAACTTATTAAAAAATAAATATTAATTATTCATTTAACCTATAATTTAATTTTTTATTCATGCTATATACTGAATCTTTAAAAAAATCTGATTAATTTTAGATAATTAATTAAGTTGTTAATTTATACAAAAGGTACTAATGATAAAAATATATGATGTAGAAGTTAAAGATATTAATCTTGAAACAATTAATATGAGCGTTTACAAAGGCAAGACATTGTTAATAGTAAATGTAGCTAGCGCATGTGGGTTCACGCCTCAATACAAAGGACTTCAAGAGCTTTATGAAAAGTATAAAGATAAAAATTTTGAAATTCTTGCATTTCCATGCAACCAATTTGGAGCACAAGAAAGCGGTACAAATGAAGAGATAGCATCATTTTGCGATACAAGCTTTGGCGTTTCTTTTAAAATATTTGATAAAGTAAATGTGAATGGAGATGATGCCTCTCCACTATTCAGAGTTCTAACAAAAGAGTTTCCTGGAATTTTAGGAACTGAAAACATTAAATGGAATTTTACAAAATTCTTAATCAATAAAGATGGAGAAATTGTTGAAAGGTTTGGATCAACGAAAACTCCAGAGGCTATAGAGGAAGCCTTAAGTAAAATTATTTAATTAAATTTGTAGTGACATTAATAAAGCATCTTCCTTTGGGTCGCCAGGGTAGTACTTATCCCTAATTGCATCTTTAATAAATCCAAATTTTTCATAAAATTGTATTGCCGTCAGATTACTAATCCTAACTTCTAAGAAAACTCTTTTTATTTTCATTGCTTTAGATTGCTTGATTACATACTTTAGTAGCAAGGCGCCCTCACCTTTTCCCTGATACTCTTGATCAATAGCTATATTTAAAATATGGCAATCAGGTGGAATTGCAGAAAACATAGCAAAGCCAATAACTTTTTTATTTTGGAGTGAAACTAGTCCCTGGTGTCCAACTTCAATTGAAGATTCAAGGTTTTTAAAAGACCATGGAGAGGGATTTGTTCGTAAATCTATTTCATGAATAGCCTCTAAGTGCTCGGTACTTATAAGTGAAATTGACATTAATGTATATTAATCGATAAAATCTTTTTTAATTTTTTGCCATAAAACTTTCTTTAATTCTTGGCTCTCCATTAGATTAGAAATTTCTGGAGCTTGGATAAATATAGATTTAGTGTCATTTAGAATAACTTTATCAAAAAATGATATAAAACCTTTCGGTTTTTTACTAACATTTTCAAAAAAATAGCTTAGCTGTATATTCTTAGAACCTAAATCAAGAGACACTTCTTCAATGATAGGATTTTGTGAGGTAATTGTTTTCATGATAGATAAAAATAGCTGCTTTTGATCCTCAGGAATCTCTTTAAATGGAATTGGAAGAATAGCAACTACATCATCTCTTTTGTGGAGCGTCACTTCTATAGCCTGATTCTGTCCTAGAGATTTTCTTTTTTTATACAAGGGTATCTCCATATTTGATAAGATGGATGCAGATTTGGAAGAAATAATTGTCATAAAAAAAATTTTAACACTTACAATTGCATAATGGATAATCCTGTAAATAAATATAAATCTTTTCAAGTTATTGATCTAAAAGATAGGCAATGGCCTTCAAAAGTAATTAGTAATGCTCCTACATGGTGCTCAGTTGACCTTAGAGATGGAAATCAAGCACTTATAGAGCCCATGGGGGCTGAGAGAAAAGATAGAATGTTTTCTCTTTTATGTAAGATTGGATTTAAAGAAATTGAAGTTGGTTTTCCCTCTGCATCACAGACTGATTTTGATTTTGTAAGAGACTTAATTGAAAATAAAAAAATTCCAGGTGATGTGAATATACAAGTTTTAACTCAAGCAAGAGATGAGTTAATTGAAAAGACATTTGCCTCTCTTAAAGGCATTCCTAGAGCAATAGTTCATTTCTATAACTCAACATCAACTCTTCAAAGAAGAGTTGTATTTAAACAAGATAAAGATGGAATCAAAGATATTGCTGTTAAAGGTGCTTTAAAAATAAAAGAACTTGCTAAAAAAAATCCAGATACAGATTGGAGTTTTGAGTATTCGCCTGAAAGTTTTACTGGAACAGAGTTAGATTACGCTGCTGAAGTTTGTGATGCCGTAACTGATATTCTAAGCGAAGTATCAAAACATAAAATTATTATCAATCTTCCGGCGACAGTAGAAATGTCTACTCCAAATATATATGGTGATCAGATTGAATGGATGAATAGCAATTTAAAAAATAGAGAAAATATTTCTATCAGCCTACATCCGCATAATGATAGAGGAACTGCTGTAGCTGCTTCTGAATTTGGATTAATGGCAGGCGCTGATCGTGTAGAAGGAACGTTATTTGGCAATGGGGAAAGAACAGGTAATGTTGATATTGTAACGATTGCCTTAAATATGCTAACTCAAGGAATAGATCCAGAGTTAGATTTCTCAAATATTAATTCAGTTATGAGAGAGGTTGAATATTGCAATCAGCTTCCAGTTCATCCGCGGCATCCATATGCAGGCGATCTTGTATTCACGGCATTTTCAGGATCACATCAAGATGCAATTAAGAAAGGATTTAAGGCAATGAAGGATTCAAATGATCCTTTGTGGGCAGTGCCCTACTTACCAATAGATCCTGCTGATTTAGGTAGAAGTTATGAAGCTGTTGTAAGAATAAATTCTCAATCTGGTAAAGGTGGAGTTGCTTTCTTATTAGAAAAAGATCATGGCGTCTCTCTTCCTAGAAGACTTCAGATAAGTATGAGTCAAAAGATACAAAAACTAGCTGATGAGTCAGGAAAAGAAATTAGTAGCCCTGAAATATGGGATATCTTTGAAAATAACTTCTTAATTGCAAAAGGAGATTTTTTATATCTTAGCCATTTGTCATCGACTCGAGATGATGTGAATCAATTAGAGTTAAAAATGTCTATTAATTCAAAAGAATACTTAATCTCTGGACTAGGCAATGGTCCAATAGATGCATTTATAAATGGATTATGTGAAAAGTTAGATGTTCAGATCAAAGTTTCTGACTATCACCAATCAGCAATATCATCTGGATCTGATGCCCAAGCTGCAGCTTATATAGAGCTAGAAAAAGATGGAAAAACAAGTTGGGGTGTAGGAATTAATCAGAATACAACAAGAGCATCTTTTGAAGCAATTATAGTTGGTCTAAGTAAATTACTTTAGAGCTTAGTCAAAGTTAGGCTCTCTTTTTTCGAAGAAAGCTTTTATAGCCTCTCTATTTTCATCATTACCAAAAATTTTATTTTGAATTTCAGCTTCTTCGTTATATGTCTCTATATATGTTTTTTCTAGTGAATTTCTCATTATTTTTTTTGTATTAGATAAAGATTGAGGTGATCTTTTGGCTAACTTTTCAGCCCAAGCCATCGTCTCAGACTCTAAATCTTCGCTAGAAACTTTTTTATTCGCAATTCCGTAATGAATACATTCATCAGCTGTAATTTTTTTTGCTTCAATTGCATATTCAAAAGCTTTTGTATATCCCATATATCTAGTTAAAAGCCATGAAAGGCCTCCATCGGGAACAATAGCAATATTGCTAAATACAGACAATATATATCCTTTATCTGACATGATTCTTAAATCACATGCCATAGCTATAGCAGCACCTATACCAGCAGCAGGTCCATTAATGGAGCCTATGACAGGTTTTGGCATCTGCATTATATTTTCAAATGTAGGCAAGAATCCTCTTAAAAGCGAATCTTTTGTGCTAGTCCAAGTTGATTCTGATTCAGTTAAATCTGCACCAGCAGTAAAGCCTTTACCAGCACCAGTTATAACCACTACCCTGATCTCATCATCTTCTCTAAGATTTTTTGTTGCTTCCTGAAGATCCCAAACTAGCTGTTCATTAAGTGCATTTAAAACGTCTGGTCTGTTAAGAGTAATTACGCCTACTCGGTTTATTTTTTTTAATTCGATAGTATCAAAGATCATAAATGCTCCTAATTTGTACAAAATATTATAGGGAAATGTTTACCTTTCGCAAATTTTAATTAAACCATAGTACTCAATGCCATCTATTTCAATAAAATCTGGTTCAAAATTTACATAGCCGCCTTTTTGCTCTTTATCTGATCTAGACCACTTCACTAAAGATAATTTAGTTGGATTACTGCTATAAAAAGTTTTTATGATTTCATTGAGAACTTTTCTACTTGGCATAGCAATATTATTTGATTTAAAAGCATACCTAAATAACTCTTTAGCCTCATTTTGATTCAAATCTTTAAGTGCTTGAAAAGGAATTGAGTTATTAACTATTATTTTTGAATACTTATCTTCAAACAAAGTATTAAAAAATTCTTGTTTTTCTTGGATGATTTCTGATGTGAGCTGGATTCTTTTTTCAGAATTTTGCCACCTTTCATTGATTAAAGGCATGATTTTATTTCTTATATAATTTCTATCTTGATCAGACTCACTATTAGATTCGTCTTCAATAAATTCAACATTATTAGTCTTAATAAAGTCTAGCAATTCATTTTTAGAAAATTTCAGTAAAGGTCTAATTAAGATGCCTATACCAATATCACGTTTGGGT
>OJFU01000465.1_pt1 | contig 11931 bp, 10 predicted proteins | sample 1594331 | NCBI WGS metagenome assembly OJFU01 (sample SAMN05416801, study PRJEB24817) | seawater metagenome | isolation source: Sea water | place: Canada:Atlantic | collected 2013-11 | reverse complement strand
CAATAAAACCATATTTTGGATAATCAATTTTACCAGCGAAAACACTTATATCATTCGGCTCCCAGTCTGCAAGCTTAAGAAATTTTTGCATATAAGGATTTGTATCTGCAGTATTTTTTTCTGGCTTTCTTGCCACAACATTAACACTAAAAAAGCTACTTTTTTTAAGATCTAATACAGCTTTGTTTTCTTTAATAAATTGGTAAAGATCAGGATGATGTTTACCATATCGAATGCTTGCGCCAATAATTATTTGATCAAAGCTTGATAGATTAATATCTGCAACATCATTAATGTTAATTATATTTACCAGATTATTATTTTCTATTATGGAGGCAATTCTATTGCATATAGATTTAGTTTGTCCGTCAGTAGTTGAAAATATAATCAGAGTTGAATTCATTTTTTTAGTAAAATTTTTATGAGCATATTTTAGCCTTTCCATCATAATTATTCAGATCAATCTGCTAATTAAAAAAATAATTAGTATTAATCTGATAATATTGTCTTTTAAAATATAAATATGAGCACAGAAAATTTCCCACCATCACTTGCTTTAACAGATTCTGCAGTAGAAAGGATTGCTTTTGTAATAAATACTGAAAACAAGTCTAGATTTAGAGTTTATGTCACCGGAGGAGGCTGTTCAGGCTTTCAGTATGGTTTTAAAGTTGATGACGAAGTGGCTTTTGACGATGAGGTCTTAGATTATAATAATTTTTCTGTTCTTTTAGATTCGCTCTCATACCCATATTTATATGGATCAACCTTAGACTATGTAGAAGATTTATCGGGTGCAAAATTTGTAATAAATAATCCAAATGCAAAAACTACTTGCGGCTGTGGAGAATCTTTCGCTATATAGATTTTGTAATCGAACCAAGTAAAGCTAGAACTTCTCTACTATTTTTTTGCTCAACTTTAGACGGTATATTATTGATTCTTCTATATGCAAGCCAACCAAATGCCATTGATTCAATAGCCTGAGTATTAAAACCAAGCTCAGAAGTAACTTTTACTGACATATCCAAGTGATAAGAAATTCTATCCATTAATGCTTTGTTATTGCTTCCACCTCCACATACGTAGATATTTTTAAAGCTATGACCCTTATTGTTTATTGCATTTGAGATAGAAATTGCTGTAAATTCAACAAGAGTTGCCAAGATATCCTGCTTTTCTTTTTTTAAGAGATTTTTTGATAAGTAACCAAAATTAAATAATTCTTTTCCAGTAGATTTAGGAAGTTTCTTTTTAAAGAAGCCATTAGAGAGTAGCTTTTTAAGCTCACTATTTATCACTTTGCCTTTTTTAGCGATAGAGCCACTCTTATCAAACTCTATCCCTAGAATATTTTTGCAGTATGCATCCATCAGAGCATTACCCGGGCCAGTATCTGAGCCAAAATAGGAGCCGTCTTTATCTACAAATGTATAGTTTGAAATACCACCTATATTTAAGATAATCCGCGCTTCTTTTTTTGATTTAAAGAGTTCAGCATGAAATTCTGGAACCAGAGGGGCTCCTTCTCCACCTTTTGCAATATGCATATTTCTGAAATCGCTTACTACAGTAGTGCCAGTAATTGCGGCAACAACATTAGGATCTCCAATTTGAGTAGAAAAATTATTACTTATTTGAGTTTCATGTCGGATAGTTTGTCCTGAAATTCCAACAACAATATTTTTAGGATCTTTTAAGACATTCTTATCAATAATTCTGGTTACAGCTTTTGCAAAGATAGCCCCAACTTTCTTGTCAAGAACTCCCAAGTTAGATAAAGAAATTGAATTATTATCAATAGTAGTTCGGATTTCATCACTTAGATTTTTAGGAATTTTTATCGAATCAAATGCATTAAGTGTAATTTTTTTACCATTTACAGATATCAATGAAACATCTACTGCATCATGACTTGTTCCGCTCATTGCGCCTATATATATTTTTTTATTCGTTGGCATTAGGGTCTAAAATTTTAAATCTTTCTAATAGCTTATTATTTTCAGCCAATAAAGCAAAGAAGTCTTCTTTTTGATCACTTGGGACTGGTTGAGCTGAGGGAAGTTTAACTTTTACAGGATCTGTTCTTTTTGAGCCAACTTTAAACTCATAATGTAAATGAGTTCCTGTTGCAGCTCCTGAATCGCCCACATAACCTATTGTTTGTCCTTGAGATACTTTAGATCCAACTCTTAGTTTTTTATTAAAACCTTCCATGTGAGCATAAAGGGTTGATATATTTCCACCATGTTTTATTTGTATAGTTCTTCCATAACCTGACTTAGTACCAATAAATTTAATGACTCCATCTCCAGATGCTCTTATAGGTGTATTTCTAACAGCAGCATAATCAACGCCGTTATGCGCTTTAATTTTATGAAGAATGGGATGCATTCTGTTTGGATTAAAATGTGAACTAATATAAGCAAAATCTAAAGGAGCTTTAAGGAACGCTTTCTTAATATTATTACCAGACTGATCATAATACTCTTTACCTGTTGATGGATTTATAAATCTATAGGCAGTATAGGTTTCACCTTGATTAATAAATTCAGCAAAGACTATATCTCCATTTTTAGCAATTTCACCTTCAGCATAAACAGTTTCATAAATTAATCTAAAAGCATCACCTTTTCTTATGTCAAAGACAAAATCAATATCCCAGCCAAATAGGTACGCCAAATCCATAATAACGCTGTCTGGTATATCGGCTTTAACTCCAGCTTCATAGAATGATGAGCTTATAACACCACTTTTAAAACTAATAACCACTTCAGGCTCTTTGGTAATTTGTTCTATTAAAATCTCTTCACTGATATCAATTACTAATGAACTAATATTGTCTTTAATAATTTCTATCTTGGTTATTTCATCATTGAGATAGGTAAATTTCATCTTGTTACCTGGTCTTATATCTCTAAGTGACCCAGCTTTATCTTTTCTAAAAATTTTGTATGCCGTATTCAGTGGAACCTTAAACTCCTCAAAAATTATAGAAAGGTTTTCACCATCTTTGACTGTATAAAAATCATATGACTTTGAAAGTGGAGTTGCAGCAACTACTTCTTCAGATTCAAAAATATCTTCTATAGGGAGTTCAGGATTATTTTGAATATCAAGATTTACTAAGAGAATAAATCCAATAAAAAACATAAAAACTAAGAGTACGTATTTAAAAGATATTCTTTTAAATCCTATCATTACTATTCTTTATCAAGATTAAGTAATTCAGTATTGCCACCAAAGGCAACAGTATTTTTAGAAATTACTCGCTCGTTTACAAATTGTAATAAATAGTTTGGGCCACCAGCTTTTAATCCAGAACCAGAAAGCCCTTCACCGCCAAAGGGTTGAACGCCAACAACTGCTCCAACCATATCTCTATTTATATATGCATTCCCAGCAGTTAGATAAGAGGCAATTTCATCATGCTTTGATTCAACTCTAGAGTGAACACCCATAGTAAGCCCATAATTCTTATTATTTATCTCAATTAGATTATTTTTTAGAGAGGAAGTTTTGTATTTAAAGATATGTAAGATTGGTCCGAACTGTTCTTCGGAAATTTCACTTAAAGAATTTAGCTCAATCAAACAGGGTGAAATAATATTCTTTTCAGGAATATGATCATGAGACTGATACTGTTTATTACCTTTATCAAACGAATCAATATATTTCTTAAGTTGGGCGAAGGACTTTTTATTAATAATAGGACTTACGTCAGTTTCAAAATTATCTGGGGTATCTAAAGTTAGTTCTTGCATAGCACCTGTTAATAATTCCCACATACTTTCATATATCTCTTCTTGAACAAGTATAAGTCTAAGCGCTGAACATCTTTGGCCAGCTGAATTAAAAGATGATCTTATAACATCATCTGTAACTTGTTCTAACAGCGCGCTTGAATCTACAACCATTACATTCAAACCACCTGTTTCAGCAATGATTGGAGTTAAAGCTCCTTCTTTTGCAGCTAAATTCTTATTGATGCACTTGGCTGTTTTATGAGATCCGGTAAAACTTACCCCTTGGATATCCTCTATAAGGCTAAGAGCATCACCTTGCTCACCGCCACCAAGTACTAGTTTCAGAGCATCTGCTGGGACACCAGCCTCATGGAAAAGTTGTATTATTTTATGACCTATTAATGAAGAGTTTTCCGATGGTTTCGCTATTACATTATTTCCAGTCACCAGAGCTGCACTAATTTGACCAACTAAAATGGCAGCTGGAAAATTCCATGGGCTAATACATAGAAACGTTCCTTTTGGAAAATATGAAAGTTCATTCAATTCTCCTGTAGGACCTTTTAATTCAATAGAATCAGATTGAAGTTTTAGGGCTTCATTGCAATAAAAACGAAGAAAGTCTTCTGCTTCTCTTAATTCATCCCATGCATCATGAATAGTTTTGCCTGTCTCATGGAGTAAGAGATAAAGAAGCTCATCAGCATTTAATTGAATAAGGTCAGCAACTTTATTTAAGATTACAGATCTATCCTTAATATCAGTTTTGCCCCATCCATTATTTTTATCAGCTTTTTCTATATGTTCTTTAATACACTTAGGACTATCAAAAGTAACTGAGCCCAACACTCTGTTATCACACAAAGAAAGCACTTCTAGTTTTTGATTACTTGATGTATCAGAATTAAAAATTGAGGATACTGCATTAAAGCTAGCCCCGTCATATTTCTTAAGATTCGACTTAACTTTTTCAATATTCTCAACTTCAGTTAGGTCTATTCCAGGTGAGTTATTTCTATCACTAAACATATTTTTTGGTAGTCTTATTTTTAAGAGCGATTTATTTTCAATTTTAGATTTTAATACTTCTGCTGGGTTTTCTGCTAATTTTTTAGCCTCAATATTTGCATCTAAGAGTCTATTAATAAAAGAACTATTTGCTCCATTCTCTAGCAGTCTTCTAACAAGATAAGGCAGTAAGTCTTTATATGCACCTATAGGTGCATAAATACTGGTTTCAGGAAAATCTTCACATACCTTACTAGCAGAGTCATATAACAACTCACCCATACCAAATAACCTTTGAAATTCATATTCATGATCAGTGCCCATATGATAAATAGAAGCAATAGTGTGCGCATTGTGTGTGGCAAATTTTGGGTAGATTTTTTTTGTATCAAAAATTTTCTTTGCAGTATGAAGAAAGCTAAGGTCAGTCAAAGCTTTATTTGTATAAACAGAATAACCAGGATGGGATTTAATTTGTGACTGCTTAATCTCATAATCCCAATAAGCACCTTTTACTAATCGAACATGAATAGGAGCTCTATTTTTTAGAATATCTTCTGCCCAGTCGATAACTTCTATAGATCTCTTTCCGTAAGCTTGAACAGCCATTCCTATGTTATTCCAATCCTTATACTTCTTATCCAATAAGATGGCTTTAATAAGCTGAAGACTGACAGAAAGCCTATCTTGCTCCTCAGCATCTATTGTTATTTCTACATTTTTACTAAAAGCAAGATCTATCAATGACTCTAACTTAGGCAATAAATTATTTTTAATGTGCTCCTGATTAAGCATTTCATATTTTGGACTTAAGGCAGAAATTTTTATTGAGATACCATTATTAGATTGATGGGCAGAATTAATGGCGCTTACATTGTTTATTGCATCTTCATAGGCTAAAAAATAATTCTGAGCTTGGGCTTCAGTTCTGGCGGCTTCCCCAAGCATATCAAATGAGTAAAGATTTTTTTCAATGCCTTTAATTGCATTGATGTCTTTAAAGTCTCTTCCCATTACAAATTCTCCACTGAGAATTTTCATAGCCATCATAATGGCTTCTCTTATAGGGATTTCACCTGACTTTTTAGTTAATGCATTCAGCCATTTAAGAGGATTATTTGATAATTCATCGGAAGGCTTAATAATTTTACCTGCTAGTAAAAGTCCCCATGTTGAAGCATTTACGAGCAGGCTATCAGCTTTATTTAGATGAGCTTCCCATGCGCCAGCGGATAACTTTTCAGATATTAAAATATTTCTTGTGTGGCTATCAGGTATTCTTAAAAGAGACTCAGCCAAACACATGAGAGCAACTCCCTCATTGTTTGAAAGACCATACTCACTTAAAAATGAATCAAGCTGAGTGCGCTCACTCTTTCTTTTTCTGCATAGATTAATAATGCTTATTGCATCTTTTTCTATAGATGCATTATCCAGAAACTCGCTATCAGCGATGAAGCTCTTAGCCAGAACCTCTTCGGAATAAAATTTTTTATCTATGGATAACATCTGTAGTATTTTAATCTTATGCTCGCAAGTATCAATCTTTCTATCGCCATAAAACAGGAACCTTTTTATGATTAAAAACTAGGGAATTTTCTAAATCTCTCAAGAATACTATGGTAGTCTAGCAATATATGAAAGAGGCATTAAAACTAATCAAACGGGGCACTGACGAGATTCTTACTGAAGCAGATCTTAAGAAGAAACTTGAGTCAGGCAAACAATTAGTTATTAAAGCAGGTTTTGATCCAACTGCACCAGATCTTCATTTAGGTCATACAGTCCTTTTAAATAAATTAAGACATTTTCAAGAGCTTGGCCATAAAGTTATATTTCTTATTGGAGACTTTACAGGGCAGATAGGAGATCCGTCTGGAAAAAATAAAACAAGACCAACTTTAGATGCTGATCAGGTTGCTGAAAATGCTAAAACTTATCAGCAACAAGTTTTCAAAATTTTAAATAAAGATTTAACAGAAATTCGTTTTAACTCAGAGTGGTGCAATGATCTTGGAGCTGCTGGCCTTATTCAACTAGCTTCTAAATATAATGTTGCGCGTATGCTTGAAAGAGATGATTTTAATAAGCGATATACCGCTAATCAAAGTATTGCTGTGCACGAGTTTTTATATCCATTAATACAAGGCTATGACTCTGTTGCTTTAAAGGCTGACGTTGAGTGTGGAGGGACGGATCAGAAATTTAATTTATTAGTTGGAAGAGAACTTCAAAGAGCATACGATCAAGAACCTCAAGTTGTTTTAACGGTTCCAATTCTTGAAGGTCTCGATGGGACCAATAAGATGTCTAAATCTCTTAATAACTATATAGGGGTTGATGATGTTCCTGATGAGATGTTTGGAAAAATAATGTCAATTTCAGATGAGCTGATGTGGAGATGGTTTGAACTTCTTAGTTTTATGCCAGAGAAAGACATAGCGGCCTTAAAAAAGGAGATGGAAGCAGGTAAAAACCCAAGAGATATAAAATTTATTTTAGCTGAAGAGCTTGTAGATAGGTTCCATGCTGATGGTGATGGCAAAATCTGTAGAGAAGCATTCTTACAAAGATTTCAAAAAGGTCTCATGCCAGAAGACATACCATCTCTAAGTATGGATATTGACGGCGATAGCATCCCTCTAACAAATTTATTAAAAAATGCTGAAATGGCAGCAAGCACATCAGAAGCTATGAGACTTATTAAGCAGGGTGGAGTAAAAATAGATTCAGAAAAAGTTGAAGACGTTAAATTAGAAATTCTAAAAGGCAGCGAAGCAATCTATCAGGTTGGTAAAAGAAAATTCCTCAAAATTAAAGTATAAAAATGAAAAAAATAACCCAATTATGTCTCTTATTATTTCTTGCTAGCTGTTCTCAGGAAAAAGATATCATGGATAATATAAGTCTAAATCTTGGAGATAATATGACGAATAAGAATTTGCAAGAAGCTGAATTATTTCTAGATTCTAACCTAGCTAATAGTGGTGTCATTGAGGTGGAGAGCGGCCTTCAGTATCTTGTTATGAATAGTGGAGATGCATCAACACCAACCCCTTTACTATCTGATACGATTACTGCGCATTTTCATGGAACACTTTTAGATGGAACAGTTTTTTGGAGTTCAGTGGATATGAATGAGCCTTTAACTATCAAGCCATCTCAATTAATTCAGGGTTGTCAGAAAATTCTTCCGCTCATGAGAGTAGGGGATAAATGGAAAGTATTCATTCATCCAGATATGGCATATGGAGAAGAGGGACGTCCAACAATTCCTTCAAACTCAGTTCTAATATTTGATCTTGAGCTTTTAGCCATTGAGTAAGTATAGTTTTTTATTTCATTGCTGATAAAGCAAACCCATATACATCTGAAATTTGTTCAATTTTCTTATCTTTTGGTGTTCCTGCACCATGACCTGCCCTGTCTTCAATTCTTATAAGAATAGGATTATCACATCCTTGTAAAGCTTGAAGTCGAGCAGCAAATTTAAATGAATGTGATGGAACAACTCTATCATCTCTTTTTGATGTAGTAATGAGAGTTGGAGGATAGCACTCGCCATTTTCAATATTGTGATATGGAGAATAGGATAAAAGATTATAGAATTCGTTAGTCTTTTCTGGAGATCCGTAATCACTTTCCCAAGCCCAACCAATAGTAAATTTATTAAATCTCAACATATCCAGAACTCCCACCTGAGGAATAGCCGCAGCAAAGAGTTTAGGATTTTGTAACATAGTCGCCGCTACTAAAAGTCCACCATTAGAGCCACCTTGAATTGCAGTAGTTGCAGTTGAACCTATTTTAGATTTATGTAGATATTTAGCAGCAAAAGCAAAGTCATCAAAAACATTTTGCTTATTCAACAACATTCCATCTGCATGCCAAGCTCCACCATATTCGCCACCACCTCTTAAATTAGCAACAGCAACAACACCGCCTTGATTCATCCATGCAAGATAACTCTTTGAGAATCTAGGCAAGATCGAAATATTAAATCCGCCATATCCATATAAAAGAACAGGTGTTGATTTGTTAAGTTTGCTAGATTTTTTATAACTTACGTGCAGAGGTATTTTAGTGCCATCTTTAGATTTATAAAATCTTAATTCTGAGGTGTAATCATTAGCATTGAAGTCAGGAAGTTTTTCTTCCCAGAATAACTCGCTTGATTTAGTAGCTAGATCTATTTTATGTATTTGTGAAGGAGTCGTGAAATTTGTATAGCTAAAATAAGTTTCAGTATCATCTATCTTGCCACCAAAACCTCCAATACTGCCTTTAAAACCTCCTTTAAGTGTATGACTAAAAGACCCATCTAAATTATAAAAATTTACGAGCGATAGGGTATCTTCAAGGTAAATAACAGCAAAAGAGTTATTAATTACATTAACGCTTGAGATTGAATTCTTAGTTTCAGCAATTACTTCTGACCATGCCATCGCACCATCTTCATTAATAAGCAATTTAACAACTTTGCCATTTGGAGCATTGTGAGTGGTGTAAAACCATAAAACATTTTTTTGTGATGATATGAGGTTGTATGCCCCTAGAAGCTCGTCAATTACAGGAATAAACTCACCATCTGTTTCTAATTGGACATAGACCCTATTTCTCTCATCTGTTCCTTCACCTATAGATAATATCTTAAAGGTAGTATCTTTTATGACATTAATACCAAAACTCCATCTAGGGTTTTCAGAATTTTTATAAATAAGTTTGTCTTCAGATTGAGCTGTTCCAATAGTATGAAATAACATTTGAGGAGCATCATTAACTTCAAGTAGAGCTTCGCCTGCAGGCTCAGCATATTTTAAATAATAGAATCCAGAATTATCATTTTCCCAAACAGCCCCAGTAAATTTAGTCCATAAAAGACTGTCTGTTAATAAAGACTTGTCTGCTATTTTTAAAATCTTCCAACTCTTCCAATCAGAACCACCGTCTGAAATAGAGTAGGCCATTAATTCTGCATTTGGACTAATGCTAATACTTCCAAGCGAGACTGTGCCATCCTCTGAAAAAAGATTTGGATCTAGTAAAACTTCTTCTTTACATGCATCACAAGCTTTCATCATAAGCTTACTCTGCTGCCACTTTCCATTATTAAAATAATAAAAAGTTTTACCTTCTCTTTTAAACGGAGTGCTAATTGAATCACTTATCCATATTTTTGATAAATCATCTCTAATAGCTGCTTTTACTTTAGATTCTTTTATAAAAGATTGGGTAAAATCATTTTGCTTATCAACCCATGCATTAGATTCATCACTAGTAAATTCTTCTAACCATCTATATGGATCAGATATCTCTGTGCCATGCAGCGTTTCTACAAATGGAACTGTCTTGGTTACTGGGTAGTTAATAGAATTATTTTCTGAATCTTGTTCAGTTGAACAACTGAGGAGGACAAAGAAAACACCGTAGACTATAATATTTCGCATAAGTTTTTTATATAATTTTTTTACCATTATGAACCAATTTAAATCAGCTTGGCAATTCGCATTATTACATTGGCAATTTCTTGCTGTTATGGCATTTCCAGTATGCTTATTTGAAATAATAACGGCCTACTATATGACAGATTTGTCTCTTCTTATGGAAGGCGGGAACCCAGATGATATCGCTATATATTTTGAACTTAATGCGCTTCCGCTTACTTTTCTTTCTTTTATATCTATTATCTTATCCATTTCATTTCTAGGTGGAGCCTTTGTAGCTTTTAATACCCTGCAAGAAGGACAAGCTATCAAGCCTTATGATGCATTATTTCAAGGCTTTAAAAAATTCTTCCCACTTTTAGGTGCTTATATAATTTGTACTATTGTTGCTGTGCTTGGCTTATTTATGCTGATCCTTCCAATGTTTTATTTAATTGGAAGACTTGCTCTTTTCCCTGCATATATGATGCTTGAAGGTAAAGGTGCTAGAGAGTCTATTACTTCGTCTTGGGAGTCTACAGATCAACATGGCACCATCTTATTTTTACTAACTCTAGGATTTACTATTTTATCTACAGCATCAGCTTCTTTATTGTTAATCATTTTACCTGGATCAGCTGGAGATCCTTCTATACTTCAGTTAGGTTTAACTGGTGTGGTTGAATATATTTTTGTATTTCCTTGGATGTATGTTTACTTTAGTTTGTATAAATCTTTAAAGAGTGAATAAGTAAGTATTTTTAGGATATTTAAAATTATGAAAATATTAGTAATGGGGCTACCCGGAAGTGGCAAAACGTATCTCACTGAAAGACTGGTACCTTTATTAAGCTCAGCTTGGTATAACGCGGACAAGGTTAGAGAGATGGCGAATGACTGGGATTTTTCTGACGAAGGCAGAAGAAGACAATCTTTAAGAATGCGAAGCTTTGCAGATTTTGAAAAATTACATGGAAGATATGTTGTTTGTGATTTTGTCTGTCCAACTCAAGAAACTCGAGAAAACTTTGATGCCGATATTGTGATTTGGATGGATACGATTCAAGAGGGCAGATACGAAGACACTAATAAGTTATTTCAAAATCCTGAAAATGTAAATTTTCATGTTACTAAATGGAATGATCATAACCACGAAGATATTGCTAAGGAAATTTTAAAAGATGTTTGATTGGAAAAAACCTACTGTTCAAATGCTCGGAAGATGGCAACCTTGGCACCCAGGCCATCAAGCATTATTTAAAAGATGTATTGCTAAGACTGGCCAAGTTGCTATTCAAGTTAGAGACGTTCAAGGATCTTCAGGTGGAGATGGCCAAGCTGATAATCCCTTTGATTGGGATACTGTGTGTAAAAATATTGAAGATGGTCTCAAGGTAGATGGTTTTGAAAGAGGCAGAGAATACGAAATTATGCTTGTACCTAATATTGTAAATATTACCTATGGGCGCGGCGTTGGTTATGTGTTTGAAGAAGAGACATTTGATGAATCAATCACCGATATCAGTGCAACAAAAATTAGAAAAGAGATGAGAGATAGCGGAGATTTATAAAGAATATATGAAGCTATTCTTTACTAACATCATATCTTTTATTCACCCTGAAGGCTGGAAGTTTGCTGCCATTTTTTTAGCAGCATCCATTGCACTTTCTTTTCTGTGGATGCCATTAGCAATTCTTGGGTATGCTGTCTCTTATACACATCTCCGAGCCCACGAGACCTCTCTACATCTCGT
>OJFU01000459.1_pt1 | contig 12072 bp, 9 predicted proteins | sample 1594331 | NCBI WGS metagenome assembly OJFU01 (sample SAMN05416801, study PRJEB24817) | seawater metagenome | isolation source: Sea water | place: Canada:Atlantic | collected 2013-11 | reverse complement strand
TCTCGTGGGCTCGGAGATGTGTATAAGAGACAGTGCTAACACCATGCGCCATTGTTTTTTATGATATTGAAAAAATAGCTGAGTTATAAATGCTTAATACTAATTACTCGCTAAGAGGTGAATTTTTATGAGTGAACAACAAGTCAAGTTATCGGTTACTGAAAAAATAGGCTACGGCATGGGTGATGCTGCCAGTAATATTATATTTCAAACCGTGATGACCTTTTTAGCTTTCTTCTATACCGATATTTTTGGAATTTCTGCCGCTGCGGTAGGAACTTTGTTTTTATCGGTACGATTATTAGATGCTATAACAGATCCCCTGATGGGCTCTTTGGCCGATAGAACAGAAACGCGATGGGGAAAATATCGCCCTTATTTGTTATGGCTCTGTGTTCCGTATGCACTCATTTGTATTCTGACCTTCACCACGCCAGATTGGGGTGATAATGCTAAGTTGATTTATGCTTTTGTCACCTACAGTTTGTTAATGATTATGTATACCGCCATTAACATTCCGTATTGTGCATTAGGCGGTGTCTTAACTTCAGATCCTCAAGAGCGTGTCTCTATTCAATCTTATCGATTTGCCTTAGCTTCACTCGCAGGTATTTTCATCACGGCCTGTACTTTACCTCTAGTTGATTACTTTGGCGGTGGAGATAAAGCATTGGGTTACCAATTAACCATGATTTTCATGAGTATTATTGGTATTGCATTATTTCTAATGTGTTTTTCGACCACGAAAGAGCGTATCGCTTCGCCTAAAAGAGAAAAAGTGTCGATAAAGCGTGACCTAAAGCTTTTACTTAAAAATGATCAATGGGTGATTGTTGGCATCATTACTTTCACCGTGATGTTTGCGGTAATTCTTAGAGCAACAGTATCACTGTATTATGTTAATTATGTGCTTGAGCAACCCTCGCTTGCCACTGCATTTGTTACTACGGGTATGGTTGGTATGTTTTTGGGCACATTGTTTGCTAAGCCTATTACAGATAGGTTTTGCAAAGTAAAAGTTTATCGATATACCACCTTATTAATTGCCTCTTTATGTTTTTGTTTATATTTCCTCAATCCGAGTTTTATTATTTTAGCGTTTGTATTCCAGTTTGTTATTGGCTTTTTACAGCAAATGACCACACCAATCATTTGGGTGATGATGACGGATACCGTTGATTATGGTGAATGGAAAACGGGTGAGCGATTAACTGCATTTACTTTTTCAGGTTCATTGTTCATTTTGAAATTGGGTATGTCTATCGCTGGAGCCGTTGCAGGTTGGATTTTAGCGTTTTACGGCTATCAAGGCGGTGAAAATCAAACTGAAAGTGCAATAGAAGGTATTAACTTACTCTTTACTATTATTCCAGCAGGCGCGTCATTATTTGCTTTTTATCTTGTTCGTCATTATCGACTGAATAAAAGTGAGCTGGCTAAAGTACAAGCACAAATTGCAACGGTATCTGAACCTGAGCAAAAACTTCAACCGGAGCTTGGATAATGTCTTCATCAATAATATCTAGACGTAATGCCCTTAAATTAACGCTAGCTGGAATTGGAACTATGCTTGCTGCAAGTAAAGGTCTAATTCCTACGGCACATGGAGAATATCATTCTATGAAACCGCAAGCCTTTAAAGATAACTTAGGTATCCAGCTGTATAGCATTCGACAAAAATTGTTAAATAATGCTGGTGGTGCTTTTGAAAAATTGGCTGCTATTGGTTACCAGCATGTTGAGTGGTTCGATGTTACCTCCTTAGATACTTTAGCGCCGTTAGCCCAATCAAATGGTTTACCAATAACCAGCGCCCATGTTTTATCACCCTATATAACAGGCAATAATTTGATGCAGGCAGTTATTCCTGATGATTTAAATAGCCCTGAAAAATTAATTCAAAAGCTCAATAAATATGATATCAAGCATTTAGTGTTGTCTTATATTTTTGACGATGAGCGCGAACATATTGATCAGTATAAAACATTGGCAGAGCACTTAAATCGAGTTGGTGAGTTAAGTAAAACAGCCGGTATTCAACTGTGTTATCACAACCATGATTTTGAATTTCAACAACTCAATGGTCAACGTCCATTTGATTTGTTACTCAGTGAATTAGACCACGAAAATGTGAAATTCGAACTGGATGTGTTTTGGGCTAAATACGCGGGTCTACAACCTGATGAATTAATAACGTCATTAGGTAAACGCTGTGCTTTGCTGCACTTGAAGGATCTTAAAAGTTTACCATTAGCTAATTTAACAGCTCACACCCCAGCTGATGAGGCAATGTTTAAACCGGTAGGCTCGGGCATTATAGATTTTGAAAAAGTATTAACTGCAGCAAAAAAGGTGGGAGTAGATAATGTTTTTGTTGAGCAAGACCACAATACCGGCCATATCTTTGAAGATCTTCAAAACAGTTTTAATTATTTACAAACATTGAATTTTAAGTAAGGACATTATCATGTACATATTTAAATCCACTATCCAACTCCTTTTAATTAGCTCTTTACTACTCATTAGTGCTTGTAATGATAACAGTAATACAGATGCTAACGCGGTAAAACCTTCAGTACCTGCTAAAACTATAGCACCAGCTAAAAATGAACAGGCAACCAAAATTCTCTATATAACCAGTGTTGGCTGGTTTCATGATTATCAGCAACAAATCAAAACCATTAGCAATAGTATTAATCAATATATGAATGCCGATATTGATGTCATTATTGGTGATATTGAGCGTTTGAAAACAACCGACTTTTCAAATGGCTATGATCTGCTTATCTATAACTTTTGTCATGCAGCACAAAGAGATGAAGCCCTGGTGCAAAGTTTAATCTCTCCGGTTACGGAAAAGGGTGTCCCTTTAATTGCTTTACATTGTGCCATGCACTCTTTCCAGTTCGATTCACAATGGGCTGAGTTTTTAGGTTTACATACTTTACGACATGAGAAACAGCGCAATATTACCGTTGAGAAAGTAGGGCAACATGCTTTGACTAATGCGTTACCTGATAGTTGGGATCTAACTAGCGATGAACTTTATATAACGCTTAGTAAAAACAAGAATACTGTTTCCTTGTTGGAAAGTTATGGTGTTGAAACAAAGCAGAATCATACTCAAGCTTGGTTATATAAATCAGGGCAGGGCAATATTATAGGCACAACATTAGGCCATAATGAATCAACATTAAAGAATGCAAATTTTCAACGTTTTTTAGCCAATAGTATTCAATATTTACGTGGTCTGGAATTAACTATATCGGCCAATCCATCTTTTACTTCATCGGTAAATCTTTTATCTAAAGGTGTTGTTTACCCTGATCAACAAGAAAAAAAATGTGTCATCCATAACATGTTTGCCATTGGCGGAGAAAAAGTTAAGTCCTGTGTTGCAAGTCAATGTACAGAAAATTCAATACTTGCCCAGTGCACAGCGCAATGCCAACAAGATAATCCTTGGCCCGTACCTGAGTCCCTAAGAGAAGCTTGTCAAAGCAATGAGCTTACTGCCCCAAATTAATAAGAATGTATTTTCAAAGAGGAGTTTAAGATGACCCGAAATTTTTTCAAAACCCTAGTAACAAGTTTTACTTGTGCGCTAGTGCTTTCAGCTTGTGCTGATAAGAAGCACAATGAAAATGAGGTTGATGCCAAAAAAGTAATCGCTGTAGCCAAAGTAAATGTGATTAACGATATCACTTGGGATGATTTTCAGGCTTATGGCTGTAAAGTTGAGCGATTAAAAAGCAATCAAATTAAAGTTAAAATTGCAGCACAACCCTGTACTTTGATGTTAATGAACGACAAATTAAGTCAGTTAACGTCGGATAAGTGGCTATCTTTTATGCGTACAAGTGATGGAAAGCGTGCTGTAGGTACTAGTATGTTATTTTGGTCAAAAAATAATAAAGGTCAAAGACCTGATTTAACCTTAGCTGATGGACTTTTTCCAGGTTTAGCTTCTCGAAGAGCCATTCCCTTAACATTGTTAGCCGAAGGGCGCGGTATGCCTAAAACGCCAGGTTCACTCATTGGTTTTGCTTTTGGCAGTGGTGTTCATTTAGATGAATGGTCAAGGTTTGCTGTATCAGTAACAAACTTTTTTGGTGGTGAGCGCACAGTAATTTTAGATGAATTTATGTTTACTGATGCTGAGCCTGATTATCCTGTTGGTAATAAAGTTATGGTCGATGAAATTGGCCAGTGGAAAGCCGTCGACTTTAAAGACAAGTTTACCGATGCTGATGCAATGACCCAATATTTAAAAAGTGAAGCAAGTAAAGCCGTACCTGAAAGGGAGACTGACAGCTTAAGTCATTTTGGCGGCATAAAAGCTAAAAAATATGATGCAACAGGCTATTTTAGAACGCAATTTGATGATGAACGATGGTTTCTCGTTGATCCGCAAGGCTATGCTTTTTACAGCATTGGTATCGATATTATAGGGGCTGGTATTGGCGGTAATGTCGACGGTATTAAACAATTGCACGAGTGGCTGCCAAGTGAGGATGATCCTGCTTATGCCAAAGCATGGATTCAAGCTGACTACATTTCAGACATTCGCTCTAAAACAGGTTTATCTAGTTCAAATTTATTTGATTTTGGCACAGCAAACCTAATCAAAACCTTTGGTAAAGATTGGCATCAAAAATGGAGTGATATTACTGCTCGTCGTTTAATTGAATGGAACGTGAATACTGTAGGTAACTGGTCTGACATGGATTTTGCTCGCAGTAGTCAAACACCTTATGTTATGCCTATGGAAAAGTTTCCTGTCACAACGAAGCGTATATTTAGAGACTTCCCAGATGTGTTTAGTGAAGAATATGCTAATAAAACAGCCATTTTTGCTCAACAATTAGCAACGTATAAAGATGATCCTTACTTAATTGGCTATTTCATGAATAATGAGCCCGGCTGGGCATATATTCCAACCATTAATTTAGCAGAGGAGTTACTCGCTAAAGGCGACGGATTTACATCTAAAGAAAAATTAATTGAGTTTTTAACTCAACAGTATAAAAATAATATTCAAGCATTTAATAAAGCATGGAAAACAAAGTTCAAACAGTTTAGTGATTTAAACACCCCCATTAGACGTGCGGCAGCATTATCAGAAACTGCGGCCGCTGATTTACAAGTTTTCTCTATAATGCTGCTTGAAGAATATATACGTGTACCGGTTGTCGCTACGAAAAGAGTTGACCCAAACCATTTGAATATGGGCATGCGTTGGGCTTCAAGTGCGTTAAAACAAAAGTGGCGCTTTGCTGGTAGCCAATACTTAGACGTGTTTTCAATGAATAATTATACCGATGATCCGACCTTGCGCTTAGATATTGCGGCTGAATTTTCAGGTGGAAAGCCAGTGTTAATTGGTGAGTTTCATCATGGTTCTATGGAAGGAGGACATCCTACTTACGGCGCTCGCTGGACAAAGACAGAAGCAGAAAGAGCAATAGCTTATCAATATTACGCAGAAAAAGCAGCCGCACACCCCAATAGCATTGGTATACATTACTTTGCCTATAATGACGATCCGGTATTAGGTAGATTTGATGGAGAAAACTTTCATCATGGTTTTGTGACCACAGCGCACAAACCTTACAGTGACTTTATTGAAGGATATAAAAAAGCCAATAAAGGTCTTTATGACGTATTACTTAAAAAGCGCGAGCCGATAGAAAAATACCCTGATGACATGGTTAAATCAATTAATATGAGCTTCTAACGGTAAAGCTAAGTGTTAAAAAGTATCAGCCTGAGTGCAGTTTACTGAGCTCAGGCTTTTTTATGTTTAACATTTATTGAATGACCTTATATTTGATAATTAGCACTGTAAAGTGCTGGTTAACCAACACTTTAACTATAAATTCTATATTATTAGATAATAAAAATGGGCTCATGTATGGATCTTCAAAAATAATAAGAAATGCATCACGAAAAAAGAAAAATCACCATAGTTAATAGTCTGCTGTGCCACCAATATAGTCATTCAACCCTGATGTTGGATTGGGATGACTTTAAAGTGTATTAGAGACATTCGGATTAAAAAACATCAGATCAGATATGAGCTGGTACATATAATTATGTAGGAAAAGAATTGGGTTTCAGGCACTGAGAAGTTCAACTCAGAAATAGAGCTACAGATCAGTCGAAGTGGAGCCCTTCGACTCGTAGAAGGTGACAGAAGTGCAACTTCATTTAAACAAAACAGTGAATTCAAACACTCTGAATCTATTGATGATAAGTGAGTTTATTGCTATTTATAGCGCCATAGATGGTAGCTTAGCTACCTTTATAAAGTTATTTAAGACTACTCAACTTTAAAAATAAAAAATCCAACACTTGTGTTGGATTTTTGTTTGTTAGCTATTTATTCATTAACAGAGCCAACTTAAGCAGGCACTATGTTAACTTATTAAGGATATTCTAAGCTGAGATGAATTAAACTTAAACATTCAGCATAATATGTTGGTGTACTCGAACAATAATATCGTCACTTTCTTTTTTCCAATTTACTTCATCAGAAAATGTTCTTACTGCCGCAATAGCTTGATTGACGAACTTACCGTAATTGTGATGCGTTTCATCACTTTTATCAGCAAAAAATACAAAGCGTAAGGTATCAACTAACTGATCAGCTTCCCAATGCACACAAAAACGAGTTTCAGCATTGTTGGGATTAACCCCTATCGATATTAGCTCACCGGCAACGTTTGTTGTTTCATCTTCATCATAACGAACAAAGGGTGATACACCGTTAGCTATCATCGCAGCTTGGTTAATTTGATTAGCATTACAGGAGTTATTAAAAGCACTTTCAATTTTTTGATAAAGCTTGGTAAACGGCTCATCCGACAAATAATCAATGTCTGCGCCTTTTAATAAACGACGTGCCATAGGTATACTCGCAACTACATAAGCTATTGAAGTATGATCCTTGGAAATACTCTGATTTTGACTTTCATACCTGTCAGCTATTTCTCTAAAGGTATGGCTAACAGAGTTAGTATCGCCTTTTTCTTTGGCAAAAATATCAAAGGTTAAATGTTGGTGATCTCTCAGCTTAATTTCATTTTCAGCTAAACCAATTTTTTTCGAGATATCTTTGATTGCTTGATAAACTTTATAATGGAATTTAGCAGAATTTACTCTTAACTCTTGTCCTGTGGCTAAGAAAAGTATTTTAACTTTTCTAGCGCGTACAGCGCCATCAAAATAGCCTTTAAAAGTACTATTATGCTCAGGGCAGTAGAAGAAAAATGACTGTTGTTCTGTATGCAAAACTTGTTGTTCACCACTATAACGCACCCTAACTAAACGGTTATTGGCAACAAAGTTTACGTGTGAAAGCCCATGTTCCTCGACGATATCAAACACTTTATGAGACAAAGCTTGATAGAATTTTTGATAGGGTTTGTCTGCCGTATTATCAATACCACCACAGACTAAGTCTATTAAATTATCTGTGAGCGGGATCTCAGCTAAAATATATTGATTATCACGCGAGTCACTTGGTACATAGACTCGCTCCCCTGATCTATGTTTTTTTAAAATTGATGAAGTTCGTCTCATATTTACTTTTAACCTTATGGTAAATTAAGTATCTGAAATAATGTTGTTATTTTTTATAACATACATAAATGAAAGATTTCATACTATCTATAGGAAATCTTAAATAGATCTGAAGTTGACGTTTTAGCTTTAGTTGTGTAGATAGGAAATCGATTAATCTATCAAACTCTACTGTCAGCTTACAGCGAACGTTATACTCAAACATTACACAATGTGCTTTATAGTCTTTTATGTTCTAGCAATTTGTGACGTTTTTTGTAATTTCTTCTCGATTTATTGCGCATAATCTTTAATTAAGTTATCTAAATCTAGCTACAGCACTGAAAGCTATTGAAAAAGAATACTTACTTTAATCAAGTGATTTTCAGCTACTATTTTATAAAGCAGGAGAGTTACTCATGTTCTAAATAAGAAAACCAGTCAAAATCAGCAGGGTGACGACTACCTGATAAATCTTGACAGCACAGACCGACAAAAGTGCCGGTAAAATTGGCATGTTCGCCACCTGGACCAGTTTCATCGGCGAGTATGCTGTAATCTAACTCTAACGGTACTTTTTGCCAGTTATCTTCTGTAGTTCCATAGAAGAAAGTTAGTTTGTCATGATCAACTTCTACATTAAGGTAAATTTCACCTGTTTCAGGAAGTTTTATCGGCTCAGGGGTGAAATATTGCGCTGAAGTGTCGCCAGTACAACCTGTGACTTCAAGTATTCGACCTAATGTTTCATGATGAGTGATATGCAAGTAGTAATACTTAGCGCTATTGTAGTAGCAAACTAGCCCAGCCATTTGCTGAAAGTTATTAGGGGAAAAATCTATTTTAGTTGCCGCACTATATTTAAAATCTTGTTGACGTCTAGCAATAAGTGCTTGAACAAAACTGCTGCCAAGTGACTCTCTGCCTTTTAATCGTAAATAACCAGGTCGCTCTGTTAGGCTTAAACTGTAAGAGTCTAGAGGGATACGTAATGTTTGGAAATCAATAGCCAATTGAGCTTGGTCAAAGTCATCAAATTGATCAACCAATGGGTTTTTTGCGACAATATCGCTATTTAGTGTTAATCGAGATTGTGGCAATACACCGTCATGTTTTAATCTTAACCAACCGTCCTTAGACCATTGTGCTTGTTGAATAGCTGTTTCTCGACCCATCACACTACGGCGATTTTCTAAAGGTCTACTACATAAATGTACCAGCCAAGCTTGCTCATTATCAACTTCGACAAAGTCAGCATGACCTGCCCTTTGTAGGGGAGAATCGCTGTTGATAGCGGTGAGTAAATGCCCTTGTGGATCGGCTTCGTAAGGACCTTCAATGTCTTTTGAGCGTAGCATTAACGCGGCATGCTCATAACCTGTGCCGCCTTCAGCTACCAATAAATAGTAATATCCGTTGCGTTGGTAGAGGTGCGCACCCTCGGTTCTACCTAGAGCAGAGCCGCTAAATATCTTTTGTACAGGGCCAATTAATTTTTTTTGCGCAGCACAGTACTCTTGCATAATAATGCCACCAAAGTAATTCTCAGCATCAAAGGCTTTGCCTGCTTGCCCTTGCCTATGGTCCCAGCGCAAATTAACTAACCATTTTTTTCCGTTATTATCATGAAATAGAGACGGGTCAAAACCACTACTGGTCAAATAGGTCGGCTCTGACCAATCACCGAGAATATTATCGGTAGTCACCATGAAGTTATGCACATCTTTACATTGACTCCAATAACGACGCGCATTGGAATAAATTAAATAAAAGGTGCCGTTATCATATGACAAGCAGGGTGCCCAGACACCGCAAGAGTCAGGATTACCTAACATATCTAATTGAGAGGGCCTATTTAGCGGTCTAGCAACTAAGGTCCAATTAACTAAGTCAGTTGAATGAAAAATTTGTACGCCAGGAAACCATTCAAAAGTTGATGTGGCAATATAATAATCGTCACCTACTTTTATAATGGAGGGGTCGGGATTAAAACCTTTAAGAATGGGGTTGTTGATTGTAATAGCAGACATGTTTGACCTTTATTAAACTTCAGTGTTTAAGTATAAAAAGTATTTAAGAATAAAATAGAGACAGGGTATGAAGTGTTAGCGATGCACTAGGTTTGAATAAAGTACATCGCTGTAAGCAGAGCAATAATTACAAACTCATACCACCATCAATGACAATGTTTTCACCTGTCATGAAAGTGGCATCATCAGAAGCAAGTAGACTGGCGATAGCTGCAATTTCACTAGGTTGACCAATACGTTTCATTGGTTGTCTGTCAATAAAACTTTGTAGGGCTGCTTCATAATCACCCGTATCACGTAAACGTTGATCTAATGAAGGGGAGTGCACGGTCCCCGGGCTAATTGAATTACAACGTATACCCTGTTCTATGTAATCCGCAGCAACAGATTTAGTTAAGCCAATAACGGCTGCTTTGCTGGTACCATAAGCAAATCGGTTAGCAACACCTTTAACACTAGAAACTACCGATGCAATGTTGATTATGGCCCCTTTTTTCTGTGCCAACATGCCTGGAAGTACCGCTTTAATAAGGCGAAAGCTTGATGTTACGTTGACGTTCAAACTTACCGCTAATTGATCTTCTGAGCAATCAGCGATTGAACCATTGAATACTACGCCAGCGCAATTGACTAAAACATTAATACCAGGAAAGGCAGCAACACATTTTTGGATATGTTCACTATTAGTTATGTCCAGAGTGTAAGTACTTATGTTCTCTATTTTTGTCAATTCCTCTAAGCGTACAGCGTTCATATCTGTAGCTACAACTTGGGCCCCTTGACTCGCAAATAATAAGGCCATTTCTTTACCAATGCCTTGAGCAGCACCTGTTATCAATATTGTTTTGTTTTTTAATTTCATGAGATAAACCCTAATTAACGACTAAGAGTACAAGCAGGATATACAAAACCTTGCTGTTCAATGTTTATTGAAAATAATCCACCAGATAATGGGTAGTCAGCCTGCTGTTCTTTTGGCATGCCATTGATCGCAGTGGTAATAAATAAAGTGTTCAGTGTTTTGCCGCCAAAACAGCATTTAGTAACATTAGGTACTGGCAAGTCGATAGTGCTGACGCAGTTGCCTTGTTGATTAAAGCGACTCACTTTGCCAACGCCGTAATGACAAACCCAAAGGAAACCTTCAGTATCAAGGCACATACCATCGGGGTGACCATCATTATCACCAAACTGAACAAAAGGCTGAATATTGGTGACATTGTTATCTTGGTCTAAACAACCTTGAAATACGGTTTTAGCCAGCGTATCGGTAAAATAGATAAATTTACCATCTTGGCTAAACGTCGGTCCGTTGGTGATAGTGCTCTGACCCAGTTGTTCTAAATTGTTCAACTTACCGTTATTATCTAAACGATAAAAACGGCCTGATTCATTAGCTTGATTCTCATCCATACTACCAAACCAATAGTTACCTTGAGTATCACAACAACCGTCATTAAATCGGTTATTTGTTATATCTTGCTCAATTAACTGGATGGGTTTTTTCTTTTGCGTATTTAGGCTGATATGAAAAACACCTGTGTTAAAGGTCGCTAATAATCCGCCTTGCTTTGCAGGCACTACAGAGCTTAGTTGTCCTGAAAAGTGCCAACTGTGTTGGTACTCATTACCCTCCCTATCAAAGCGGAAACGGTGCAAGTTGGATTGAGTAATATCCACCCAATAAAGTGCTTGTTCTTCTTGATGCCACACAGGGCCTTCGCCCAGTTCAGCTTTGGCATCCCAAATACATGTTAAGTTATCCATTTATTTCTACTCGCTTGTAATAGCTGATTAAATTAATGAGAATTTCTTGGAATGCCATGTTTGCTAGCAATACGAGTATGTTTATCTTTCATTTCTAAGGTGCCACCATCACTTAACTGATTGACACGGCTACGATAGATTTCTTGCCAAGGTGTTTGGTTAACAATAGGAATGCGTTCCATACTTTTTTTACGAGTAGCGAGTAATTCCTCTTCAATCAACAAATCAACAGTGTTGTTATTAAGATCAATGCGTAACGTGTCATCAGTTTTTATAAAAGCTAAACCACCGCCAACAGCAGCTTCAGGGGAAATATTTAAAATAGAAGGGCTAGCCGATGTACCACTTTGTCTGCCATCACCCATGGTTGGTAGGCAGGTAATACCTTGTTTAACAAGGTAATCAGGTGGCAACATATTAACTACCTCAGCAGAGCCAGGGTAACCAACAGGACCACAATTTCTAATGATCAACATACAATGTTCATTAATTTTTAATGCGGGATCATTGATACGGTGATGGTAATCTTCAGGCCCTTCAAAAACGATAGCACGCGCTTCAAAGACATTCAGTTGCTCTGGGTTGCTTAAATAAGTTGCACGGAACGTTTCATCTATCACTGATTTTTTCATAATAGCTGAATCAAAAATATTACCAGACATAACAGCAAAACCAGCCCTTGCCATTAATGGTTTTTCGACCGTTTTAATTA
>OJFU01000458.1_pt1 | contig 12081 bp, 8 predicted proteins | sample 1594331 | NCBI WGS metagenome assembly OJFU01 (sample SAMN05416801, study PRJEB24817) | seawater metagenome | isolation source: Sea water | place: Canada:Atlantic | collected 2013-11 | reverse complement strand
GCTCACATCTCATCATTATATAAAGTTTTATCTCAATCACTATTGTCTGCTGGCGGTGATCTTAACGAAATTGCCGCCGCCGAAATTAGGTTTAAAAAAGGTTTGGTTTTTGCTGCAGATGTAAGAAGTAAAGCTAGAGCTGCTGCTGGCTTAGAATTTATCTAGAAAATTAAAAGCAAGGATACACTAAGCTTGCTCGGTTCCACTTATTTCACAAGCATTACTGAGCTTGTTAAGCGAAAGGAGTCTTAAATGTCATCTGTGCCTAAAAATAAAGAAGAGTTACAGCAATCAATAAAGATAGCCTTTGAAAAAATTTTAGCGGATTACTCAACAATCCCATCTCAAATGTCACGTGAAATAGGCATCGCTGGTAGTGTGAAAGGAACCGAAATTAGTGTTAGTGACACTATTTCTTATCTGATTGGGTGGGGGAAGCTAGTTTTAAAGTGGTACGATTTAAAGTCTAAAAATGAAGCTGTTGACTTTCCAGAGACTGGATATAAATGGAATGAACTAGGTCAATTAGCTCAACATTTTTATTCTCAATATCACAGTTGGCCTTACGATAAGCTCATTCATGAGTTCACCGTTACCACTGATCGCATTTTAGTATTGATCGACTCTTTAGATAACCAAATGCTTTATGCTGAAACTTGGTTTGATAAATATACGTTGGGAAAAATGATTCAATTTAATACATCATCACCAATGGTAAATATGCGCGGTAAAGTAAGGAAGTACAAAAGATTGAATGCTATAGAATAGTAAATTCACCAAGCGGTTAAACACGGATAAAATACTACTCCTTCATCGTTAATGCTATTCAACTATTACTTAACCCTTTATTGGTGCGTTATAGTTACAATAGGTCCCCTAAACTCTATCTCGCTTGGGGTAAAAGTGAGGTAGGTGAGATACATTTAAATAGTGTCCTCCATTTGATATGAGTATCATATATCAATCATCTTTGTTGAAGGATTGTATTTCACGTTAGTAATTAGGCTGGTTAGTAGTTGGCTATCCAGCCTTTTATTTCAGGTAATCAATGATACTACTCTACTGATTGTCTGTTTATTATTTTACCACCTGAGTATTAGGTTATAACTATCAGACGCGGTTTAGTCATTACTGAATTGTACGTGCACAACTTGCATAATATAATGATTCATCATTATCGGTCGTTATAGTTGAATCGACTAATGAAACGATGTCATGTTCATTATCTTTTCCCGTTGTTGACCAATAACTTTTTTCGTATACCCAACCTAGACCAAAGTCAGCTACTTGCATCCTAAGCGCTTGTAGTTCACTGCTGCTTGGTAGCTGCCAATCATTATTGCCATTGTAAAGTAGTTGTTCACAGTACTCTACGGCTTCGTTATAGGTCATACTCACATGCTCGGTCCTAGCGTTGTCATATACTACACCAGAGTATTTTATATTTAGTGCTTCTGCCTCTGGCTTAGTTAATACACCAATAAACTCCATAGAGGAAGAAGAGGGAGGGGTGACCAATATCACATTAGCCAGCGGCAATAATAAAGCTGGAGTATCGGCGGTGAGATCTCCAAGAGTAGCAGAGATAATAGCTCCCCCTGGGTAACTCCCAACGCTAACGTAAGTGAGCAACTCCGAGTCATCAAAAGTTACCTCAGGTAAGCTAACATTATTAGGTAGACCGTTAGGGTTTTCAACACCGGTACTTACATGCCAAGTAAACTCAGGCTCCAGTTCTATGTATTCTGCACGAGTACCATCAGTATACTGGCCATAAGCCTCAAATTGCTGAGTATTACCCACAGAGATAATATTATTTCCATCAATAGGCTGAATAACAATAGTTTCTATCACTGCTGATGTAATTTCTATCTTTTTTTCTGCTGCCACATTGTCATAAGCCGTAGTTGCCTTAATAGTCACAAATCCCTTTTTGATACCCTTGACTAAACCTGAAATTGTCACGGTTGCGATAGAAGTATCATCAGATTGCCAATGAACCTGTTTATAACCACTGACGTTATAACTATTACCATCATTAAATTCAGCCTCCGCTTTAAATTGCACTTCTTTACCAAGAGGCTGAGATTCAGCACCGGAAGCACTATCAACGGTAAAATTAGTCAATTTCCTTTTTTCTACTACAAAGAGGGATGTTATATCACTAGTTAATGTTTCATTATAAGTTGCAGATACATTGCTACTACCCACAGCAATACCTTTAAATACCCCATTCACTTCGCCGTCCATAAGCATTAATATGCCCTCTACCTCACTACTCCACGTCACATCATCAGTTATATCTCGGGTATCACCATCTGAAAAAACTCCCATTGCTATAAATGGTTGAGTTAATCCTAAAGGCCAAGTAACACGCTCTGGTGTAATCATTATTGTTTGTAAAACATGTGAATTAACAGTGAGCTGAACTGAATTAGAACGAACCTCTATTTGTGCAAGCTCGTCTTTAGCATTTAAAACTGCTGTAATTGTGGTGGAGCCTTCAGTCAAAGTATCACTTCTGCCAGTTTCTTTGTTTATAATAGCTACTTCAGGTTGTTCACTGACCCAAATTAAATCGGGATGATTATTGATACTATGGTTAGTGTCATCTGAAAAATATCCTTGAGCATCATAGTTAATATTATGGCCCACAGGGACTTCAGCAAAAAGAGGATTTAGCCTAATAGAAGTAATAGTTGCATCTGACACTGTTAACAAAAATTTCCCTGAGCCATCTGAATTAGTCGCTTGAATAGTCACGCTACCTTGCGTTAATGCGGTTACTAAACCGTTTGAGTCTACCGTTGCTATTGCTTCATCTAAGCTTTCCCATGTTGTATCTGTAAAGTGAGTACTGCCATCACTGTAAAAAGAAGTAGCGGTCAATTTTGTTTGAAACCCTACCGGAATAGGGTTTTCTGTCGCTGTAACTTGCAGTTCGGTGAATATAATAGGGTCATCATGGTCATTACAACCAAAGAGAGTAAGTAGTATTAAAATAAATGGTATAAACCGCGTTTTAGAGGACATAATATTTCCTTTATATGATGTAAGTTATGGCTCGTGTTTGAAGGATAAACTAAAAAGAAAGGTTACCTATTCTTTAAGTACATCACTCTAGTTACTAGTTTTTATCGACTTCCATATCAACTATATTACGACTTTAGCATTGGGATATTATCAAAAAGTCATAGGAACTCTTTAATATAAACAACCATATTCGATTTTTCACCCACATGTACATAATCAGTATTAAAGTCACCAAGAGGTATTATCTCTAGCGAAACCAGTGTTCCGCTCTCACCAATAACCACTTGTTAAAGTCAACTTTAACAAGTGGTTAAAATGACATTTTGGAGGATAAAATATATTCATAGTATAATTAGAACTGAAATACTTGAGTATGCATTTTCCGAATGAAGTCAAAAATAACCGTGTGTGCTCTGTTAATAAAGGCGTATGAAAAGGGTTTGTTGTTGATGTTATTTTAATATACAAATGAAAAGGGAAGGGTATCACGATGCAACCAACAGGAAGCTATTAAGATGTTAGCTCTGAACAAAATTCAAGCTTTGTTGTGGCAGCCTTTAATCGAGATTACTTTAGCCGCAATGTTGAACTAATAACGAGTAGAAAGGTGCTTAGTTGATTAGTAAAAGAGAATACTCAACGTATAATTGCAGACAGTATTTGTAATTTATTATTATCTGTACAGTTCTTATCTATCATCGATTTTTGTTTATTTTAGTGAATAGTAGTCTTAAGGAGAAACGATAATAAAGGCCTTCAAAGCATATTACGCTTTAGGTTCAATAAAACAACGATCTTTATCGAACCTAAAGAGGATTTAAAGGTGGCCTATTCATCCTCTCTCTGAAGACATCGTCCTCTTGGTTCATCGCCTTCATGAAGTACAATATCTGAATGAAGAAATTGTGCAGCCTCTGCAGAACCTTTTACCTTAGACGCACTGCGTATTAACATATCTGATTCAAACTCAGATAGGACACTCTCTCTGATTCCTTTCTCTCTCCATTGAGAAAAGGGTCTACATCCTTTTGATATGCCTCGAGCCAAGGCGAGTGCATCTAGTAAAGCTTGATTTGCACCTTGTCCTTTGAATGGACTCATAGGGTGTGCAGCATCTCCAATCAAGGTCACTTGAGTTCCCTTCTCTAATAGCTCTTGCTTGAGTAGGGCTCGGTCGTATACAGGATAACCAGAAACTTGAGCTTCTAGTGTCGCGGATAAAATTTGGGGAATAGGATCGTGCCACTGACACCTTCGGTATGCTTCTTCTTTGAGTGCTTGAGGTCCTAATGCACTCAATGCTTTAGCCTCTTCTTCTGGCATTGGATAGCTGAGTTGCCACATGACCGAGTCTGACGAATACGGCATGATGTAGATGCGCTCGTGACCATTGGCTGTTTGAAATACTGTAGCAGAGTCTAGCAATGAACTTTCAAGCCCGTCGAGAGCTGCCAAAGGACAAATCCCTAAAACAACGATGCAACCTAGATATTGTAAAGGACTGGCATCTTCACCGATTAATAATTTTCTCACTGAACTGCGAATACCGTCAGCGCCTACCACAAGGTCTGTTTTGACGTGCTTCACTTCTTCCACACCTTCAACTTGAAAACTCAGTTCAACAACTTTCTCCTCGCTTTCCTCCTTATATCCAACTAACTGGTGTCCCCACAGGACCTGATCATGTCCACCGAGCTGTTCAAGCAAGGCTAAGCGTAATGATTGTCGTGCGATATGAACATTTCTGCGCTTAACAGAGGATTTTATATCAGAAGGTAGCCACTTTCTGATCCCCCATTCACCAATAACTTTCCCTTCGGTCGTATGAACAACATGTCTTGTTGAGATCAGTCCGTCTTCTAAAGAAAAGATACCTAATCCTTCAATCGCTTTACTGGCTTGTTGCAATGTAAGTCCATAACCTTGGGATCTAGCATCGAAACTGCTATCGCGCTCATAGAGTGTAAAAGGAATGCCACGGTGCATGCACGCTACAGCTAAAGCAACGCCTCCAATACCACCACCAATAATCGCAACGTGTGGGTAGTTTTCAATATTTTTTATAGGGTGGTTAGCCGATTGAATTAAACCTGAACCGCAACAATTCAAACAATCATAAAGGTGGCCTTTTGGGCGAACGGGTGCCGTGCCTTGGTTATTTTCTATTTTAAATTGCTCTAACTCCCTCTGATAGCGGAGTCGAACCTTTTTACGGAGTCGCATGCTTTTTTTGCCGCGTCCCTGGCATTCCTGACAAGTAGTCCAGTTAACAGATTCATTTTCCAACTTTTCTACATCCTCTTTCTAAAATAAGGTTTTGATCTATGCTCAATAACATACATCTTAGCCGATACCGTAGGTGCTAGCCTAATAGAAACGTTGTAATTATGACTTTTATTATCATTATAAATTTTGGTACTACACCCGCAGTCAACGTTGAGGATATGCTAACTATCTTTTATGAATTTTAATTACTTGTAATGAATGATATTTGCTAACCATTGGGTCGTTTGTTGTATCCATGAAAGTCCGTATAGACCTACCAAATGTTTAGGCTTTAATTTACAACGAGGATCCGATAATAAGGTTCTCGCCTTAGAAAAATTACCATTGCCGATATTGAGTTTCGCAAGATGGCATAAATGTGCTGCACTATATTTAAGCATATCTCTAGCACTACTTCTTTTTATATCCTTTCTGGCTTCTTTCGTTATACGAACGCTGAAACCACACTCCGTTGATGGAACATTAGTTTTACTGGCTTGGTTTTGTGCATCTTTATGATAAAGAGAGTGAATATTTGGTGAATAGGCTATAGGCGCATTTAAAGCAACGCGACAAAATAAGTCTTGATCTTCACCAATAGGCTCATTAAGGGGAAAACCACCAATGGACATAAATAATGAACGCTCAATTACCATAGAAGACATGGTAAAAGGTAAATCTCCTTGAGAAGCAACGTTGAAATAGTCGTCCAATATCACACCTTCTGGATTGGTATTCTCTAGCTTAATTTTTGCATCACAATAGTTGTCTTCAGATTCGACTATTTGATAACGTGTGGCAAAAAATTTTGCTTGTGGAAACTTAACAATTAAGCGAGCAACTTCATCTAAAAATAGTGGTAACCATTGGTCATCTGCATCTAAAAAGGCAACATATTCATGACTAGCTAAGGCAACACCATTATTTCTAGCAGCTGAGACCCCTTGGTTTTCCTGATGAACCAATTTAACATTTTTCATGTTAGCCTTTTTGACTAGGGCAGGGCCTTCATCGGTGGAGCCATCGTCAATCACAATTATTTCTGCTGCAGGATATTTCTGCCACTCAACACTTTGTAGCGTTCTTAAAATATGTTCTGCTTTATTAAATAGTGGAATAATTACGGTAAAATTTAAATTGTTCATTTTGAGTACTCCAGTTAGATAAAGAATTTTTTAAAGCGTTGTTTATAGATAAAGTAGGTTGCTGAAATCTAGTTGAGACACCGAGTGCTATTTGCGAAACGATTTTTTCAATGTTTAAGTTAAACAAATCGATTTTGTAGTCTTCTGGCATGCCAATTTCATCACACCAACCTTTACACTTACTATGATAATTAATAGATAAAACGGGTGTGTTAGCTAAGTAACCTAGAATAGAACCGTGCAAACGCATACTTACAATAGCTTTGTAGCCTGAAAGTTTGTTAAGCAAAGTAATAGGGTTTGGATCATACTTTTTTATGGACACTGGAATGTACTTATCAAGTAAACGGGTAATAATGTTGTCATTAATTTTCCAATCACCCAATACGTTATGTCCGTTAAACTCAATCAAGGTAATAGGCTCACCGGTTCTTGCATAAACGTTGGTAATTAGTTGAACAAATTGTTCTACTCTTTTTTCTTCTTCGAACTCATCTGTATTGCCCATTGCATCAATAGCAACTGAACATAAGGTTAAGGCAATACCTTTACGTTCTCTAGTCGATGGTTTGTATTGTTTTGAACACAATAATAATGGCGCCAAATCAAATGTTTTATGTACGTTTGCATGCGGCGCAATATTTCGAGCTATTGCTAAACTAGCATTATCTCTGACCCCCACGTAACCACATTCATTTAAAAACTTTGCGCAAGATTTTTCAGCCATAACAGAATTAAATGGACCGATACCGATACCTACCGCTAAGCTTTTTTTCTGGTTAGCCAAAGACATTAACTGTCTTTTAAGGTTGATGTCATTTTCGCTGTGTAAAACTGAGCCACCACCAAAAATGATACGTTTACTCTGAATGGCAGTTTTATAATGCAGTAATCTATTTTGCCCTGGAAATTGTTGAGTAAACTTTAAAGGAAGCTGATTGTCACTTTGGGTTTCTCTTTCGTAATCACCATATAAACCTACTTTAGTGTTATTACATCCCAAAATATTTTTAGCTGCCCAAGCCGTGGCGTACATTAGGGCGTCATCACCGCTATTTCGCATGCCGTAATATCCGACTAAATAAGCATCATATTTCTTAAACATGTTTTTCTCCTGATTTTAATGGGTTAAGTGCAATACCAATCCATAAAAGTGCTGGCCAGTAAATAAAACTTAAAATTTCTAGATTTTCAAAAAATGAGTAGCATATAAAAACAACGAGCATTAAGGCTGCGGTATAACAAATTTGGCTTTTCAGGCTGTTCCAAAATAAATAAATACAGGTAAACGCTAAAGGAATTGCTAGCGCTAGGAGTCCTACGATACCTTTTACAAATAACAAGCCATACCAAGTGTGATGTGAGCCAATAGGCATTCCTTCAACAATCTTAGGACCTCTTTCTACGATACCGTGGCCCCAAATTGGTGCTTCCGACTCCCAGCGTTGTAATGCTAATACTTCTAACGTTTTACGTACGCGTGTCGATTCAGGGCGTGAGGCTTTGATATCGGCATAACTATTATTTAACCAACTAAATAAAGGTTCGCCTAATAAGGTAATAGCTGGAATCACTAAGCCAGCAAGGACTAACAACATCGGATTTTTGAAATGTTTATGTAAGAAACATAACGGGGTTAAGGCGATATAAATAACCCATCCGGCACGTGATTGAGACAACAAGGACATAACAAAGCTGCCTAACAAACCCGCATTTCTCCAAAAAGAATCTTTTTCTTGGCAGGTGAAAATTAAAAATATACATGCCATAAAACCAGCAGCAGGTGCCCAAGGGGTAAAGAATCTCCAACGTCCAGCACCTGTTTCAGGGTTTAATCCGAACAAACTTACCGTAAAAAAAGTTTCGCCAGGGCCACCAATAACTTTTAAAGGTGAAACAAATAGATCACCATGCACACCAGCCATATAAAGAACAATGGTGATAAGCGCAAAAATTAATGAATGGAATGAAACTATACATACGGCTCTAACGATTAATTGCGGTTTTATATCAACAAAGGCACCAAGGAATAAAAATAATGGCATAAGAGCCCAGCCTTTTGCCCAGCCAATTGATGATTTAATTGTTTTCGCCAAACCTAAATCCCAGTTCGAATGTCCAATCAATAACGCTAATAACAGAAACAGGCCGCCAATAACCCATAACCAAACAATGGCAGGGATAGCTGAGAACTGCTCTTTACCATTGACATACCAGCGCAATAAAACTACTGCAAATATCATCCAACCTAATACTGAACCCATAATATAAAGACCACCAAAAGCGAAAAAAGGGTAGGTCAACGTTAACCCAAACCAGATCAGCTTTTCTTCAGTAGAATTAGGAGTTAATTGGTTTGTTGTCATAAGAGCATTAGTCCAATTGTGAGTAATACAAAGGCTGTTTTAAAAGTATTATGCGGTTGCAGCTTACTTAGTTTATTGCTTAAAACCTTGTTGTTACTCTTGGTATTGCTAAAGGTATGCCAAACTTGTTATATATTTTTATGCTGTTGATAATAAAAGAGTATTAACTTTTGTGGTGTTTCATGATGAAGAGGGGAAGTGCTTGTGAATTGCAAAATACAAAGGCTATTATCATTTTGCAATTCATTACTTGTGGTTGATAAGTTAACTGTTACTTGAAGTTGTTACGTCTTTTTTAAGGATTATTTGAATTAACTTATTACGTTGCGATAAGATAATTAATCCTAAAGTGATAAATATAAATCCAGTTACCGCACTTATAAAAGCAATAATATTTTTAGGGCTACTTTGTTTCATTGGATATGATGGTGTTGTTAACATTTGCAGCACTGGATAAGAGGCAAAAACATCTGACTTACTCGCTTCGAGTCGTGCAGCCGCAGAAGTAAATATTGCTTCTGCCATGTTGAACTCTCGTTGTAAACGTTCTAATTCTACAATTTCTCGAGAATAAATTTTTAACTGATCTCCTAAGTGCAAGGCTGAACGACCTAGATCTTCGAGCATTGACTCTTGGCCTTTTTGTTTGGCATACGCATCAATTAAATCTGCAAATAACTCAGAACGCTTCGGGTTTAAATCTAAATTCAATGAATTAAATATTTCAGTAGAGTTTACACCGTACATTTGGTTGCTTCGTTCGTTAATCGAAATACGCGTAAAGTTTAATCTTTTTTGTTGGGCTTTTACTTTAGGATGATTCACTCCCCACCGAGAACTGTACTCTGTTAGCTGGGTAATGCTTTCCTTTAACTCCGTAATGTAAGCGCGAAATTCAACATCGGATTGCAGAGCAAACGCTTGCCCCGCTAATTTGGGTGAGACACCCAACTCGTCGCTTAACTGATATATGTACTCTTGCAATTGTTTTGCTTCAGCTTTGACATAAAGGTGCTTTTCTCTAACGCCTGAAAGTGTTCTTACTAATTGGTTCATTTGATCGGTTGAAACGACAATTGAGCGTTGTTGAAAATCAACAATGGCATTACGTGTAATGTTCATTCGTTCTCGGTATTGGTCAAGCACTTGTTCAATACTTTGATCTCGACGTAATACTTCATCCGCTCTTAAGTTACTTAACTCATCTTGAAGAGACTCATATAAGGCAAGCGTCTTTGCTTGCGCTAGTTCCTGGCCATTAGCACTCATCTCAAGTGAAATTATTGATGTCTGCTCGGTCAGTTTAATTCTAGGCTCGCCAAGATCCTCAAGTGTAATGTCCAGTTTTTTTGCTGCACGAGCTCTTACGCCCCGGCTAGATAACATCTCTTTATAGTTAACACGAGGGTTAAAACCACCACCAGAAAAAGGGGTATTGGTTTGTGAGACAACTTGACCTACGTTATCCAACGATACACTGTTACTGCTACCTGTGCCGGGTAATACCATTTCCATATCACTAGTAAACGAAGGCGCTTTATTTAAATAAATCATTACAAGCAGGGCAACCATGAAATAAGAAACTAAAGCTATCACCAAATAGGGGTGTTTCAATACAGCATAAATTTTTGCTCTAAATAATCCAAATTTTGTCAAAGGAACAATAGGATACTTCATAAATCACCTATAATAATTTGAATGGGATAATAAGGTCAGTAAGGGTTTTCGCTATATCTCGATAATTAGTAATGTCGGAGTCATAGCATGCAACTGCATCGTTTGGCATAAGATAAGGGTTAATTCGCGCTTTGTTCGGCATTGTCATCAACTGTTCAACGGAACGTTCGATGACTTGAGTTTCACCCGTTATTGGATTTTTACTTGAAAGCACAACTCTTCGTGGTGCATTAGTCCATTCTTTCCCACCAACACAGTTAGCAGAAACGGCTGCTTGAAGTAATCGTGTGCCATAGGGCAGGCTTGTTGAAAATCGGCCAATAGCGGCACTAGAATTATCGCCTGCTGAATCAATTAGATTAGACATAAATACACGAAAACCTTTTGGTGTGATTTGGCTTGGTCTAACTAAATGCGCTTGAAAACAGCCTGTACTAGGCACTATTACTCGGTCACCGGCGACTAAAGGATAATCATTGACCAGATCTCCACTTAACATGCCCGTCATATCTACTTGTACTTGCCAGCCTTTACGTATCAAGATTATTTGGTCTAATTTGGCATCGGGTCTAATGCCTGAAGCTGCTCTTATTGCTTCAGATAACAAACGTGTAGTTGAATAATCACCATAAGCTTCTAAATGTTCGGCATTTTGAATGCCAATGGGTTTTTTATTGATTGAAACTGTACCGGGTTGAAAAACAGCACCGGCAACGGCAACTTCAATTGATGACCAATTCAATACATATATTGTCACGCCAGCACTATCAGGTTGAAATATTTCTGCTCTAATAAGGGCAAGTTCAATTTTGGCTTCTAATTTATTGGTTGTCGCTCCACCAGCTTCAATAACACCTATGATCGGTAATTTGACATAACCTGCATTATCAACAATGTAACGACCATTAAAGCCTTCGCCATCTTCTATAATTACTTCAACTAAATCGCCAGGGCTCAGCAGTAAACCTTGTGCCAAAATAGGGTCGTTCTTGGCAGAAGCTTTCATGTTTGCTGTGTTTAAATTTATTGGTTTATCAGTTCTATAATTTAATGCTGCTCCCATGTTTTGAAACTGATCACAACTTAAGCCATCGGCATAAACACTGTTAGGTGCTTCTTCATGAATAAAGTCATCGCCATTGTCACTAGGATTACCATAAAAGCGAAGTGAGGATTTATCTATATTTTCAGAAGAATGCCTAGCACAACCTTGTGTAACTATTGCTGCTATTAAGGCAGCAAGTACTGGTATCATTTTGTAATTATTAAACCCGTGATACAGCATAATATTCTCCATGATGTAATTCGCTATATAAATAGTAATTGCACTTAACGTACCAAGTCTGTTTTTGTATTTTACTTGTTGTATTTAAAGGGAATATTGTTTTTTATTAGAATGAAGTATGAAGGGGTTTTGCAATGTGCAATGCGTTTTTTTAGTTTTGCAAAAGGAGATTTGCAAGAAAATAGCCTTAAATAACTATATACCCGTTCCACTTGAAGGTGCATGATTCAACTGGAATTAGAAACGCTTTTAGGCAAGGCATTGATTGAAGAGAATGGTTACTCAGGAGAATATGCTCCTGCATTCTCTA
>OJFU01000453.1_pt1 | contig 12136 bp, 9 predicted proteins | sample 1594331 | NCBI WGS metagenome assembly OJFU01 (sample SAMN05416801, study PRJEB24817) | seawater metagenome | isolation source: Sea water | place: Canada:Atlantic | collected 2013-11 | reverse complement strand
ATGTATCAAACAACCAGTTAGCACTTGTGCACAACGGTATTATTGAAAACCACGCGAGTCTACGTACAGCACTTAAAGCAGATGGTTACGAATTCTTATCAGACACTGATACAGAAGTAATGGTGCATTTAATTCACCAACTTCGTAAACAACACACAACGTTACTTGCATCAGTACAAGCAGCTGTTAAACAGTTTGAAGGCGCTTTTGGTACTGTTGTATTTGATAAAGACAGCGATAACGAAATCATTGTAGCGCGCTCAGGTAGTCCTCTTGTTATTGGTTTAGGCCTTGGCGAAAACTTTATTGCGTCTGATCAGTTAGCACTATTAGCTGTTACTCGTAGCTTCATCTTTTTAGAAGAAGGCGATGTAGCGCGTATTACACGTGATACAGTAGAAATTTTTGACGAAAACGGCGACGCTGTAGAGCGTGAAGTGATTGAATCAAACATTACACAAGATGCATCAGGCAAAGGCGATTACCGTCACTACATGCTAAAAGAAATTTACGAGCAGCCACTTGCCGTACGTAATACGCTTGAAGGGCGTTTAAACGACGACCGCGTAGCAATTGATGCCTTTGGCGACAGCGCTCAGCAAATATTTAAAGATGTAAAACACGTACAAATTATTGCCTGTGGTACGTCATACCATTCAGGTATGGTTGCCCGTTACTGGCTTGAGCAATTTGCAGGCGTTAGCTGTAATGTTGAGATTGCCTCTGAGTTTCGTTACCGCCAATCGTATGTACACGAAAATAGCTTACTTGTTACTATTTCTCAATCGGGTGAAACTGCCGATACGCTAGCTGCATTACGCCTAGCTAAAGAGCAAGGTTACATGGCCTCAATGACCATTTGTAACGTACCTGGTTCATCGCTTGTACGCGAATCAGACCTTGCCTTTATGACCAAAGCTGGCGCTGAAATAGGCGTGGCTTCTACTAAAGCATTTACAACGCAATTAGTTGGTTTGTTAATGCTTACTGCGTCTATAGCTCAAGAAAAACAGCTTGATCAAAGTGCTATTGTAAATGCTATAAAAGTACTACCTGCTAAGCTTGAAGAAACATTACTGCTTGCAGATGGCATTGCAGACCTTGCAGAAGAGTTTGCCGACAAGCACCACTCATTGTTTTTAGGTCGTGGCTCACAATACCCAATCGCGATGGAAGGTGCGCTTAAACTTAAAGAGATTTCTTACATTCACGCAGAAGCCTACGCAGCGGGCGAGCTAAAACATGGCCCACTCGCACTTATTGATGCTGACATGCCAATTATTGTTGTAGCACCAAACAATGAGCTATTAGAAAAGCTTAAATCAAACGTAGAAGAAGTACGCGCACGTGGCGGCATTATTTACGTATTCGCAGATAAAGATTCACACTTTGAGTCAGACGACACAATGCGTGTAATCAACGTAAACCACACTGACGACATTATTGCGCCAATTGTTTACACACTGCCATTACAGTTACTGTCGTACTACGTAGCGGTAATTAAAGGTACTGACGTTGACCAACCTCGTAACTTAGCTAAATCTGTTACGGTTGAGTAAAATCAATAGGTTATTATTTATTAGTTAAAACTAAAAAGGCGCTCGATGCGCCTTTTTTTGTACCTCAAAGCCTGTTAGATTAAATAACACACTATTTTCTAAAGGATTAGCTATGCGTTTATTCACTGCTATTTTTATATGTAGCTTATTTATAGTTTCTAATAACACACTTGCAGAGCCTGATTTAAAACAGCAAACCATTAGCTATACGCAACAAACGCATACTATCAATTCATTAATTTTAAATGAGCTACGTACCGTTGTAGTTCAACTTCCAAAGAGTTACCAAGCTAATCCAAACAAAGTTTATCCAGTTATTTATCGCCTAGATGGCGCGGGTAACATACCGCTTATAAGTGCTGTAATGGATCGACTGCAAAATAATAATCGTGCGCCTGAGGTTATTATTGTCGCTATTGAAAACACCAATCGCTTAAGAGATTTATACCCCACAGTTAATAAAGAGCCACAAGGCCCGGTAGGTGAAGGCGGTGGTGCAGCAAGGTTTTTAGCATTTATTGAGCAAGAGCTTATGCCCTTAATTAATAAAAACTATCGTACGCATAACTTTAATGTGATTGCTGGGGGCTCAGCAGCAGGCGTGTTTGCACTTTATACTATGCAAGCTAACCCTGAGCTTTTCCAAGCGCATATTGCTTACAGCCCTGCCGTTTGGTGGAACTATGGCGCATCGGTAAAAAGTACAAAATCGTTTATAGCTAAAACAAAAGACCTGAATAACTACGTTTATATCAATATTGGCGAAGAAGCCGGCATAATGCGTGAAAGATACGATGAATTACAGCAATCACTGCAATCGCATAAAGTGCGAGAGCTACGCTTCTTTAGTAATGCGTTTGACGGTGTCTCGCATAACCTGACTTCCGTTGCTGGTGCATTTAATGCCTATCACAACTTATTTTTGCCTAAACAAATGCCCATAAGTGATTTAACTGACGATGTAGCCTCTATTGATGCTTATTATCAAAACTTATCTCAACAATGGGGCGAGCAGGTTGCGCCACCAGACCGCGCTGTTAGATCACTCGGTTATAACTTAACGGGCAGCAAGCAGTTTACCCGCGCTATAGAGGTGTTTAAGTACAATATAAAAAACTACCCAAAATCAGTCGATGCGCTTTCAGCCTTATCTTATGGCTATGAAATGCAGGGGGATACTCGTCAAGCGCTTGAAAATATGGAATCTGCTCTAGCAATTGCAGATGACTCATACCCTTATATAAATTACTTAAAAGAAACAAAAGCTAGACTACAAATAGCTTTAGGCAAAGACGAAACATAACCACTTTTTAATCCAACTCGATTGTTATATATTTAAAGAGAAAAGGGAGTAACAGCTTTTCTCTTTTTCTAAAACCACATTAAAATCACTAACCCCTACTTAACGGGTAATAAATACGCTAAAATTGCAGGCTATTTTAGTAATGAGCCCGCAAATTTTATGACCTCAGCCGCAAATCCTAGTAATTTCAACGAACTTGGCCTAATTCCAGAGCTAATTGCTCGATTGTCTGATCTTGAATACACACAACCTACACCTATTCAGGCACAAGCAATTCCGAGTATTTTGACGGGAAGTGACTTAATTGCGGGGGCAAATACTGGCTCAGGTAAAACAGCGACGTTTGCTTTACCTATGCTACAAACCCTATTTTTAGAGCAGGGCGCTAAAAATACTGCCAACAAAGGTAATTTTGTAACGGGGCTTATTTTAGTACCGACGCGTGAGCTTGCTACGCAAGTGGCCGATAGCGTTAAATCGTATTCTGCTAACTTTAATGGCGCAATTAAAACGGTGGCCGTGTTTGGTGGTGTGTCGGTTAATACACAAATGCAGGCACTGCGCGGCGGCGCCGATATTATTGTTGCAACGCCAGGTCGTTTGCTTGATTTAATCTCAAGCAATGCTATTAAGCTCGATAAAGTGACGACCTTAGTGCTTGATGAAGCCGACCGTATGCTAAGCCTTGGCTTTACCGAAGAGCTGGCTGATCTTTTAGCGTTAATGCCTGCTAAAAAACAAACCATGTTGTTTTCAGCGACCTTCCCAGAGCAAGTCACTCAATTAACGCAAGAACTGTTAACTAATCCTGTTGAAATACAAGTACAAAATAAAGATGAAAGCACACTTGTTCAACGCGTGTTTACGGTAAATAAAGGCGAAAAAACTACGGTTTTAGCGCATTTAATTAAAGCGCATAAATGGCGCCAAGCACTTATTTTTGTAAACGCTAAAAAAGACTGTGAGCACTTAGCGGGTAAGCTTGAAAAGCGTGGTATTAACGCACAGGTATTTCATGGTGATAAAGGCCAAAGTGAACGTACTCGCGTAATAGAAAAATTTAAAGCCGGTGAAATCGAAGTACTTATAGCCACCGATATAGCAGCCCGTGGTTTAGATATTGCCAAACTGCCTGTTGTTATTAACTTTAACTTACCGCGTAGCCCTTCTGATTACATGCACCGTATTGGTCGAAGCGGCCGTGCTGGTGAAGTAGGCTTAGCGCTTTCATTGGTTGATTATGAAGATTTGCATCACTTTAAAATAATCGAGAAGAAAAACAAACTACGTTTAGAGCGTGAAGAAGTAACCGGTTTTGCTGTAAACCAAGCTAATCTTGATGCTGCCGAGGCGCTTAAAAATGAAAAGCCAATGGCAAAACCAGAAGGCACAGGCAAGAAAAAGAAAAAAAATAAAGCCGATGATATAGATGATGTATGGAGTGGCTGGCGCCGTAAGTAACAATAGAGCTAAATAAATAGCTGTAAAAACCCGTAATTAGTTAACCTAATTACGGGTTTTTTGTTTTGTGGCTTTAACTTAAAGCGTTAGTTTTAAATTAATGGTCGTGATCTTCATCTTCTATTTCTTGTGCAATCCCTAACCAGGTAATGCTTGTAGGTGGAAAAGTTAACTCTAGCTCACTTTCAATTTCTAAGTCTTCAAGGTGTACTTGCACAACGTGCTGAGCAATAGGGTCGGCTACATAAGCAAATTGACCATTTTGCGCTACTGTCATGCTAAAGCTCATGCCCTCTGGCATGGTTGATACATCTTGCTCGGTAATATCTACTTGGCCTTCAAGCTCCCAATGCATTTCGCCATCATGGTCGTGTGCGCTAAATACATTTAAAAAGCCTAAGCTGTCTAATATTAAAAAGTGCTCGCCATGGGCAGAAAAAGAGTACGATACAGCACTTGCGCCATCGGCTAGTTGCCATTCTAGTTCTTCCATTTGTGCTGTTGCTGGGTTAATAGTTACAATTACGGCTTCGCCGCCACCGTGGCCAGATGCTACGCCAATAAAGGTCTCGCTATCTTCGTGGCCATAAATACTACCAATGCGTAAATCGCCAACGGCTGCAATGTTCGCTATTTTTTCAGCTTCGTATTCATCATCGTGCTGGTGGGCTAATAACACGCCATCGCTACAGCCAAATACTACGTAGTCGTGGTTTTGTGCAGCGCCGTGTAAATCAGGGCACGTAAGGTCTAAGGTTTGTTCAAGCTCGTATTCACCATCATGAAAATGATAAACACCTACTTGGTCTGGCAGTACTTTAGCAACCGATGTGCTTTCGCTGTCATCACGGCGAATGGTTGATAATAAATGCTCACCGCGAGGCTCTGCTACACCGTGCATATTAATATCGAAGCTAATACTAGGTAGTGTTGCTGTTGCGCTTGTTATGTTGTTATCTGTTAATACTTCAACAGAGGCAACCGTGCCTGAATCTGCATCACCATCATAAAAAACAGCTAATTGCCCGTCGTGAGTTATTAAGTGAGTAGGGCGACTGCCGCTTGTTAACTCATAGCTGCTAGCCGCTGGTCTTTGCTCGTAATCGTGCAGGTGCTCGCCATGGTCTTCACGCCATAAACCACCATCAATAAAGCCTAAGTAATCTTGTGCTCTGCTTACAATAACGGCATAACGAAAATCAGGGGATGACGATAGCGTGTTTGAATCATTCGTAAGAGTAAATGTTTCAAGTAAAGCATTGTCATCTAGGTCATAAAAGCTGGCTTCGTTGCTGTTGCCTGCAAGCACAGCTAACCTGCCAAGTGAGTCTATGGTGTAGCCATCATCATGGTCGTGATTATCACCTTCATGATCGTGTTCATCTTCTACAACAATAGGATCTTGTTCCACAATGTTGGTTTCTGCATCGCCACAAGCTGTAATAAATGTAGTGCTAATAGCCAGTGCAATAAGCTTTAATTTGTATAGTTTTTTCATGTTTATTTCCCTTAATTATAATTTTTTAATGCTTAAAAATAACCGCGAATACCTAGCGCAAAGCTACGCCCTGGACGTGGTGCTATATCTTTTACAAACGAGCTGTGCACGCGTGCTTCTGTATCTGTTAAGTTAGTGCCACGCAGGTAAACAGACATATCTTGGTTTAATACTGAAAGGTCATAAGAGATGCTTGCATCCACCAATGTGTAGCCGTCTGTTGCTGTTTCTTGTGGGGCTGTGCGGTCTTGCTTTTGATAGCGAGTAACGTGAATATGCGCACTTAATTTATCTGTTTGATAGCTTAACTCGCTGCCAAAACGAAGTGGCGGTGTGCGTGGTAAATCGCCGCCGTCTTTAAGGCGTGCACGAACGTAATCAGAGAATAAATCTACTTTAAATTCATCGGTTAATTGCCACGCAATTTGCGCTTCAAAACCATGTAAAATTACATCGTCTGTTTTAAATAAATAAACAGGTAGCTCTGATGAATGGTCGTGTTCGTCAGCCCCTTCTTCTTCATCGCCATGGTCGTGGCCACTTTCGGCGAATAAACCGGTGTCTATTTGGTAATAGTAATTATCTACTTGGTTGTAAAAGGCATTTAAAATAAAGCCAACATCACCTTGGGTTTTACGCAGGGTTAAATCGATATTATTGGCTGTTTCCAAATCAATTGCTTGATCAGATAAACCCAAATGACCGTCTTCATCTAAATCAAATAGTGCACCTACTTCGTAAGTGCCAGTACCAATGTGTGGCCCAAACGATAACAATTCAGAGGCAGAGGGCGCACGTTCAGAGCGCGATACCGAAAGGCCTAAGTTATAGTTAGGTGTAAAATCCCATACTACGCCTGCCGATAAACTGATAGGGGTAAATTCATGCTCTACGTCAAATACGCGCGTAATTTCTGCACTTTCTTCGTGGTTGTGTTCGTCGGCTTCTTCTGTTTCATCGTGTGCGTGAGCGTCAATATTTGGCAGTAATACGTCGCCTGCTTCAATGGTTACACGCTCTATACGCCCACCTACTTGCACTAAAAAATCACCAAAGTGTCTTTCTTCCATTAGTGCTACAGCAAAGCTTTCGGTTTCTGATGGAGGTGTAAAGGCCTCTTCACCTTGTGCTTCAACATCGCTTTGTTTGTAATGAAAGCTAATACCGCCATTCCACTCGCTAAACTGGTTATGTAGTAGGTCTATACGTAATTCATTTGTTTCGTTTTTAAAAGTAGTGCCTACAGCGCCACCCTCAATTTCAGCGTGTTCGTAGTCGGTATGGCCAACGCGCAGGTTTACTTTATTTAGCCATTTATTATCTAGGTTGTACTCACCTAATAATTGCACCTTAGTTTGCTCTAAATCAGCAAATACGCTTTCTTCGTCGTCGCTGTGCTCTTCCTCTTCTTCCTCGCCGTGCGTATGGCCTGGAATGCCGTATTGACGATTAAATTGCTCTACTGCTAAGCCAATAAAGCCGTTATCCATTAAATAGCTAGCGCCAACAGTAAAACCGTCAGACTCTTCATTACTGTTTTCAACAGTGTAATCGCCGCGATGCTCTTCACCATCGCTATCTATATCGGCAGCTACAGGCACCTCGTAGTCGTCGGCCTCACGCCAAAATGCATCGGCGTAAAAAGCCACCGAGTCTGTGCCTGTGGTGGCATTAAACGAGGCTACTTTTTGGTTATCTACCGAGTTATGTTCTACGTTCCACTCGCCGCGTGTTGTGCTATCGGTTGGTACACGACTATCTACCACATTAACTACACCACCAATGGCGCCACTGCCATAAAACAGTGTTGCTGGGCCGCGTAATACTTCAATTTGTTGTGCGGTAGATGCTTCTGATGCAACAGAGTGATCGGGGCCAACGCGCGACACATCGCTTACATCAAGGCCATTTTGAGTTATGAGTACACGCGGGCCGCTTAAACCACGAATAATAGGTGTGCTGGCTACTTTTCCGTGAAAATTTGTATTAACGCCTGGGAGCTTTTCAAGGTTGTCGCCAAGGGTTGCAGCTTGTTGGCGCCTTAATTGTTCGCCAGATAAAACGCTAACAGGTGAGGCAGATTCCATTGCCGACATATGAATAGGGGTTGCTTCAATATCAATAACTTCAATAGGCGAGCGCTTTAAATTAAACGTAACCGATTGGTTTTCATCATTCGTTATTGTTATATCGCGATGAAGATGCGCATAGCCAGGGGTTACAACGTGAAGTTCTTTTAAGCCATTGTTTAGCTCTGCTATGACAAATTTACCGTTTTCGTCGGTGGTGACTTTAAGGTCTGAACCTTCAACTTCTATGGTTGCATTGGTAACTATTTTACCTTGATTGTTTAAAACAACGCCTTCAATTGTGGATGCCAGCACACTTGCTGGTAATAAAGCTGCGATGAGAACAGCTAATTGTGATCTAGGTTTCATTTGACTACCTTGTTAGATGTTATATTATATCAATTATGCGAGAAATGTTATAATGTATCAATAGTAATTAACTGTTGTTACTAAAATGTCTCCTTAAAGGTAACGCTTTTGAGTAGAGACACTAATTTAGTAGAGGAAATAATGAAGTCGAGTCAAAGTGTTATGGATCGTATGGCGATTGGGTTATCGTTAATGTGTACAGTACATTGTTTTGCAACCCCGGTTATTTTAGCGCTATTGCCAAGCTTTGCTGTACTGCAAATAGATAGTGAACAATTTCATTTATGGATTCTTGCAGCGGTATTACCCACCAGTTTATTAGCACTGAGCTTAGGCTGTAAAAAGCATAAACGTTTACGTTATATGGCCTGCGGCGTTATTGGGCTAGCCTTTATGATATGCGCAGTATTACTAGGGCATGAAATAGCCGAAAAAGCACTAACCTTAATAGGCTCGGCTTTTATTGCTGTGGCCCATTGGTTTAATTATCAGCAATGCCTTAAGCAAAATGACGAAAAATGCCCGTGTTCAGGTAGCAAATTGGATCAAATGGTTTAACGCTTAGTTGTTGCTGGTGGTATGGCTCTCGTCGGCTAAATTAATACTGATTTATTTTAAATACTAAGGCTTCTTTGTTTTAAAAGGCGACCTCTTTCATGCTGTAGTAACATGCTCAGTAATAGTAAATAAGGCCTCATAATATGAGGCCTTAAAATGTTACTAATTCACTTTAACTGTTCCGGAATTTATACTCTAATATTGCTCAAGTGTTTTTATTTGATTCACACCCTTTAGCTGCATCATTAATTGCTTTACTAAGATCATGTAAATAAACATCATTGGTAGGCCTGCTACAACGCAGAGTGACTTAATAGTATCTATTCCGCCACCGCATAAAAATACGCTAAAACTAATGAGTGCAATTGCACCAGCCCATAGAAGCTTAACTTTATGATCGGGATCGCCATTTAGTTCTAGTTTATTAGTTGTCAACATAGCGGTGGCAACGCTTGCGCTTGACATAGTCGTTAGCATTAAAAAAAATTGAATAATCAAAAATAATACTAAGCCAATATTACCCGATGGTAGAGTTTGAATTAGTGAAACTACTGCAAACGTTAAACCGCCTTCGCTCATCCATTGTTGAACAGGTAAGCCACCAATTAATTGTGCCCATACTGCATAACCACCAAAGATTGATATAAAGAATGCACAACCGAGTGAACCCATCGAGATAGTGTATAAAATAACTTCTTTAATAGTACGTCCACGCGAAATGCGGGTAATAAAAAGCCCCATCATAATTAAATAAGCGTAGTACCAAAACCAATAGTATTGAGTCCACAATTGCGAAAAACCACTTTTTTGAACTGGGTCGGTCCAAAGTGACATTCTAAAAAAGTTATCAAGCATGACACCTATTGAGTCGGTAAAGTTATTTAAAATAAACTGAGAGTCAGCCACAAGTAATACAAATAAGGCAAAACATATTGCTGCTACAACCGTATAGTCGGACACTTTACTAATGCCTTTTTTAAAGCCAAGAAGCATTACCGCAACAAGCATTAAAACAAATAATAAAATAATACTGCCTTGGAGTAATAAGCTGTTTTTAATTCCTAATAATGCAGAAACGCCAGTACTAAGCAACGATACAGTAAGTGCTAGTGAGCTTGCAAAAGCTGCGAGGGTGCCAAAAATTGCAAGTAAATCGATTGCTTTAGCAATAATAGGATTGCTGCCTACTACAGGTTCGCAAAGGGTAGAGAGCTTTAAAGTACGCTTTTTTTGTACGTAAAACGCGTACGCAAACGGGATTGCCGGAAAGCAGTAAATGGCCCAGCCAGTCACGCCCCAATGAAAAATAGAATAAGTAACAGACCAAGCTGCTGCTGCGTAGCTATTTGGTTCGGCAAAAAGTGGTGGCGATTGCAAATAATACATCGGCTCACCAATTCCCCAATATATAAGAGAAGCACCTACACCTGCGGTAAAAATCATACCGCCGTACGAAAAGTTAGAGTGCTCTTTTTTTCTTCACCTAACCTAATAGATCCGTACTTTGAAAAAGCTAACCAAAATAAAAAACCAACTAAAGCCAAGCTCACAAGTTCTACTAACCAACCAAACCAGCCTGTTACAAAATGCATAGCGTTGCTTGCTAATAATTGTGATTGCTCAGGATACAAAGTTGAGATAACTAATAAGGTAATTACTAATGTAATTGCAGGAATAGCCAGCTCAAAGTTAATGTTTTTCAATGGCGTTTCTCCATTGCACGAGTGCTTTGATATGGCTTGGGTTAATTCCGCAGCAACCACCAATAATATTAGCGCCAAGGCTATGCCATTGTTTTGCAAACTCAAGATACTCGTTAGGAGATAAATCACGGTAGTCTTGCACTGCTTCATTTGCTTTGTGAGCATTTGAAATAGGAGTAAAGCTGTTAGCAAATGCGCCTAACGATACTTTTTTATTTTGCTTAATTAATACGTTGTTAGTATCACGCAGTGCTTGCTCAATAACCTCCGGGATAGAGCAATTAAAGAAAACACCTGCAATGTTTTGCAGCTCAAGTAGCGCGGTTATGGCATCGGTTACCAGCTCACCTGAACGAAGTGTTGCCTGATAAGTTACTTCGTCACTTAGGGTAAACGCGTAATAACATGGCTTAGTTGAGCCTTTAAGTACGCTTGCCATTACTTGCGCTTCTTCAATGCTTGATATTGTTTCGCCAAGCCAAAGGTCTACATGGGGATTTTGTGCATTGTATAAGGTATTTAAAATAGTAAAAGCACGTTCACTTTCAAATAAATCGGGGCGATATGAACCAAATGCAGGGGGTAATGACCCTGCAACTAATACACTTTGTTTAGCATTTTGAGCTACTTCTTTAGCAATAAGCGCCGCTTGCTCTGCGAGTAATGCACCTTGGTTTTCGTAGCGTTCTTCACCTAAATGAAAGGGCACACAGGCATAACTGTTAACCGTAATTATTTCAGCGCCTGCATCTATAAAGCCTTGATGGGCTTGTGCTACAAAGTGTGGGGCTTCTATAAGTGCTTGTGCACTCCAAAGTGGCTGTGAGAACGGTGCGCCAATGCGCTTAAGTTCACGTCCCATGCCGCCATCTAAAATTGTTACCTTTTTCACTTATGGACTTCTATATGTCTAAATAGTATGGCGCTATTCAAACATATTTTTTAAAAAATCATAATGAAACTTCATCAGGTTGGGCATGAAAAAAGCTCAACCTATTAAAAAGGCACAAAAAAAGCGACTACCCAATATGGTGTCGCTTTTTAGTAAGTAGTATTAGCTTACTTATAAAAGGCTTCAACAGTGCCTTTTCTTGTAAGTAAAAGTGGTTGTCCGCGACGATCAAGGCCTTTTGGAGATGCAAACTTTATCCAACCTTCGCTGATGCAGTATTCTTCAACATCAAAACGCTCTTTGCCGTTGAACGTGATACCAATATCGTGTTCAAAAACTTCTTCCACATGATGTGGGCTACGTGGATTAATAGAAAGGCGATCTGGTAAAGCAGGTTTTGCGGTAGTGTCGTTCATGGTCATATTCTATATTGAATGAAGTATGCGCTATTGTAGGCAATACAAAGCTTTCGCTCAAGAGAGATAGTAGTAAATGTGTTTAAAAATGCACTAATTAATGAGTTGCGGATACAAATGAGATGGCGCTTGGAAAATATGTATAGAAGGGGATTTTGACGATATTTGACTAAAAATTATATAGATAAGTATATTAATGGGCTATTGCTAACCCATTAAATTGTGTAGCAGTTAGATGCTAACAATGTTCTCGGCTTGTGGGCCTTTTTGACCTTGAGTAACAGTAAACTGTACACGTTGGCCTTCAG
>OJFU01000446.1_pt1 | contig 12249 bp, 10 predicted proteins | sample 1594331 | NCBI WGS metagenome assembly OJFU01 (sample SAMN05416801, study PRJEB24817) | seawater metagenome | isolation source: Sea water | place: Canada:Atlantic | collected 2013-11 | reverse complement strand
AGGTCTCGTGGGCTCGGAGATGTGTATAAGAGACAGCTAGAAAGCAATCAGTTATGAAATACTCGAAGCTGATATTTTATTAATCAGCAAAGACTCTAGTTGCCCTACTTAATTTAAGTTGGGCAACCATATTCGCTAATGAGTAATTAACGTTAAAAGACTAGTCTTCTACGCGAACACCCCAAACATCATGCTCATCAGCATGAATAATTTGAACCCAAATCAAGTCACCCGGCTCGGCATCAAAATCGTCAGACAAATATACTTTACCGTCAACTTCTGGTGCGTCCATATATGAACGTCCGACAATACCTAGTCCATTAATTTCATCAACAAGAATAAGATACTCTTGACCGATGCGTGCTTGTAATTTATCACTACTGATTTTCGCTTGCACTGCCATAAAACGTTGCAGACGGTCTTCCATCACTTCTTCTGACACATGATCAGGTAACTCATTAGCGGTAGCACCTTCAACAGGTGAATATTTAAAACAACCAACACGGTCTAATTGTGCTTCTTCTAAAAAGTCTAATAACTCTTCAAACTCTTCTTCTGTTTCACCAGGGAAACCCACAATAAAGGTTGAACGAATCACAAGTTCAGGACAAATTTCACGCCACTTAGCAATGCGCTCTAATACTCGGTCTGAGCTACCAGGACGTTTCATTAATTTTAATATACGCTTATTGGCGTGCTGAAAAGGTATATCTAAATATGGCAGTATTTTACCTTCAGCCATTAATGGAATAATTTTATCCACGTGTGGGTATGGGTATACATAGTGAAGACGAATCCATACGCCCTGCTTTGCTAATTCTTCACATAACTGCTGCATATGTGTTTTTACTGGCATGCCTTCATAAAAATCTAGCTTATGCTTAACATCAACACCATAGGCAGAAGTATCTTGTGAAATAACTAATAACTCTTTAACGCCAGCATTCACTAATCGTTTGGCTTCACCAATAACATCACCTACAGGACGAGAATCTAAGTCGCCACGCATTGATGGAATAATACAGAAGGTACAACGGTGGTTACACCCTTCAGATATTTTTAAGTAAGCATAATGCTTAGGCGTAAGCTTAACACCATGATCAGGTACTAAATCAATATGCGGGTTATATTTTGGTTTGCGAACATGCTCATGTACTTGATTTAAAACCTCATCGTACGCATGAGGACCAGTAACACCTAAAACATTAGGGTGAAGCTCGATAATTTCGTCTTTCTTAACCCCTAAACAGCCCGTAACCAGCACTTTACCATTTGCAGCAAGAGCTTCTCCGATGGTATCTAAAGATTCTTGTACTGCGCTATCAATAAAACCACAGGTATTTACAATAACTAATTCCGCATCATCATAACTATTGGTTACATCATAACCTTCAGTGCGAAGCTGTGTAAGTATGCGCTCGCTATCGACTAAATTTTTTGGACAGCCGAGACTTACGAAGCCTACCTTTGCAGCGCGATTTGAGTCGTTAGTAGCACTAACAACTTCGTTAGCCTGCTCGGCAATCATTTTAGATGGAATGTCTAAAGTCGTTGTTTGGCTTTCAGCAGAGTTACTGCTTTTCTTACTTGCTTTAGGTGTTTTCGGGTCGAATTGTTCTACGGTCATGGTTGCTCTCTACTTACTCTAATTTTTCGTAACAGGTGCTTTTTCAAGTATCTAATCAAGAGAAGAGCAGCGTCATAAATGGTGATTTTAACGCCTTTATTGCAAACTCAGGGTGTTTGCTTAGGCGATTGTTCAATGCGCGGGATTATACAGGAATGTTTTGTTGGATGGTAATAATCGTACAAGTAAAAACAATGTAAAGAAAGCAACTTTAAAACAGCATCTTACAAACATCATAGTGTCCGATTACTTTACACTAAGGATGTTGTGCTCAATAAATACTCAGCTATCATAGTGAAAATTAACAATTAAATATAGCTGGCTCAATTAATGCTACACAAAGGTACAATAACTAGAATCCATTTCTATTCTCAGGAATGTATTACAAGGGAAAATACGATGAATATGAAAATGTTAAAAGCGGCTTTGGCTGGCTTGATTTTATCTATTAGTGGTTTTGCTAATGCAGGGTTAATTACATTTAATTTTAATGCTGCGGACAATAACTTAGCCTCCGTTATTAAAACTGTAGATGGAATAACTTTAACAGTTACAAGCTTTTCTCCACACTCTGTATCAACTGCTGACTCAGATGGTTTGTGTATTTCTGGTGATAGTGGCTTCTGCAGCTCACTTAATGACTTTTCACTGATTTTTTCGCATGCAGTAAAACTAATTAGTTATGAAGTAGGCTTTCTGTCTTCAGGGAACTCAGGCGCAAATATTTTACTTGCACAAGGTCCTAATTTTTCACTAGAAAGTAACTTCGTGGACGAAAACACACATAATTTCACCAGTCAGTTTAATGTTGTCGAAAACCAATCTATTAATGTGTCAGCCTCCAATTTGGGTGGGCTTGGCTCTTTACAGTTTCGTCAAATCACTATCGATGACTCTGTAAATGTCCCAGAACCTTCTACCCTCGCCATTTTCGCATTAGGCATCATGGGTTTAGTATCACGTAGATTCAAGACATAGTAATCTTACTTTATTTTACTTAAAAAAGCATAAAGCACCCTTCACCGGTGCTTTTTTATTGTCATAAATTCACTTAACAACAATCTAATTATTTGCTCAATCCAGTAGTTCGAAAGTACCTTGTGCTTACCACTCATACCCAATAATCCGAGTTATGCTAAAAAACCACTCACATATAACACCAGTCAATTACATTTCTCGACAACGTTCAAATAGTCCGTTATTAAATAGGTTAATTATAAGAGTATTAAAATCAACCAATGACTTTAATAATTCCCACTGGTTTATGCCCTCCTTCGCTACCTTCTTAAGTTAAAAGTGCCACAACTACATACTCGGTTCGAATGATAAACAATCCGTCAGTAGTGGCATTAGTTATTTTAAAGATAAGAATCCAAAAGGCAGTGAAATTGGTCAGTTAATCAGAGTATTTAGAGCAGACTGGAGAATTTTTGAAGTATTATTGAAATGCGGTAGTGGCTTTTCCGCTGCAAAGTAACGGATGAATTAGTTTAGGAAGCCAAGAAATCCCCCCTACCTGCGCAGCGCAATTTGAGTCTTTATTTGCATTCGCTGAAAAATGAAATGCACCAGTTTATAACAGTGAATAAATATAAACCGGTGTATTTACTAATGAGCCTAGTATTAAAGCGCTCTAAATATTTGTTCTGTTGTTTCTTTAGCATCACCAAACAACATTTGAGTATTGTCCTTAAAGAATAATGGATTTTGCACGCCAGCATAACCCGTACTCATTGAGCGTTTGAAAACAATAACCTCTTTAGCATTCCAAACTTCAAGGACAGGCATACCTGCGATAGGACTAGTGGGGTCTTCGGCAGCAGCCGGGTTAACGGTATCATTAGCACCAATAACCAATACTACGTCAGTCTCAGCAAAATCATCATTAATCTCATCCATACCTAAAACGATATCATAAGGCACTTTTGCTTCAGCCAGTAATACGTTCATATGTCCCGGTAAACGACCAGCTACTGGGTGTATAGCAAAACGCACTTTTATCCCTTTATTTATTAGCTGTTGGGTCATTTCATAAACAGGATATTGTGCTTGGGCAACAGCCATACCGTAACCAGGAGCAATAACAACCGATTTTGCATTACGTAATAGGTCAGCAACCCCTTCAGCGTGCACCTCGGTGTGCTCACCGTAGTCTCTGTCATTATCAATAACAACGTCTGTGCCAAAGCCACCAGCGATGACACTGATAAAAGATCGATTCATGGCTTTACACATAATGTAAGATAAAATAGCACCTGACGAGCCTACTAAAGCCCCTGTAATAATGAGTAAATCATTACTTAGCATAAAACCAGCGGCGGCGGCGGCCCAACCTGAATAAGAATTTAACATAGAGACAACAACCGGCATATCTGCACCGCCAATTGAAGCAACCAAATGCCAACCAAATACCAAAGCCGTAATAGTCATTAAGAATAAGGCTATATTTGAACCGTCATGATTAACAAAAGAAAGAAGCAGTAAAAAACTGAAAATCCCTGCAGCTAAATTCATTTTATGACGATGAGGTAACATTAAGGCACTAGAGCTTATCGTGCCACGTAGTTTAGCAAAAGCGACAATAGAGCCAGTAAAAGTCACAGCACCAATAAATATTCCAATGAATATTTCACTTAAGTGTATCTTCATGGCGGTATGTTGGGCTGCCGTGATCACAACACCATGCCCTGCATCAATATAGCTATTAAAACCAACTAACATGGCAGCTAATCCTACGAAACTATGTAAGATTGCAACGAGCTCAGGCATTTGTGTCATTTCAACTTTATTCGCTAACCTAAGCCCAATACCTGAGCCAACGACCATTGCAATAATAATAATAAATACATTAGAGACTCTTGGGTCAATAATGGTGGCAAGTAAAGCGATAGCCATACCAGCCATACCAAATGCATTTCCTCGCTGAGCTGACTCTTGTTTACTTAAACCCGCTAAACTGAAAATAAATAATAAAGCAGCAATCACGTATGCTGCACTAATGAAACCATTAGACGCTATTTGTGTAGATTCCATGCTACTCCCCTACTTGCTAAACATTTTTAACATACGACTAGTGACTTTAAAGCCACCGACAATATTGATAGTTGCTACTAGCGTCGCTAAAGTAGCAAGTATCTGCACGACGATACTTTCCGATCCAATTTGTAGTAAAGCCCCGACAATAATAATGCCCGAGATCGCATTGGTGACACTCATCAAAGGTGTATGTAAAGAATGACTAACGTTCCAAACTACGTAATAACCAATCACGCAAGCCAGTACAAAAACAGTAAAGTGAGTAAGAAAATCAGCAGGAGCAACACTGGCCACCCAGCCAAATAACGCTATGCCTGCCGCCATAAAGGCATATTTTTTATTTGGCGAAGCGTCTTCTTCTTCGATTGTTTCAACGGGTTCAACTTTTGCTTTTTGAGCGGGCGCGGCACTCACTTGAATAGGCGGTGGTGGAAAAGTGATTTCATCTTCTTTAACTACTGTCATATTGCGAATGACTACATCATCAAAATCAACATCAAGCGTTCCATCTTTGTTTTTACATAATAATTTAGTTAGATTTACTAAATTATTCGCATAAAGCTGTGAAGCCTGATTAGGTAAACGAGACACTAAGTCAGTATAACCAATCACTTTAACACCATGCGTATCAGCCACTTTACCAGGGACGGTGCATTCACAGTTACCGCCTCCTGCAGCCGCTAAATCGACAATCACACTGCCCGCCTTCATTGATTCAACCATTTTTTGGGTGATCAATTTCGGCGCCGCTTTACCTGGAATCATCGCGGTAGTAATAATAATATCAACGTCTTTGGCTTGCTCGGCAAACAGCGCCATTTCAGCATCAATAAATGCCTTGCTCATTTCTTTAGCATAACCATCACCAGAGCCAGTATCTTCCGGCTCTTCATAGTCAAGCTCAAGAAACTCTGCTCCCATGCTTTCTATTTGCTCTTTTACTTCAGGGCGAGTATCAAAAGCACGTACAATGGCGCCTAAACTACCAGCGGTACCAATTGCGGCTAAACCGGCAACCCCTGCACCAATTATCATCACTTTAGCTGGCGGCATTTTACCCGCAGCGGTTATTTGTCCTGTAAAAAAACGACCAAAATGGTGAGATGCTTCAATAACTGCGCGGTAACCCGCAATATTCGCCATTGAACTCAGAGCATCCATTGGTTGAGAACGCGTCATTCGGGGTACCATTTCCATGGCTAAGGTAGTAATTGATTTGGTTCGAAGGGCTTCTAATAGTTCAGAGCTCTGTGCTGGCGCAATAAAACTAAGGAGTGTTACGCCATCATTCATTAGCCCAACTTCTTCTAATGTCGGCGCGTTTACTTTAAAGATAATATCGCTTTGCCAGCAGGCTTTCTTCGTGACAATTTCTACATCTGCATCGCTATATTCTTCATCAGTAAAGCTCGCCTTAGTGCCAGCACTTTTTTGCACTTGCACAGTAAAGCCTAGTTTAATTAATGCACTAACCGAGCTTGGTGATGCTGCGACCCGACGCTCACCTAAAAAAGATTCTTTGGGTATACCTATTCTCATTTGAATTTCCTTAGTATATAAATGAATAATTTATTGCTGACATGACTTGTTCAAAATTAATACAATAAGTTGTTCAATTGCAAGATCTATTTAAAAGCATAGCCTACTGAAATGTTGTGCCTCAAACTTTTTAAGGGGATGTTTAATCTGTTTTGTGACGTTGGGGCAAATTGCTTGGGTTTTATCCGAATAACGTTATGGCCTATGAAATATCAAAAACCCGTAAACTTTTGTTGAGACGACTTTAGTATTTTCTTCAATTACGTTAAGCAAAATACGCTATTAGATCGTTGTTCAAATAGATTAATTATGAGAGCATTAAACTCACTAATGCCTTTAAAATTGCCTACTAATTATGTTCTTAGCTAAACAGAAACTTAACTCCAACATAAGGTGGTCTAGTGATAATAAATTTGGGTACCGCACATTTTTTTGTCAATTAAAGACAATAAGAGAAATTTCTCAGGCCCAAGGCCTTGAACGAATTGAAATGCTAGATACTGATATCTGTGCATTTAAAAGCAATAATTTAAAAGACAACACGTTAGGAGAGTTAAAATGCTAGTGACGCAACGTATTAGTGTAGTCATGCTTTTGGTGTTCATTTTTACTGGCTGTGCATCACTCCCCGAGGAGATTAAGCATTCTATTGAGCCGAAAGGCACTTTATCAGCTAGTACATTATCCAAATTAACTGACACATATCGCCTTACGCAGCCTAAACAAGAGACGACAGCAATTCTCTTGCAAGATACTGGCTGGAGTGCTTTGGCTCAGCGATTAGCATTAATTGAAACTGCAGAGCACAGCATCGATATCCAGTATTACATTTGGAATTCAGATGTTTCTGGACAGTATCTAGCAAGCCGTTTGGTAGCTGCAGCTGATCGCGGTGTTCAGATCCGAGTAATGCTTGATGATATCAACCTTAATGAGCGCGAGGATTTACTAACAACTCTTGATGCTCATCCTCAAATAGAAATTCGCATATTTAACCCTATCCCCAGTCGCAGCGGGGCAGCAAAATGGTTAAACGTATTAGGTGATTTTTCCCGTCTAAATCGACGTATGCACAATAAATCATTTACCGTCGACGGTGTTTTCTCCGTTGTGGGAGGTCGAAATATCGGTGATGAATATTTCGATCTTTCTGATGAAATAAATTTCCGTGATCGTGATGCATTGGTAATGGGCTCAGTGGTGACAGATATCCAAACTAGTTTTGGAGAATACTGGAATAGTCGTTGGTCTTATCCTGTCAGTTTATTAGGAGGTGAAGCTATCGCAGAACTGTCCGGCTTAGATGACTTGTCAGCTCCTCAATATAAGCATTACCCATCGTTGCCAGCAGGAAAAGAGTTAGCACACGATTTTTTAAAGGGTCTGATGGATAAAATGAGCTGGGTTAGTGCACGTTTTGTTTATGATCGACCAGTACCTGTTGATGAAAATAACACCAGTAAGCCAAAGGCTACGGCTAGGTTATTAACTGAACTAGCTCGTCAATCTAACCAAGAAATTTTATTAGAGTCCGCATACCTAATATTTGATGATAATCAACTAGATGAGTTACAAATTTTGACGAGAAAAGGAGTTCAGATAAAAGCATTAACCAATTCAATGGCTTCTAATGACCTCGTCACTAATCATTCTGGCTATGCTGGAAGACGTGAGGATATGCTTGAAAAAGGTATTCGGTTGTTTGAGTTAAAACCAGATACGACTCTATGTGAAGAGTCGACTAGAGATTTGTCAAAATGTGCTCCTACAACAGCCTACGGCCTTCATGCAAAGTCTAGTGTTTTTGACAGAAAAGTAGCAGTTGTTGGTTCGTTTAACTTCAATTTACGTTCAACCTACCTAAATACCGAATCCCTTTTAGTCATTGAAAATCATAGTGTTGCTGAAATCCTCGCTAATGACATAGAGCTCGCGATGAACGAAAAAAATAGTTGGCGTCTTAATTTATTTAAAGGAAGAATCCATTGGTATTCCGGTGAAAAAATGTGGGACAGCGACCCCGAAACTAACCTATCAGAACGAATAAAATCACGTTTCTTACAATTATTGCCGATCGAAAAATACTTGTAGAGCAAGATAGATATATGCTTTTACTACCAAGAATATTAAAGAAGTTATTCAGTGTAATTGAAATAATTCATCGTCCTACTCATTCCGTACTTAGTGTTAGCTTTTATAAGTAGTTCCCTTACCTTTATAAAAGTTAAAAATGACATCATAATTGATGATTTAACTCGTTTATTGCAAAACATAAGCGATGCATGAAAAATAAAATAAGAAATCACAATGATAAGAGTGTCTACTTATTTTACACATTTACAATGAAATATCTTGAAGTCATTGCTATTGCAATGAAAATAAACGTTTAAATATAGCTGGCTCGATTAATGCTTAATAGAGATAAATCAATCAAAAATGCAATTCTATTTTATTTCTCAGAAATGCAATATTAAGGGCAATATAATGAATTTAAAAATGTTAAAAGTGGTAATTGCTAGTTTGATTATATCTGTTAGTAGCTTTGCTAATGCAGGTCTAATTAATGTTAGTTATTTAGAAATAACTAACGCGAAAGGCGACTGGTTGCAGGTTGGTGAAGTTATAGCAAATGATATGTTCGATAATGATGTAGCACTTACTGGTTTTGCGACTGCAACGGCACCTCATCAGTGGTCAGCAATTAGTGGCCCTGAGAAAGCTATCGACGGTATTACATTAGGCAATTATAATTCAGGGCAAATATTTCACGAACAATTTAGAAATTCTACCCTAACAGTCACTTTTAATTCACTACAAGATCTTTCTTCTATTCAGATATTTGGCCGTACCGATTGTTGTATTGCTCGTGATATATATAACGTAAGCTTCTATGGTGAAAACAGTAACCTTATAGCGGCATTTACAGATATTGCTCCTGGTGTATCAGTTGACGTTCCAGAGCCATCAACTCTTGCCATTTTCGCATTAGGTCTTATGGGTTTAACTGCGAGAAGATTAAAAAAATAATAACAACATTAGTCATGTATTATACTCTGACTACCAACTGTTTTTATAATATTAAGCACCATTTACTGGTGCTTTTTTATTTCCATAAATCTATGGATGCTACTAAAGTAATCCCCTAAAATAACTCATTGAATAATATTAAATGCAGAATCTTTGTAGGTTTACATCAGGATCATTAATATAAGACGCTGTTAATTTTCAGGATGTTTACAGAGTTACCATCTATAGTCTACTATTAATTGTTACTATGAACTAATGCTGAAGGTTTTTATATGGCTCCTACCTCACTTGTTAAAGCAATATAAACAAAAGAATGTTAAAAAACATAGTGTACGGTTATTTTACATCTTGAAGGTAATGTTTAATAAGAAACCGTCTATCATCATGAAAATTAACAGTTAAATATATCTGGCTTGATTAATGCTTATTTAAGTGCACAATAATTAGAAATACGATTCTATTTCAAGGAATGTATTACAAAGGAAAATACTATGAATATGAAAAATTTTAAGGCGATAATTGCTGGATTAGTTATATCTGTTAGTGGTTTGGCTAATGCTGGATTAATGAATGACGTTACCGGCAACGGAAGTATCGCTAATGCGCTTGATATTGATAGCTCATTTTCTTTAGGTGCAAATGTTGATATAGCAAATTCAGAAATCATTCCTTGGGCAAGTATTTCATCAGGTCCTGAGTCAGCAGCACGTTATGATTACTATTCATTTACTGCTATGGCTGGTATGAACGGTATTTTTGATATTGATTATGGCCGAAATGCTGGTGGTTCATTTGATCCCGAATTAGTGCTTTTTGATCTTTTGGGTTCTGTGCTTGCACAAGATGATGACAGTTCAGTATCAGATGGTGCTGGTGGTTCAGTACATAACTATGACTCATTTTTGACTCATACTTTTGCAGCAAATGGCACTTACATTATAGGTGTTTGTCAATTTTCCTGTGGTGGTGAACAAGGTGGAATGACAGGAAGTTTAATTCCTACTTCTGGCACTTATGAGCTACAAGTTTCTATTGAAAACCATGAAATACCAGAGCCATCAACTCTTGCCATTTTCGCATTAGGTCTTATGGGTTTAACTGCGAGAAGATTAAAAAAATAATAACAACATTAGTCATGTATTATACTCTGACTACCAACTGTTTTTATAATATTAAGCACCATTTACTGGTGCTTTTTTAATATCTAAAATCCACAGTTCAAAACCTATAATTATAATAGCCAAGTAAATAAAGTAGTTTTGCAATCAATTATCAAAGTCTAATAAGCGATAATTACAATTAAAAACAAACCACACACACTCGAATACAGACTACAGACTTGTTACATATATAATCATTTCATCTTATCTAACGCATATAACGAGCCTAAAATGAAAAGATTATTAATCGGTACTACTTTACTATTATCATTAACTGCTAATGCTGAGTTTATAGGCGAAGGCGGAACAACCGAAGTCACAACCATTAAAAATGCTATTGAATTAAGAGACGACAGCAGAGTTATAGTAGAAGGTCACATTGTTAAACAATTGAAAAATGAACTTTACCTTTTTAAAGATGCAACCGGTGAAGTAGAAATGGAGATTGATGATGAGGACTTTAGGAACATGAAAATATCGGCAGATGATAAAGTTAGAATAACTGCTGAAGTTGATAGCGGCTGGACAACTACAAGCCTAGAGGCTGAGTATGTTGAATTAGCTAAATAAACAACTACAGTAAAGATGATAAAGCACCATTCATTGGTGCTTTTTTGGTTATATAAGAGTTAATTATTAGATCTTTCTAAATCCTTTAGTAGTCTGGGAATATAACTTTCTTCATCAGCACTAAGCCTGTGATTATCCGCAACGTCTAAGGTTTCAGTAGCATTAGAGATAAAGACTTTTAAAGCCTCTATTCTCTGAGAAAACCATGATGCATCTGAATGTTCTCTCACTTCCTCTTTTAGTATCACTCGAGCACCAGGATGACTATAAAATGGTTCCGGTGGAATGTGAGGAACAACATCACCAAAATTAACAACTCTAAAATGAGGGCCTATAATTTTATTATTTAATCCCACCTTAAAGGCTTCATTTCCGGGTCTAGGACTGGCAAATGTGTATATTCCATATACCCTATATTTATTTTCTATCAACATACCTGCATAAAGAGAGCTTAACGCACCACCAAGACTATGACCGGTGATCCATATTTTTTTATTTTTAGAAAGTACATTATCTACTAGGTTGGTAATCCCTATTACAGCAGGAAATAAAGAGTCTTGAAAACCTTCATGAGCCTTAGTATTCTTTAAAGGACCAGGATCATAAACGGCCTGAAAATTTGAAAACCAATCTTTTAAGGTGTCGCTACCTCGAAAAACCACCACAATATTATCTGTATTCGACATCACATAACATTGAGTATCTACATCCGGCTTTTTTACAACATCAATGGCCCCATTAAATTGATAGCCCCAACTTTTAACTACTAAAGCTATTTTGTTTTCATCTTTTTCATAGGATAAATCACAAGCTATAGCTAAAGACAATGATGTTTTTTCATCATAAGATTCTGTTTGGTTTATTCCTTTAAACTTATCATAATAATTCATGACTACCTCCTTCAGTACTAATATATTTCAAAATATATCATTAGAACAAATCTCTGTTACATAACTAATATTTATCACTGGCGAATGCTAAGTAGTGATAATAAAACGTAAAACATTACTCAAGCCTATAGGTCTAGTTTAAGTTTATTAAAAGCAGTAGAAAACTATAATAGTTCGAAAATCACATATAAAGGATAGTACTTATAATAATGTAAGTTAATTATATTTTGATCTTATATTTCAGCTGATAAATCTATTTCTACAATACAAACTAAACTGTCTCATTACTTTACACTTATTAATTATATTAATTTAAATAATTAACTAAACAATTGAAATAAAACAACTTCATTTATTTGGCATATTTAGTGCTAATATTAATAAAAATAATAATCACTAG
>OJFU01000442.1_pt1 | contig 12346 bp, 8 predicted proteins | sample 1594331 | NCBI WGS metagenome assembly OJFU01 (sample SAMN05416801, study PRJEB24817) | seawater metagenome | isolation source: Sea water | place: Canada:Atlantic | collected 2013-11 | reverse complement strand
GATTTATTTTCTTTAGGTATTATCGCTTTTCAGTTAATTAGCGGCCGTCATCCCTTTGCTGGTGAAACCGCAACGCAGACAGCGCAAAACATTCTCAATGCACAGTGCCAACAAGCACAAGACATAGTGCCGCAGTTACCGCGAGAGTTAATCAATTTACTGAATAAACTATTATCCCATCAACCAGAAGGTCGTCCGCAATCTAGCCAGTGGGTTACACAGCAATTTGAACAACTCACTAAGCATCTTACCCAGCAAGAAATACTGGCTGAAGATACTCAGCCTATCACTGCCGAACTATCAACTGAGTTTGCTGCTGCACTGATTGCCAATGAGTTATCAAACAGTGCATTATCGACTAGTGAACTAGCTGCTAATCAGCTAACTACTAGCCAAACATCCACAGATAACGTAGCGATTAATAAACATAAAAGCAGACGGTTTATTTTTGCAGGGTTTGCTTTGCTAGTAAGCTTGTTAGTTGGCGTGGGGATTTATAGGGAAACCTTATTTGCTCCAGACGACTTGCCAGCACGTTATATCGTAGTACTACCAGCAACTATCATAAATAGTAATGCTGAAAACCCCATTGCTGGTATGCAAAAGGACTTAGTCACAGCGACGCTAGATGATGCTATTCGACAGAGCATTATTAATACCAAGGGTCTGAGATTAATTTCTCGTCGTGAGGTTGCAGGGGTCAGTAAAAACTCAGCGGGTGAGACTGCCTCCATTGCTAACATAGCAGCGGCAACAGGGGCAAGTGACATAATCACCACCCAGCTTGATTGTAATAATGTGAAATGTGACGTTACCTTGTCGCGACTCACGGTAAAAAATAGTAGTAACAATATCGGTAATAATAAGCGCAGCACTAACAAGTGGACCGTCTTAGCGCAGAAAAAATGGCCGAGTCAAATAGAGAATTATTATGAAATTTATCAACATAGCAAAACTAATCTTACTAGTGTTTTTTCAAACTATGATGATAATATTTTAGCCGAACAGCCAATTAAACCAGCAGACTATCAAAATTATGTCATGCTTTATAATCAAGTAATGATAACGGGAATAAGCAGTGAGGCTAGCTTACAACAACTGCAAAAAATCATTACTAGCTCTCCCTATTTATATGCGGCTTACTCCTTATATAGAGAAAATGCACTCAACTTATATAATGAAACTAACGAATCTAAATATATTAATAAAATTGAAAACATCATAGCTTTAGCACCAGTAGAATATAAAACCAGTATATTTCAAACCATTGATGTTTTTGCCATTGCAATGGCAACTGGAGACTTTGATAAAGCAAAAAAACAACTAAATATAGCGGTGGAGCGAGGCATAGATGACTCGACTTTAATGGATTATCAAGCTGGTTTGCTATCCAACAATAATGAAATAGAATCAGCCATACAGCACTATAAATCAGCCTTAACATTACGACCGAGTACTAAATTATTATACAATTTAGCATTAAGTTATTACATGTTAAGTGATTTTACTCATGCTAAAGAGACGATTAAACGTTTATTAGATATAACTCCAATGCATAATGATGGCAAACAAGTATTAGCTGCTATCTACTTATCAGCAGGAGAAGTAGAATCAGCTATTTCACTGTATGAAAATATCATTAAGATAAACCCACAAAGCAGTATTCTAGACAACCTAGGCTTGGCTTATACCTTAGCTGGTCGTTATCAAGATGCCTTACAAATGGCAATAATATCCGTTGAACGTAGTCCTGAACATCCGACGGCCATTTTAAATCTCGCAGATATAAAAATGATGTTAGGCTTAACTGAGCAAGCACAAAAACATTATTTTTACGTTGTAGAGTTATACAGAACCAAAAATGATGTTACATCTTGGATAGAGCGCTCACAAGCTTATGTACACTTAGGTAGAAATAAAGAAGCAATAAAGGCACTTAATCAAGCGAAAAAGTTAGCCCCAGATAACGGACAAGTGGCTTTTGCTGCAGCCTTGGTTTATAGCCAGCTAGGTGAACAAGTCTCAGCAGTCAATCAAATAGAAGAAGCCTTAGCTGCTGGTTTCGGACTTGTTTGGTTTAATTTACCATGGTTTGATTCATTATGTGACAATAGCGACTTTCAACAACTATTGATTAAAGCGGGCAACGTCGACAGGTGCACGCTTTAGCTCAATTCATCTAATCAGAAATATTAAACTTTTATACGGCCAATCCTAATACCAGGGTCTTGCGAATAATAGACTTTCAATTCCCCCGCCCCATTATTACTCACATCTATGCACGAGGCAGTATAACGAAAGGCTAATTCGGTAATATCCAAATTATTTTCCACATTATCTACCGTGATAACTAAACGCTGTCCTTGGTATTTTATTTCGGTTTGTACGCGCAATTGATTTGCTGGCGGCTCATCAATAAAAACAACACCTGCCCCATAAAATTGCCACAACTCAGTTTCATTTTGTTGTAGGTCAACAACCAGCGTGACTTTCTGATGCGGTTCAAGCTCTTTTTGTATACCACTGGGGGTGTTAGCTGACTCAAATTGAAATAATAAAGATGGTGCTAGCGATGCTATCGCAGTGGAGGTATTAATTAATTCAGTAATCCAATCCTCACCATTTTGAGTAGGTTGAACTTTAAAGAAAGTGACCACTGAACCAACTAAATCATCATCGATATTGGACGTGAAAGGCACGGTAATGGTTTGCATATCAAGTGCTAGGTTTTCCGGTGCATTCATAACTCTTTCCTTTTTAAAGTAAATTTAAATTGCATAAAAGCAAGCCACGACATTATAGGCATAGGAAGATTAAGAGTAATAGTGGCTGTAATACGATGTAATATTTATGCAGGCCCGCACATCGCTTAATCAAACACCTTGTTCTTGAAAATCCACCTCTCTACTTATTTTAAAGCAAAAACTGTAACCTTATTTTTTATCAGCGGTAGTAGTTTTTGCGGAATTCCAATACAGAATATCGGTTATAAAGTCGAACCTCAGGCGATTGGTTATTATTGACAGCACTTTTGCCTGCACTATGACCAATGACATGGTAAAATAATCACCTAACTTTTTCCTATCCCCTATTGAGAAACCTGTGAATCTTGAAGAAAAAAATGTCCTGTTATTCGACCTCGATGGTACTTTAGTAGACAGCGGGCCAGATCTTGCTTTAGCGGTTAATAGAACACTTAAAGATTTAAACAAAGCGACTTTCGACCAAGACACAATTCACCATTGGGTAGGTAATGGTGCCAAGGTATTAATTGAACGCGCATTATCGGGTTCAGCAATCATTGATATAGAATTAGATGAAACGCTCACTAAAGAGGCGCTAACCATTTTTCTAGCCCATTACCAACAGTGCTTATGTATAGAATCCGTATTGTATGACGATGTTCAAGAAGGGTTGCTTTCCTTAAAAGCGGCAGGCTTCCGCCTTGCGATTATTACCAACAAACCGGCCATTTTTATTCAACCGATATTAACGGGCTTAGGTATTGATAACCTGTTTGAGTTATTAATTGGTGGTGATAAGTTAGCGGAGAAAAAACCCCATCCAGCACAGTTACACTATGCCCTAGAGCAACTTAACGTCACGGCTGAAGAGTGTGTGATGATTGGCGATTCTAAAAATGATATCTTAGCGGCAAAAGCAGCCAACATAGATAGTGTCGGCTTAACCTATGGTTATAACTACGGAGAGGATATCAATCAATATCAGCCGCAGTGGTGCTTTGATACTTTTGCTGAACTACTAACCGCACTAAAACATTAACTATAGCGTGCTAGCCATAACGCACTAAGCATAACGTACTAAGCATAGTGCGCTAATAATTGTACGTTAAGAATAGAGAGAATTTCACAGGTTTTTTGCTAACGCCATTGGATAATCGCGCTGCTTGGCTAACATCATTGCACGTTCAGTTACTTTTATTTCGCAGCACTGTTGGCTTACGGGAAAGTAATGCTGCGTTAGATAATCGCCTAATTGTGATGCATCAATTAATCCGCAATCGACTAGATTATTTAATATTGCATCGGCTGCGGCTAAAGCCGATGAGGCTTTAACTATTTCAGTACGTGCATAGTGTTGACCATAGAATGACACATCAGCAGCACGTAAATCAGCATCTTCACCCGGAATTTGCTGCGCACCAAATAGCGGTTTAGCTGCAACCGTTGCGGTATCAAAAGTAGGAACAAACTGAGCAATATGATCAATAGAGCCTAAGGTTCTATTATGCACCAACTGCTCTGGCCACTTTTTATCAATCTTTTCGATAAAGCGCTTTGCTAATTGCGGCTGCGCACTTTCTAACGAACTCGCAACTAATCCTTGGTCAAATAAAGTGATGTCTTGCGTCATACCATGTAGCTGAAAATAGCCATCAGGGTAAGGGGTTAATTGCGCCATACCTTGCGGAGTACCTCGCTCGCCATAAAAAACAATCTCAGGCCATAACCCTTGGCATTGAGGCCAATGTGCAACATAAGCCGCTTTGAATTCCACCATACGTTTACGTTTGGCGCTGACCATGTCATCAATTTCACCACTTTTAAAACCGCAGGCATTAATAACATAGTCAAAGTGCTGTTCAATGACAGTCGGGCTTTGCTGGTGTGGAGATAATGTTTGAGTCGATACTTGCCAACCTAAGGTATTTTCGTGCTGAGTAATGGCAACCACTTGACTATCTGTTTGAAGATGACAACTAGGTAATTCCTCTATCGCTAAGCTTGCGATAGCGGCAAAGCGAAAGGCAGATAAACCATATTCTTGCACGAGCAATACCGGAAACTTCAAACTATCTAAATCAACGTGTTGTGCAAAAGCGATTAACCAATCACTATCATGTTGTGCTGTTTTGGGTAAAGGTAACTCCCGTAAAGCATTAAGCTCTGTTCGTGAATAAAATCGAAAATAGTTTTCTGGCTCCCCAAGTACCTTGTTACGACTATCTTGAGTGACAAGTTCACTGTATTTAGCGCGTAACTTCTTTAATCGAGGTAATAAATCCTCAGGCTGACCGTTATCGGTTTTAGGCAAAGCTATCACTGTTGGTCGAATATTAACGCTTTGAGGATATACTTTAACCGTGTCTATCGATTGCTGTAATAGCGTAAGGCATTGTTCATCACAAATCTCACGGTACAAGTTACCGCCAGCATGCAAGTGACAAATAGGCGGGCCATTAACTAAGCTTGGACCCTTTTCTATCAGCGTGGTATCTAAGCCTAATTCAGCAAAACGCAGCGCAATAGTTGAGCCTGCAACACCGCCGCCAATAATGGCAATTCTTGCATTTGAGCTAAGTAATGGCTGATAAGCCTTTGAGATTTTATTCATAACGGTTTCGAGAAAATACATTCATAGGTGATATGTTACTTGGATGTGCACGATTTGCGTAGAGCTAGAAGCTAAAAAAAATTTACGTCGATGTGCTGTTATTTTTACGCTTTACAAAGTCATCATAACCATCAAATTATTATTCTTTTGCTTTTACACGTTGTTGAAGCCAATAACGATCAATACAAGCATTGCATACGCAACTAATGCCTTTCAGATGCGCTGGTATTTTTGCTAACAGCGCCTCAGGTACTTGAGTATTCATACACCAACAATTACTGGCCGCTTTAACACCGCAGCGATTCTTTTGCTGGCATAAGGGACAAATACTGTCATCATTTTTATCTGTCATAAGTATTCTGTAACGTTTACTGGATAAAGCGATTAATGATGAGCATGTTAACAGCTTTACCTATATGGGTAATCATATGTTTGTTTCGAGCATAAAAAAACGACCTAAAGGTCGTTTTTGATACTTGGTTGCTAGTTAACTCTTATAATTACAGAATCAAGACAAAGCGAACTAAGCAGAAAAGTCATTGGCTTTTTTACTGTGCTTTTTAGCCATGAAAACAAGTGCTAACAGCATAAGTAACCATGTTGTCGGCTCTGGAACACTGGTAGGACGGTTAACATCTACTACACCATGTACCATATCATTTGCACAAGACATTGCCCAACTGAACGCCAGTTGTGAAGCATTTTGAAAGGCACCAATGCCATCTACATTAAAGCTAAAGCTGATCACATCATAATTATCGCGGTTGCTACCTGTATTTTGTCTGTCCACAGACCAAGTACTCTCTACACCATTACCAATTTGGTTACCTGCAATGACTTCGCCGTCTTGTACACTATTAGACTCATTGTGGTACGTTTTAGACGTTACCGTAGAATCAATCTCAGTCAAAGTACCTGTTTTATCCCAGTGACTTTTTTGATAGTACTTCTGGCCGCGATCATCATCAGATAATACAAAGGCATAATTGAATGGAGTATTATCACCATTGGTACTAATAAGAAGATCACCTAAAACAATATTGCCATTACTCACACCGTTTGTAGAACCAGTGCCTTTTTCATTATTGTAATCAACAAAGTTGGTATAAACATCAACGGTAATTACGTCATTACTTGCCCATTGAACATCCATTTTTTCAATTTCATATACCCATTCTTTACCAGAAGGGCCATGTGCATCGCCAATGGAATCTGTAATGGTAGTATCAACAAGGAAATCAGCAGCTAAAACATTAGCAGATGAAAATAAAGCAGTTACCGCAAGAGTTTTAAATATTTTTTTAATTAAAGTCATAGTTTTATTACGTTATCACTTTCAGATTGAGAAATAGAGAAAGAATGAGCTACATATTTTTTCACACTCATTACCAATTACCTCAGCAATAAGCAATTATTGTACCAACACTTAAAATTAACCATATAGCAACATATCAGACCTGTTAAGTTGATAAAACCATAGAGTAATATCTTCTATTGTAAAAAATCCTGACACAGTAAAAAGTACACTTCACCTATTATTTTTAGATAAATGTTTATCAAAGAAGTGGCTAACAGTGTTACTATTTTAGCGTTTTATTTATTCTAATAATTTTGTTAATCCTCGTTAGTTGCTTAGTAAGATTAACCACACATTGTCGCCATACAGAGAATAATCATTAAATTGGTATCCCATGAAAATTAAAAATAGCTTACGTGCATCCCTACTCTCATTATTATTTATTTCCGCTGCAACCTTTGCTAATGAAAAACTTGATGCCAATTATGAAGAAGCCTTAATTGCTTTTCAAAATGAAGAGTATTCTAGTGCCATTATCCATCTAAAAAATATTATTCAAGAGAACCCGGCGCATATGCCGTCTCGGGTTTTAATGGCGCAAATATTAATCACTCAAGGCAATGGCTCTGCCGCACAAATTGAGCTTGATCGCGCAAGAGATGGTAAAGTTGATAATGATCGATTGATTACGCTATACGGACAAGCTTATGTATTACAAGGTAAGTATGATGAAGCAATAGCGGTGGCGAAATTAGGTCAACGTAACGAGCAAATTGAAAGTGAGTTATTACTCATTCGAGGCCAAGCTTATATTGGTAAAAAACAATATAACTTAGCCGATAAAGCTTTTATTACAGCACTTAGTTTAAAACCCAAAAACCAGTTAGCCTTGTTAGGTAGAGCACAAATTGCTTTGCAAGCATCAGAGGTTGATCAAGCATTAAGCTATATTGATTTATCTCTTACCAGTGTGAAACCCTTTATTAATGGCTGGATCTTAAAATCTAAAATATTACATCGTTTAGATGATCGACAAGGTGCATTACTTGCTATCGATGAAGCACTCAAGATTAACGATAAACACTTATCTGCTCGCTTAACTAAAGCAATGTTGCATATTGAACTAAAAGAATATCAGCAAGCCGCTCCCCATGTAGATTTCATTCTTAACGAAATCCCTAATGAGCCGAGAGCCGGTTATTTAAAAGCAGTAATCAATGCCAGTTTATCTAGTATCGACAATGATGATTCAGGGAATAAGAAATTAACTGAAGTCATAGCAACATTAGCTGCGGTTCCACCTGAAGTGATGCGAAATACCCCTGATTATTATTTTTTAGCTGGCTTAACTAATTTTCAATTTGGTAACTTAAATGATGCCCATCGCTACCTAAGTTATTATCTGAGTTACGTAGAGTTTGATATTGATAGCGTACGTATGTTGGCTAGTATTGAAATAGAGCAAGGTGATTTAAATTCAGCAAGAAACTTACTCACTAAAACCAATGTAGCACGCCCAGGAAACCCTGATATTCTAACGTTGTTAGGCTTAACGTATTTACAGTTAGAAGACAGTGCTAAAGCACAATTTTATTTTGAAAAAGTAGTTGATAGCTACCCCCACTCAACCATCAGTGTCAGTAACTTAGCACGCAGCAAAATGCAATCAGGTGACTATCAATCAGCCATCGAGGTTCTATCTGCAGTTAAGGATAACGAACTTAATGGTACACAAATCAAATTGTTACTTATTGATTCATACCAAAACACCAAAAATTATAATTCTGCGATTGATGTTGCTAAGGCATTGATAAAAGAATTTCCACAAAACAGCTTTTTCCAACAACGCATTGGTATTCTTTATGGCTTGAACAGACAAGTGCCTGAAGCCAGAGATGCATTTGAACAATCACTTAAGTTAAATAATGCCAACATCATTGCTATGGTGCATTTAGCGCGTATGGATAATATTGCTGGTGACTTTGATAAAGCACTTAAATTTTTACAATCTAAACTGGCAATATTTGATAAAAATGTTTTATTGATGACTGAAGTATCTGACAGTTATTTATTCAAGAAGGATGTTGATAACGCCTTACTTTGGATACAAAAATCATATGCACAAGATCCGAATGACTTTTATGTGGTGTTAAAGTTAAGTCGTATTTTAACGCAACAAAATAAATTGGATGAAGCAGTTGATTTAGTGGATGAATTTATTGGAGCAAATCCGAAAAAGCCACAAGCTTTACTGACGATTGCTACATTGTACCAACAACAAAACAAACACCAACAAGCGGTCTTAGCATTAAGAGAATACGTTGAAAAATCTCGTAAAAAAGCGAATGCACTCATCATCCTCGCTAGAGCACAGCTGAAAGCTGGAGATAATACTGGTGCAATTAAATCTTATAAGAAAGCCATAATAGCTGATGATAAGTACTTGCCAGCTTATATTGGTCTAGTGAATCTCACGATTAAGGATAAAAATGAAGGGTTTTCATTAAGCCTAATTTCTTCCATTGCCGATATTACTCAAAGTGATAGCTTAGCCTTGGTACTCAAAGGGGATTTGTACCTTGCCTTAGGTGACAATACGCAGTCTATTAGGTTTTATCTACGCGCTTTAGAAAAGTCAGATCAAAAACAAGCAATTCTCGGTTTATATCGTAGTTACAAACAACAAGGTAATCCGAGTAAAGCAATAAACCCACTGAAAAAGTGGCTAAAGAAATACCCTGATGACATGTTAGTCGCTATCGCACTTGCTGATAGTTATAAAGCTAATCTTCAAATGCAAAAATCTGCTGAGCAATACCAAGCGCTCATTAAAAAATATGGCCCCTTACCTATTTTATTAAATAATGCCGCCAGTGTTGAGTTCACCCTAGGTAATGTTGACAAGGCTAAGCAATATGCGCAACAAGCCTATAATTATTTACCTGAAAACGTCGTTATTATTGATACACTTGCTTGGATTAAAAGTAGATTAGGCGAGCATAAACAAGCAATTGCACTGTTTCGTTTAGCTCTGATAAAAGACTTTGATAATGCTGAAGTAAAATACCATACTGCTGTGACACTGTTCGCTCTTTCAAGAAAAGTAGAAGCTAAAAAGTATTTAATTGAAGCGATAGATAGTGAACAAAGTTTTCCTGAGAAAAAGGCTGCTAATAGCCTTTTAAAAGAATGGTAATTCAAAACGCAGTAGTAACTTATTAGCCAGTCCAATATCCCAATAGCATAGTGCTATTTAACTAAATTTAGTCGTTAAATAGCACGAATAAATAATAGCTTCATTTACGATGAAATTTTTATTTCATCGAGCGGTCTTTTAGGTCATAACCCACAAAGATCCGAAACCTAAATGAACAGTAAAACTTACTCCCGCATCAATAAAAAAATATCAATCTCCGTTTTTTCACTATTCTTGTTATTAGCTAATAATGCCTTTGCCAACACAAGCATTAATGTAGGCCCGACACTCGGTGAACAAGCGCCCAAGATTTCGGTTCTAAATACTCAAGAGCAAGCGGTTAACATCAAAGAGCTTAGTGGTGAACAAGGTGTAATTATCTTGTTTTTCCGCTCTGCTGATTGGTGTCCCTTTTGTAAAAAACACCTAATAGAATTAAATGAACATGCTGAACAATTTAAAAAATTAGGTTATGGCTTAGCAGCCATTTCTTATGATAATACTGATATTTTAAAAACATCCGCTAAACAGAAAAATATCAGCTATCCATTATTATCAGACCAAAAAGTACAAACAATGCTGGCCTACGGTATCGTAAACAGTGAATATGCTGTAGGTAGTGATCATTACGGTATCCCTTACCCTGGTGTCGTGGTAATTGATAACAAAGGTAAAGTAATGCATAAGCACTTTTTCAAAGGTTACAAAAAGCGCGTTAAATTTACAGATCTTTATGAGCAACTAAAAACGGGTACTTAGGCATTGCTTACCTCGTTTTATTAAGACTCATTTCATACGTAATTAGTGGTTTTTTATCAGTAACTATTTTATTGATAAAGACCACTATCAACAAAAGCTTTAGTCAATTGCTGATATAGCTTATCTATTGTCGGTTTCTGGTTAATATGCTCAAAAAGCGTAGTATGCACCTGCGCTTTTACCCAATCGGTTTTATCAGATAATTGGTAGCACAAATTAACTGGCTTTATGATCTCTTCAAGTAACACATCAATCAAAATAAAGGCTTGTGCCAACACTATCTTGCCGCCACCTTTTTTTAATATCACTCGCTGAGCAGTACCAACAATTTTTTTACCATTCAAGTTGATATTATAATCACCATCGCAATAAGAGAATTCTGTCGCGTGTGCTTGGCTAATTAAGTTAAATTGCCCAAAGAAGCCATGTAAAACTGTGCATAAGTTCTCATAAGCTTGGGTGATTGAATAGGGCAAGTCATTTGACCAAAGATATAGGTGAGATAAGTTAATTATTCCGGGGCATTGTGGCACAGGTGCTCCGCCAGTTTTACGCGCTTGTAAAAGCCACTCATCGGCTAACAAACCCGCTTTCAGTTCATCTGACGCCAGCCACTTCTTACCTGCAGGTAATACCAAGGTCGCTTCTTTCGCCTGCCATAACATTAAGCATTGTTTGAGTTCTCCTGCTTGTATTTGGGCAATAAGCTGCGTTTCTTTTTCAAACACTTTAGCGACAGAAATTTTCTTATAGCTCAGTAGTTTATTACCACTCATATTGACTTCTCATGCTGATACTCACCTTTATATTCACTATTTTAAGCCCAAGCAGAATGATTCAACAAGCTAATTTTCAGATGTCGCCTAGCCTGCAGGTTACAATTTTTAACACAGTAAACATGGTGGTCAGGAGGTTGTCATCACGTTTTACTGTAGCATAGGCAATGTTCAACTTATGGTGTAGTAAGAAAAACAAAGCATAAAATTACTCATATGTGCCGTAACGTAAACTATAGTGATTCTAGTGTCACTTTAATCACGTTATGCCTCTGCTATACAATAAAATGTAGAGTAGCTTTTTCCTATAATAATTCTTAACGCTATTTATCATAAGTGACCCGTTAATCAATAACTTTAAGGATACATAATGAAGACGAATATTATTGCACTAACTGTCGCCGCAGCATTAGCTCCATTGGCAGCTTTTGCTGACATTGAGCCTACCAAGGTGTCAGATAACTTAATTAAAAAGCAACGCGCTATGCTAGAAAACAATACCGTTAACAAAGGTTATGGACCACAATCACCTCGTGATTTATCAATGAAACAAGGTAATAACCCACGTATTTTTGGTCTAGCACCGGAATCTACTAACATGAATTTATGTAATATCCATATGCATAAAAATGCTGAACATAAAGGTGGCGAGTTTAGTAAGTATGCTGGTAACGGCGATGGCACAGGTTATCAAACAGGTTTTGTTTATACAGGTAAATTAAGCAGTAAAGAAACTAAAAAAGTTAGTCAGGATATTTGTCCTAACCCGCACGGTGGTTTATTTCCTGGCGATACTATCGAAGTACACTATGTTCACTCTACTGCACAAGCAGCACCGGGCAATACTTTAGGTGCTTGTTTAGGTGAATCCACTATCAACCCACAATTTCGTGTTGAGACACAAGTCTTTGTTGTTGCTGTCTCTTATACACATCTCCGAGCCCACGAGACCTCTCTACATCT
>OJFU01000439.1_pt1 | contig 12379 bp, 11 predicted proteins | sample 1594331 | NCBI WGS metagenome assembly OJFU01 (sample SAMN05416801, study PRJEB24817) | seawater metagenome | isolation source: Sea water | place: Canada:Atlantic | collected 2013-11 | reverse complement strand
GTGCTATGCAGGAAGAGCAATGTGAGTTCGATGAAGGTTGCTGGCGCTTGTCAGTCTTACTGTCTTCATTGAAAACATTAACGGAAGTGTCCGAGAAATTTCCGGGAATTTTTGGCTTGTACGAAGAAATTAAAAGTCTCTCAATTCTTGATGCACGTAAAACGTTAACAAAAAAAGAGCGCATGCGTGAAGATTACCAACGTATGACGGCGCTGAATAAGAGACATGATGAAGTTGTAAGTGATTTGGGTGAGCTTTATACGTTCACTACGGAACAACTCGCCCAGCTAACTCCTTAGCGACAATAGTGGACCTTGATTCCAATAACAGATCTTATTAAGGTCTGTTGTTGCGCTTGATCAATGCTCATAAATTATATAAAGGCTATACTATTTTCGTTCACTAAATAAAACGGTATGAAAATATGAAAGTAAGTCAATTCTTCGATAATGCGCTATTAAATAAATATAACACCAGCGGACCAAGATATACCTCTTATCCAACAGCGTTAGAGTTTCATGATGATTTTAAACATGAAGACTTTATTAAAGCGATAAAAACCTCACAAAATCGCGAATTGTCACTTTACGTGCATATCCCATTTTGTCACACGCTTTGTTATTACTGTGGTTGTAATAAAGTTATTACTCGTCATCGTGGCAAAGCCGATACTTACCTTGAATATTTAGCCGAAGAAATAGCGCTACAAGCACCATTATTTGAAGAGTACACCGTTAAGCAATTACATTGGGGCGGTGGTACACCCAGCTTTTTAACACATCCGCAAATCACTCAACTAGTTTCTTTATTGAAAGAGAAATTTAATTTCTCAGATGAGCTAGAAATGAGTATTGAAATTGATCCGCGTGAAATTGAAATGGACTTAGCTGAACATTTATTTTCATTAGGTTTCAATCGGTTGAGTTTAGGTGTGCAAGATCTTGATTTAAAAGTACAGCAAGCAATTAACCGCGTTCAGTCAACCGAGTTTATCGGTGATTTTATTCAACACGCGAAAGTTGTTGGTTTTAAGTCTATTAATATAGATCTAATCTATGGTCTACCGCATCAAACACTGGAAAATTTTGCTAAAACGTTAGTAAAAGCACACGAGTGGGATGTTGACCGTATCTCTCTGTTTAGTTACGCCCATATACCAAGTCGCTTTGCTGCACAACGTAAGTTACGCGATGAATGGTTGCCTAATACACAAGAAAAATTTGCCTTGATGAAGTTGGCTATAGAAACGCTTTGTGACTTCGGTTACGACTTTATCGGTATGGACCATTTTGCAAAACCTAATGATGAATTAGCTATAGCGCAAAGTGATGGTACTTTGCATCGTAATTTCCAAGGTTACACCACTAAAGGCGGCTGTGACTTATTAGGGCTAGGCGTGTCATCAATTAGCTCAATTGGAAATAGCTTTAGTCAGAATATAAAAGATTTGAAAGAATATTATCAATCAATCACTGAAAAACAACATGCGCAAATTAAGGGTGTTAGTTTATCTGAAGATGATATTTTACGTGGTGAGGTCATTCAAGAGTTAATGTGTAACTTGTATCTAGATAAGCAAGCCATTAGTGAAAAGTATAATATTAATTTTGATGAATACTTTGCTGAAGATTTACCATTATTAACTACATTTATTGATGATGGATTAGTCGAAAATAATGCAAATTATATTAAGGTTGAGCAAAAAGCCCGCTTATTGATTCGTATTATTTGTATGAGTTTTGATGCTTATATGAAAAAACATGTGAATCAACAACGTTTTTCTCGAGTGATTTAATAAGTACGATTGCTATAACTCTGTTTATTGATAATATTTATCCCCAAGCGTTATGCTTCGGGGATAAAGTGTTCACCTAATGTCTATTTAAACAGCCCCAAATTCCTATCACTTATGGCGTCTCGCCAACCACCCAACCACTGCGATTTAGCATCAATACTCTGATAAGGGCATTGCTCCTTGGTTTTACCACCAAGGCCAGCCTGATAGCCATTAGAATGCGCTCTACCTAATTTATCCCTTTTCTGTCTTTTCATTTATTCCACCTTATAAACATTTTGTAATTGTTTGATAAATCAATTAATAAACAAATTTAGTATCCCTCATTTACCTGGGGTCTTTTTATTACTTAATACCATAGAGTGGCCGATTATCGAATTTTACATCGTCTGAATAGCGTATGAAATTTCATCAATCGACGAGTTATTTAAGAGGATTTTTGCAAGTGGTGCAAGTGAAAATATGTAAATGTGAGGAGGAGGTATCAGGACAAAGTAAGAAAAATTTAAGGCTTATTTTTCTTCAGAAAAGTTTGTCTTGGCAAAACAAATTGTTAGCATACCTTCATGGTAAAACCTTATTGCGATAGATAATAAAGAGTATATTTAATAGACAAAATTACTCTAAAAAATTGCTGTTGCGAAATCCAGTTTGTCAGATAACCTCCTTCGAGAAAATCGAGCTCTAAACTCCTAAGGACGTAATAAAGGTTTCAGCATAGTTTCTAAACCATTGAGTTTTACTTCGTACATCAAGGCTAATTGTTGCCCTAATTTCCCTTCAGGAAAGCCTTTACTATGAAACCACACCAAATATGGCTCAGGCAATTGCAATAATTTTCTGCCAGCATACTTTCCAAATGGCATGGTTTGATTAATAGCCTCAATCAGGGTTTGTTGATCGTTTAACAAATTAGGTCCTTTGCAGATGCAATGCGAATGAAAAGTTATATAGGGCTGCGTTTCTCTGTTTACTCTGGCCTCGTAAAGTAGCTTACCAGTGTAATATTAGTGACATATAAAAGTCACAAAAACTTCATTTACGTTCATTATACTGCTCCCATCTTAAAAGGCTAACAACGTTAGGGATGAACATGTCAATTATTAGAAAACGAAGTGCCGCTCATAAAGCCTACTTACCTGGTAACGTACGTGATAACCAGTATATTTTGGCCGAGTTTACTTTGACTGATGAGCTATTTCAGCAATTGTCAGGTAAATATAGCGATCTAAAGCCACAGCCATATTATGATTTTTATCAACAATTATCGGCCTTGTTTTTTGAGTTAACTGATGAAGTTGAACTCAAAAATTGTCAGTTTATTGCCAATGATAAACTGGCACGCGTAAGATACAGCCAAGAAATGCATCAATGGCAAACTAATCAGCAAATTCTATTTTACTACAATCCTGAAAGTCACTACCTTAAGAAATCATTTTTTGATGGCAGTAAAAGAGCAAAGAAAATTTGTTTACTCTTTTTAGCTACAGGTAACGAAATTAGAGTTAATGCGGCCAACTTTCACAGTAAAGTGAGCCAAGTAGTAGAGACGTTTTGTGAAAAAATTAAGCTAGATAAAAGTGATATGCGTTTGAGAGATCATCAGCATTTGACCTACGACCTGTTTGCTAAGAATAAAGGGTGTACCATTACCCAAGCACATAAATTACGTGAAATTGATAAACGTTACGCAAGCCAAAAAGTGACAGTGCCGACTCACCATAGTGCGATGAATTATGCTGTGGTTACTTTGAATATCAGTAATGAGTTATTACAACAAGTAGAAATAGATAGCCATTCAAAAGATCCTTACAATCCGTTGTATATGTATTTGACTGATGTTTTCACTATGGCAGCAAAGCGTTATAACTTAAATAATGGTGCGCTGATCGCCAATGGTTTAGTACCTATTGTTAGATACAGTATTCATGAAATCGTATCTCGCGTGGGCGAGTTACAAATGTTGGGTTACAACCCAGAGCAAAGCCCATGCGGTATTGTGAGCAAATGGAGTGCAAGTGAGCTAACCGATAATGTTCAGTTAGTTTTTGTGGCAACGCCTGAAAATAATAGTGGCCACGGCTTTGGTCGATTTTTAAATCAAATAGAACAAGCAATGCAGTTAATGGCAGCAGAACTTGAAATAGAACCGACCAAAGAAGAAATGATGATCAGGTTTCATCAGCACCTAGCCTATAATTTTTAATATTTGATTAAGCTGAATTAGGTCGTTTTTGTAATTTACGTTGTAACGTTCTTCTGTGCATTGAGAGCTGTCTAGCGGTCGCTGAAATATTCCCTTGATTAGCTTTCAGTACTTGTTGAATGTGTTGCCATTCAACTTGCTCTGCAGATAAGGTTTGTTCGTTTTGACTATCGACCTCGATAGTTTCTGCTTTACTGCCTTTGAGTGTCGCAAGCAGTGTTTGGCTATCCACTGGTTTAGATAAATAATCATCAGCACCTAACTTTATCGCATCTACGGCGGTAGCAATGCTAGCAAACCCCGTGAGTAAGACAATGCGACTCTGTGGACGTAGTTTACGTAACGGGGTGATGATTGATAAGGTATTTTCTTCTGCTAATTTCATATCCAGCAAAATATAATCAGGTGTGTGGCGGTGGCATGCGAGTAAAGCATCATTGTTATTATCGACTTGCACGCAATCAAAACCGTGTTTAGTTAAACGTCTATTCAAGGTATTGGCAAAAATAACATCATCTTCAACGATTAATAGTTTTGATGGTGCTGCAGCTATTGCTGAATTTGGCATACTCACTTCCTTATAATTAATTGTAAGATGAAATTGGCAAGCTCAAAGTAACGAGTGCACCACCGTCTTGATGATTTGTTAGGGCTAACTTACCGCCAAGGCGTTCAAGGCTTGCATGACTTAAAAAAACGGCCATACCAAAACCTTGTTCACTATTAACAGGTTTTACCCCTAATTCATTAAGTTTCTTTAAGGTAAAACCTTTGCCATAATCACGAATAGTGAATTGCCAATTATCCTCAATAATTTGGCAAGTAAGGCTAAGCGTTCTGCTGTGGTTAGCTTTACTCGCTCTGATAGCATTATTGATTAAATTGAGAATTGCAGGCAATAAAGCTGCATCAGCATTAATAGTGGCTCCATTAGAGTTTTCATCCCTATTTTTTTGTAACTCTAAGCTGATTTCCGGATTATTGACTCGAACATTATCGGTTATTTCGTCAAATAAATCTTGGCAATTAGTGGCTTTAATTACCTGTTCTTTAATATCGAAAACCATGGCACGAAAATCAGATAAACTGTCTCTACAGCGAGTAAGTTGGTTTTGCATATCAAGCACTATTTCATTGTTAGGTAAATCTTCGCTTAACTCATCCGCTAGTAGCTGCACCGTTGCTATAGGGGTCGCCAATTGATGAGTAACCTGAGCAGAAGCAACACCTAAAGAGGTAACTTGCTCTTGCTTTAATAAATTTTCACGATAAGCAGCAATAGCAAGCTCTTGCTGATTAATACTACGCGCCATTTTACCCACAACAATCGCAACCACGAGCGCTGAAAATAAAAAGTTGATACCCATACCAATAAAGTGACCTTGCATATTACCGTGCATAACACTCATGGGTAATGACCATAATAAAATACTGTAAGAAGCAATAGCAAGGAAGGCAACTACAGTCAGTAATAATGGCGTTAAAGTAACCGCAGCTAGCGCGATAGGAATAAGTAACAGAGAAACAAATGCATTGGTTGCGCCACCACTAAAAAAGAGTAACAGCGAAAGGAATATAATATCAGCACATATTTGTACTAATATTGCTCTCTGACTCGCTTTCTTTTCACTTAAGTGATTACGGCTATAATAAAGGTAGCTACAGAAGGTAAAAAGCACTTCTAAGCTAATCACACTTACCAATGGCATCCATGGTAATTCATATGCTAACCCTAAATTAACAAAGAGAATTAACAGTAATTGAATGGCGATTGCAATGCTGCGCAATGCAATAATAGCCTGTATTTGGCTAGTTCTTTTGAAAAATTGTGGCATATATTTCTTACTGGCTAAATATGAGTATAATAATGGTAATAGATAAATTAACGATGATATCTTAGCCTATTCAGCAAGAAAAAAGGCTGAGATAAATCATAAAAGAAACAATGATTAAGGCAGTAGATAAAATGACAGATCAACGCAATGATAAAGCGGTACAAATAGCGACTCTAGCCGGAGGCTGTTTTTGGTGTATTGAAAGTGCGCTTAATATGGTAAATGGTATTATTTCCGCGAAGCCAGGTTATATGGGAGGGCATAGTACAGCGCCAACTTATGAAGAGGTTTGTACCGGTAAGAGTGGTCATGCTGAAGTTGTACAATTAGAGTTTGATAGTACAGTGATAAGTTATAGAGAGATATTAGAAATATTTTTTAGTTTACACAACCCAACTCAGTTGAATCGCCAAGGGAATGATATCGGAACACAATACCGCTCTGAGGTTTTTACTCATGACGATCACCAACAAGAAGTTGCTGTAGCTATCATTGAGGAAATTAATCAAGAGCAGTTATTTGATGATGCTATTGTGACCCAAGTCAACCCAGCTGAGACTTTTTATTGTGGGGAGGACTATCACCAGGATTACTTTAAAAATAATCCAGAAAATCAGTATTGCCAAGCTGTTGTCTCGCCGAAATTAGCTAAGTTTAGAAAAACCTTTGTTGCTAAATTGAAATAAGCGACTACTTTTTCAGCGCAATATCGTCTACCGGACTAAATTATCTCCACTATATTTAAAGTAAGTGTTGGGTAATTTTTTCGGTGGTTTTGTTATGCAAAAGAAAAAATTTATATTTGTTACTCTCACGCTAATTGCAGTTCTAATTTGGCTTTATCCTGCAGAACATCCGTATCAATATCGTCAAGTTAAACGCTTAGCTACTGCAGAGGAAAACTATTTACTGCCAATCTCTCCGCATGTCAGCCAAGTTAGCCGTCCAGAGGAGACCTTTTACTTTCCGATTAAGCTTGGGGATGTAGGGCCAAGTAATTCTTTATACTCAGGTCCAAAACAATATCCATTCTATTGTATGACCATAGACTCCCATATAGGCCAGCCTTTAGTTGATAACCAAGAAGGCTTTGGTGTCCCTGTTTATGAAAATATAGCACTACCGACTACCATTATTGGTTATTCCAAAGATTGCTTATTTAAAAGTCATTTACAGTTTTATTACCTTAATAATGATGAAAAGTTAGTTAAGATTCCCACAGAGCAATTCTCTCAATTAGCCTCTTTAAGAGATGCCCAGCTACCCTTACAATTATTTCGTGCTGAACAAGGTAGTATTAATCGTTTTATATACACTGTTGCTATGGCAATAACTCCTGAAGAGTTAGGTACACGTACTGCGAGTTCTTTATGGAATAAAAAATTAATTTATCAATTTCACGGTGGTTCAGGTATAGGTTTTAGACAAGGAAGACAAAAAGCGACACGCACTATTACTCGTCGTTTAGCAGAAGTTCAACAAGGTTATGCAATTATAAGCTCAAGCGGTAATCGAACCAGCTATACCTATAATATGTTATTGGCAGAAGACACCGCGCGTAGAGTGAAGCTTCATTTTATCAGTTTATTTGGAGAGCCTTTATACACTGTGGGTATTGGCGGATCAGGTGGAGGGTTAGCGCAATACCTTATTGGTCAAAATAGTCGTGGAATTCTTGATGGGCTAATTCCTCAATATTCATATCCAGATATGTTAAGCCAAACAATTTATACCCTAGATTGCGATTTATTTAATAACTATTTTACTTTTCGGGCTAAAGATAATAGCCGCTGGCAGCAATGGGACCAGAGACAATTACTCGAGGGCATGAATAGCTTACAAGATTTCCCACAAAAAATAGCTTTCCTTCAACCGGTCGCTCAATTTATGGCTGGTATGGTACCGAGCTTTCCGCAAGGAAATAGTGAATGTATTAATGGCTATTTTGGTTTATCTACCTTCATTCATAACCCTAGACAAGGTTTTTTGCGGCACTTTTATAGTGAGGATGTGGTTGAACAAACTAATTGGAATTATTGGGAAGACATGGCTTGGCTGTTCGGCCGTGATAAATATGGTTTGGTTGAAAGTACTTGGGATAATGAGGGAGTGCAGTATGGACTGCATGCCTTAAAACAAAAGAAAATAACCTTAGCTGAATTTGTTCATATCAATAAAAACATTGGTAGTTGGAAAGCGCAACACCAAATGAGAGCTGAAACCATTGTGACTCCCTTCGGGCGTAAAATGCCATTTTGGATTTCGTTGTGGGGCAGCGGCAATATAACGCAAGTGATTGATAATGAATCGGCACCTCGACGCAGTGCATCACTTAACGCAATTGAAGCAGCCTATCGAGGGGGGCAGGTTTTTATTGGTAAACTTGATTTACCGATTATTGATGTGCGCCATTACCTCGAAGAAAAATTGGATATGCACCATATGTCGGCATCTTTTAGTACGCGTTTACGTTTACAGCAAGCGAATGGTCATTATGAAAACCAGGTTATTTGGGTGGCAAAGAGTGATTTCGACCCAACATATCAAGCGTTTGACCTCATGGATATATGGCTATTAACACGTAAGGAATTTCCAGAGCTCAATGCGGCTCAAAGTAAGCCTGCACAATTACAAGATACTTGCTTTGATGATAAGGGTGGCGTGTTGGCAGAAGGAAAAGATGTTTGGCATGGCAATTGGAACGATGTTGGTTATGGAAATAAAGCGTTAAAACGAGGAGCATGCGCAGAGCATTATGCTATTTTTTCAAATAGTCGTATCCAAGCTGAAGGTCCTTGGCAAGGCAGCGTTTTCAAATGTCATAAAATTCCGTTTGAACAAGCGATTAAGCAAGGTATGTATGCAGATATCGATCTCGCTGAACAGTTAACGTCTTTACGCGCAATATTTTCTCAAGGCGTGTGTGATTATAGTCAGGGTGATGCAGGTAGGCCTAACGATCTTTAGGCTGAGGTGGCGTGATGATGAAATAATAAAAATGACAAAGAAAATACTTTGTCATTTTTACAGTTTACAGCCAAGACTCCTTATTAAAGAGAAATAGCGGTAGCAGTGTTTACGTTAAAAAACAGAACGAAATGAAGAGCGACCACTTCGTCTAGATGAACGACGACTTCTCATTCTGCTATGTAATTCGTGGCGTTTTGATTCTAACCATTCTTCACGAGTAATAGCCGTATCTCCGCTACGTCCTTCTTCGCGTTGACGGTATGCGCAAAACTCTTCAAAGGCTTCAAAATCATCTTTAAATTCTTCAGCAACCAGTTCGATCATAATTGCATCATCTAAAAAGCCCAATACCGGAATATGGTCAGGTACTAAATCTTCAGGATTACTAAAGTACGCTAAAGCACTTAATACTTCCGTGCGTTCGTCAGTTGGGATCTGCCATTCATCATCTTCAATCATAGCTACAAAAGTTTCTAGCTTTTGAATACGATCACGAACAAATTCGGGTACATTAGCTTTTATGCTTTGACTAATCTTTTTAGCGTTAGCGAGAATTTCTTGCTCACTAAGTTGTTTGGCTCCTGCTTGCGCTTTACGCATAACATCGCGGAAATGCTCTAAGTCTGATTCGGTTAATTCAAATTTAACTTCAAACGCCATTACAATTCTCCTGCTTTTGGCTATATTTTCAATGTGTATTATTGGTCATCATGTCTAAGCATAGTTGACCTGTATTATTAGAGTTAGTTGAAATACAGTGATCTGATCCTTTATCTCAGTTATTAATTTAGCAGAATAGATCAGTTGGGACATCTTATTTACTTAAGTTTTTTAATTACTTTGTAACTTTATATTCACATAGTGTTATGCTTTTATTGTCTATTGCTATTCAATAATAATTCATTATGCCAACAACAGAGTTAACCGAAACAGAAGCTACAAATGATGTGGTAAGTGTCCCAGTTGAGGACAGTCAAAGCTGTGAAAATTGCCATTTGCCGTTAAATGGACCTTTTTGTGCTAATTGTGGACAAGAAGCCGATTCGAAATTGAAATACTTCTGGGTGGTTATCATGCACCTATTAGATGATATTTTTAGTTTTGATTCTCGCGCTAGTCGAACTCTTTTCCCTTTATTGACAAGGCCTGCTTTTTTAACGAATGAATATTTTGCTGGTAGAAGGGTGCACTATGTACCACCGCTACGATTATATTTATTTATTAGTATTATCTTTTTCCTCACCTTAAAATTCTTTATCGGGGCGGATAATAACAAAACCATTACGGTTAGTGACAAGCAAGCGCTTATCACTCAAGTTAAAAGCCACATTAAGGAGCTAAAAGCTGAGCGAAGTGAGGTTGAAAAAAAAGAAGAAGCAAGTATTGGCGTTATTGATAGTCTTTCAACATTAGATGCTGATATAGACAAATTTACTGTTTATCTTACGGATTTAAATACCGATTATAGTCTGGGGAATAACAAACAGATTATTAAACTAACTCGGGAGTTGATTGAGTTAGAATTTGATCAAATCAAAGAAGACTTACCCGCGGATGAGAAAGCACGTTTTGATTCACTAATTGCCAGTCGGTTAAAAGCGAAGAATGGGACGCTGAATAATGAAGGTATAAAGATAGCTAATAATGATGACGGCACCTTGTCATTTGACTTCTTGTCGGAAGAAAAAAATAAGAAAGTAAATGGCTTTTCAAAAGAGTTAACGGATAAAGCTGAAAAAGCATTTAATACTGATACCGGCCCACTCATTGAACAAGTCATTGGAAAACTTCCTCAGTTGATGTTTATTTTATTACCACTTTTTGCGGTATTACTGAAAGTGATGTTTATTTTCTCTAAGCGATTATACATGGAGCATTTGACGGTAGCTTTACATAGTCATAGCTTCATTTTTATAGCGATATTACTCTCTGAAGTACTTGATATTTTAAATGGTTATCTTGAGCCAACGTACTCGAGTCTTGCCAGTTTTACAGGTATTGTGGCAGGTGGGATATTATTTTGGATACCAATATATCTATTTTTAATGCAAAAAAAGGTCTATAGACAAGGTTACTTTTTTACTTTGATCAAGTTCACCGTAATTGCCTGCATTTATAGCTTTATGATATTGCTAACCGGACTAGTCGCTGTAGTTTGGGGTTTAATGGGGACATAATTATGTTTCATATATTTGCCCATGTGTTAATTGTCACATAAAAAAAGCGGTAAGCATAAAATGCTTACCGCTTTTTTTATAAATCGTAGCTGTTATACCGAGTCCATTAAGTTATTTCCCACTCAGCGAGAATTAAAAGGCTTAGAGACAAGGCATTGATTGAAGAGAATGGTTATTCAGGAGAATATGCTTCTGCATTCTCTAATAAGCTGCATCCATGCAGCGTCCTTGTCAAAATCAATAACGATGTATATAAGCCTTTACCTTTTATTAGGTACTCACCCTTGGGAGATTGTCAGAAAAGCAATAACTGCATAAATTTGTTATAACTCTTCTGACATAGCCCTGAGGTGGGAATAAATTTAATGGAATTGGTATTATTTAAAACGCATAGATAAATCTATAGCGTTAACATGTTTGGTAAGTGCACCGCTTGATATGTAATCGACGCCTGCTTTGGCATATTCTTGCAAAATTTCAATGGTCATATTACCAGAGACTTCGAGTTTTGCTTTACCACGTGTTGCTTTGACGGCTTGCTCTATCATTGCTGGGGTGAAGTTATCAAGCATGATAATATCAGCGCCAGCGTTAAGCGCTTGTTCAAGTTCATTGAGTGACTCTACTTCTACTTCAACAGTCTTATCACTATGATTACTTTTTGCAGTCGCTACTGCTTGGCTGATGCCACCACAAGCGGCGATGTGATTTTCTTTTATTAAAAAAGCATCGAATAAGCCAATTCTATGGTTTACACCACCACCACAAAGTACGGCATATTTTTGTGCGCTACGTAATCCAGGTAATGTTTTACGGGTATCAAGAAGTTTAGTATCACTACCGGCTAACTCTTTTACATAGTGACTGGTTAACGTTGCAGTTCCTGATAAGGTTTGCAAAAAGTTTAAGGCAACACGTTCACCGGTCAACAAGGTACGTGCATCACCTTCAAGTTCAAACAATGTGCTGTTGGCAGCAACAGATTCTCCATCATTTACGAACCAAGTGATTTTTGTCGCTTGTTCACTGGTTCTATTTAATGATGCATCAAGTTGCTTGAATACTTCATTTACCCAAGCAACACCACAAACGATACAATCTTCACGAGTAATCACAGTAGCAACTGCTTGCTCATTTTCGGGAATTAGCATCGCGGTAATATCTTGGCTCGCTTGAGGCATAGCATTATCAACGGCACCTAAATCTTCACAAAGGGCCCAAGAGATTGTTTTGCTAATATCTTGCTGTAATTTTTCTAATTGTGAACTAAGCATTGCTTTCTTCCTGTTACAGGGGGTCCCGTAAGATTAATTGTTTACCCGTTTGATAAAAGTCTACTTGTTTTAGTGCGCTCATGCCTAAAAGTATTTCATCTGCTTTCATTGCTGGGTTAATG
>OJFU01000428.1_pt1 | contig 12568 bp, 2 predicted proteins | sample 1594331 | NCBI WGS metagenome assembly OJFU01 (sample SAMN05416801, study PRJEB24817) | seawater metagenome | isolation source: Sea water | place: Canada:Atlantic | collected 2013-11 | reverse complement strand
CCTGTAGCCGATAAACTGATTGTCGTGGCTGCGTTAGTTTTGCTCTTAGAAGTTCATTCTACCCCCTGGTTTGCTCTGCCTGCGATTATCATCATTGGTCGAGAAATAGTAATTTCTGCATTGAGGGAGTGGATGGCTGAATTGGGATCAGGGCAAAGTGTTGCTGTTTCCACCTTGGGTAAAGTTAAGACATGGGTACAAATGGTAGCTATCGCCATATTGTTGTTGGCTAAACCCGATCAACAATTACTAACAGACATCGGTTTTACCGCTATTTATGTCGCTGCAGGGCTTACTTTATGGTCAATGCTTTATTATCTGAAGCAAGCATGGCCACAAATGAGCGGTAGGGTTGATAAATAGTTGATTTATTGCTGATATTGCCTAGAATAGCGGCCTCGTCGAGATTGACTGACGAAGCTATTAATTAAGGCGCGGTAGCAAAGTGGTAATGCTGTGGACTGCAACTCCGCCATCGTCGGTTCGATTCCGACCCGCGCCTCCAAATTCCTAGTTAGGCATCAATGTTTGTAAGTGAGCCTCAATATCAGCAGGTGTGGTTCTTGTTGCATCAGCGGCTATTACACCTTTAATCAGCGTATCGCCCTCTAACCCAAATAAGTACCTTAAGATAAGTAAGCCGTCGGTAAGGGCATCGATCTGCCCATTGCCATCGATATCTGCAAGATCGCCCAGCATTGCTATACGAGACTCAATATCCACTGATTCTGTATAAGCTGCATCAGAGGCTATGGTACCAGTCACCAGAGCACTTCCATCCAGTCCAAACATGCCCCTTAGCAGCAGAAGACCATCAGTCAGTGCGTCATAGGTCTTATTACCGTCAATATCTATTGAGCCAGAGGGAATTGTGCCTGCAAGGAACTCATTTAGTGCCGTTACGCCATCATTGTCTTGATCGCTTGAAGCATCTGACGCATCATTTGGGTCTAGCCCATACTTAGTTTCCCAGGCATCAGGCATGCCATCGCCATCTGTATCTAGAGAGTAGAGCGTATTCTCTGGGAACTTATCAGCATTGTTTGCAATACCATCGCCATCTGAATCGTTCGTTGGATCCAGAGGAAGATCATCATTGGCATCAGCAACTCCGTCCCCATCATCATCAGTGTCTGAATTGTTGCCAGTACCATCTGAGTCTGTATCTATACTCTCAGTTGCATCTAAGGGGAATGCGTCAACATTGTCATTAGAGCCGTCTTCATCTGTATCCGCCAATAGAGGGTTAGTGCCAGCAGATACTTCATTAGCATCTGCGATAGAATCTCCGTCATCATCAGTGTCTGCATTGTTGCCAATACCATCTGAATCTGTATCGATACTCTCTGCTGGATCAATTGGGAAGGCATCATTCTCATCCGCCACACCATCATTATCATCATCACTATCCGCAGTCATGCCGGCCATTATGCAACTGGCATCGCAGATATTGGGAATACCGTCACCATCTGAGTCCAGAAGATTATTTAGACTTATGAGAGGGTAGGCATCTTTTATGTCATTTACCGCATCTCCATCATCATCAAGATCAGCGTTATTGCCAATACCATCGCCATCTGTATCCACCGATTCTGTCAGGTTGTTAGGGAATGCATCATACTTGTCAGCAACCCTATCTCCATCAACATCATTAAGGATTGTTAGCTTTATGATTCCTGGAGCGCTATCGGTACGACCATCATTGGCTACAAACTCAAAATTATCAGTATTATTATCATTACTTTTACTAAGATAAATTATTGATTCGCTAAGACTATCATTCACCACAGACGGTATGTTGTAATTTAAGCTCATAACTTCAAGACCATCAGACGTAATGGCGTATGCATTGGACTCATCTAGAGAGGGGACAATATGGTTAACAACGGAATCTCCGGTTGTTTTGATCAGAACTGGGCTACTAATGTCGCTTATATCCAACATCACTGGTCCTGTACTTTGTGAGGTAGCTAAGTACAAAGTAAAGCCATCGGACGATGCTTTAACGCTTGTAACTGAACCAATATTAGTGACAGAGCTGATCAGTTTGAAATTATCAGTATTTTGAATATCAAAGACCTTAAGGCCATAGGATCCATCTGCAACATAGAGATATGAATCATCTGAAGATATAGCGATAGAGTAAATTTCCCCATCGGTATCCAAGCTATTTAGAATGCTGAGTGATTCTGGCTGGCTAATATCAATCACATGGAAGCCTTTATAGCCATCACCTAGGTATGCAAGTTGATTGTTTTCGGAAAGGGCTATGGTTTGAGCATCACCGGGGCTTAGAACTGTCCCCACAACTGCAGGATTCTTCAGATCGCTAATATCAACTCGACTAAGTCCTGATAAATGGGCTACATATGCGAAGTCCCCTTCCTGTGAAAGCGCAATATCATAGATAGACTCTCCAACGGCAATTGCGCTGACTAGAGAAGGATTGCGCGAATCAGATACATCAATAATCTTTAGACCAAGTGTGCCATCAGCTAAAAAGATAGTGTTTTCATCGGCTGAAAGAGTAACTCCTCTGGCTAAACCATCTGTGTCTAACGAGGATATCTGCGATATTGCGGCAGGATCAGTTATATTAATTAGACTCAACCCTAAAGTACCATGCGCTAAATAAGCAATATTTTGACTGTCGGATATCGCTATATCATATAGTTTATTAGACTCAGACTTAAAAATTGATAGAGTCTCAATTGATTTTTTTTGATAAATGGACCCAGTTGTCGGCACTTTTGTAAGCCGTCGAGAAAAGGGATCCAGGTCCCCATCAGCAGCTAACAATGAGACTACTGATGGCACATCTCGGACTACTTCTAGGTTCTGAGATGAAGCAGTTGGCGCTTGGTTAAGATAATTACCTAGGTTTATATTAGCGTCACCAAAATATCCAGCGGCAAGACCCTCTTTGGCGATTTCAATGCCATCTGCAGAGTGCAGAGAGAAAAATGTATCGACTTCACCATAGCCATTATCCCAGCCATCGCCAGAGCTATCGTACATATTCAGTGTGTAGCGACCATCTGTAAGACATGTGAAATTTAGATAGTCGACACCGCCACTAAACAGGGTTTTATTTGTCTGGCCCTCTGAAAGTGTCCAGCTAATTTCTTCAGGCCAGCGACTAGAGTTTCCAACTGACATAAAATAGGCTGTAGTGGGGCATGATGACATCGTAGCGTTGACCGATGATATAAAATTCTGGATGGCTGAAACATTACTAACAGCTGATGATAGCCTTATCATTGCTAGATACGAATCTAAATTATTGGCATCAATATCTTTAATACCCACCAAAGCTTCAAGATCCTGAATTACTAAACTTGTGATGTCGCTATCCAATGCTGCGGTAACTATTTTGGTAAGTGCTAGCTCATGAGATTCAGCTGCATTACAGCTTTTAGTAGGGTTTATTTTGGTAAGGCCATTAGAAAAATCTATTCCTGGCCAGCCTAGTTGGTCCTGGCAATAACTTATAACCGCTAGATCTCTATTCAGCTTGAATGCGTCAACTCCAATATTTGGTCGATCACCTAAAAAGCTACCGACAATAATACTGTTATAAGAGAAGGCACCTACCCCAATATTAGTAATGTTGGCCTTGATAGTGATAGTTTTTAACAAATTTCTATAAAAGGCATAGTCACCAATGGTAATAATGGAGCCGGGAAGGGAGATCGATGTGATACTACTCGCGGCAAATGCGTGATTGGCAATCGCAGTAATCGGTAAGCCGACTATTGTGGGTGGGATGACTAAGTTTGATGGGCAAGTAGACGCGCAGCCTGTAATTGTTACAGTATTGTCACTGCTAACGAAATAAGACCAAAGAACATCAGTATCAGAGTTAATCGATATACTTATCGTTGCATTATTACTATCAAGCTCTCCATCAGTTGCCTTAAAACTAAAGCTGTCTGAGTCAGGACTATCAGGAGAACTTGTGTAGTAAACATAGGGTAGAGTATTGGAACCGCTTGAGAGTTTTTGCTTTTTAACCTCATAAACCTCTAGATCTCCACCTCTCCAAGTAGCGGTTAGATCATCATAGTCAGTCTGATTGCTAATATAAAGGCGATCTCCCTTGGCTGAAGCGGTTATCGCGTATGGAGAATTAGCCGGGATAGTGTCAACAAGGATAATATTTTGAGGGTTTCTTACATCGATAACCTTAACACCAACCTCCGGCACTGCAAAATAAATAGTCGTTTCATCCGGTGAAAGAATTAATCTACTCCCGCTGCTACCATCTATTGAAAACGCGTCATTAACCGGATCTAGAAATATATTTCCAATAGCCATCATGTCATTAGAGTCACTAATATCAAATATGACTAAACCATATCCCTTGCTTGCTATATATGCTCTTTGCCCATCAGCGGAGATCACTAGCGCGTAGGGCAGTCCCTGTAGTCGAGTTCCTAAGTTATCTAACATGGGTATATAGCTAATCAGCTGTGGGAGAGCTGAGTCAGTAATATCGACACTGATAAGATAGTTACCGTCGACTATAAAAGCGGTGTTCCCATCGGCGGATAGGGCTGTATGTAATGCGTAGCTGGACGTACCAAATGCACTTATATATAGGGGATTACTTGGATCGCTTATGTCGACAATGTGAAGATCTTGTTCTCCTGAGTAGTCTATGACTGATACAAATGCTAACTTTTCATCACTCGAAAGCACCACCTCTAGTGCTGAGTATGGATAGGGAGTTTCATAAACTCCCATAAATATAATATTGGTAGGTTCTGCAACGTGATAAATAGAAACTCCACAATGACCCCTGGCAATAAAGAGAAGAGCCTCATCATCAGTTAACGTAAGCGAGGAATATTTTGTGTTGCCGCTTGCACAATCAGGATTTTCATCCTGAAATTCTTCTTCTGCAAGCTTCACTATGTTTGAGGGATCACTAATATCAAGTAGCGAAAGATTTTCACCAACAGTAAAGGCATAGCTCTCGCTGTTAGCTAATACAAGATCTGCAGAAATAGGTTCACCGAAGGAGTCTTTCTCTTCATAAGCCCCTAATTTCTCTGCAGAGAAGATTTCTAGGAGGCCAGCACTGGGGCTGTTTAGCTGATAGCTTAACGAGCGACCCTCGGGGTCGATAGCCCTGAGCGGTATGATGGTTTCTTCTCCAGCTTTTACATAAGATCTCTGATCAAAGGCAATAGGTGGGTAGTTTTCATAATCTGCATCGGTAGTAATCTCTAAAGCGAAAATATTGATTTTGCCTTGAGCATTCGATCCATAACCAGTAGATACCGACAACACCCAATCACCAATAGTAGATAGCTCATTAAAGCGATGTAAATATCCGTCCTCTGGTCTTGCCGATGAAGCATTGCAGTTAAATGACTCCGCCTGGTCATCAAAAGTAATACTAATATCAGCACTATCCTGACAAGAATACTTCTTTTTAAGCGTTATGGTTTCATTGAATGGCGAGGTTAAGGATATCTCCAGCTGACTTATATCATTAAAGGTTAAGTCAACTAAAACATTGATATCAGTGATTCTATGATTTTCAAGAATTGATATCGTTGATGTATCAACTCTACCGATTTCATCAACTATATCGACCGGTAAATCTGGCGCCAAATATGTTGCATCTGACGTAAAGAATGAAGATGCAGCCCCAGATGGCCCAACGCCGCAGTTATTTACGGGAGACACTCGCCAATAGTACTTTAGGCCTGGGAGAAGGCCCGTAATCTTAAGAGATGTTTGAGTTGTAACGCTGCTGACGAGTACCTCACTGAAATTGGTATCCTTTGCGACCTCGACCAGATATTGATCATTATTAAAATTCGCCTCCCAAGTCAGGGTTGGCCTAAGAACCTTCAGGACGCTACTACTTTGTGGTGTTAGTAATTGAACGGGTGAGAACTCAGATGAGTAAGCTCTGATGTTGATTGGCAGTGACTGTGTACGGCTATCTGAGGTCGCATTAACATTTATGCTGTACGTGCCTGGGACAATGTTTGCAGCAGCGGTAATCGCTGCAGTTATAAGAGTGTCGTCAGCCGAAACGCTTGGTGGAGAAAACTCAACACTCAGGCCGTTTGGTAAGCCAGTCGCTGAGAGTACCGCGATATCGCTATATTTAGGAGAGGTGCCATATACCAACGAGGCATCCGTAGTCTGAGAACTGCATACCTCATATTCATAAGTGTCTGTCGAGAGGATAATATCATCTCGGGTTATCGAAAAATCTTGAGTGTTGATAGCATAGAATATATTGCTATTATTTGGTTCTATTCGGACACGTGCTTTTGATGTCACAAAGTCAGGCAGAGTAGCGGCATGACTACCGTCGTTATCAACGTTAGAGGCTAATGTGTATGGGAAGGTAAGTCCGCCATCCACTGACAGCGTAATAGTGACTTTGTCAGCCAGCATTGGATCAAGATTCGTCCCCGCCACGTTCCATGCAACAGTATGTGGAGTATTTGCGAAATACACGAGTCCATTAGCAGGAGAGCGAACACTGAAGGCACCATCGCTATCGACGACGCTCACCTTCATCTTTTTTAAAGTGACGCCTCCACCACCGAGCGCATTGTCTCTTACTGTGAATCCAAAGTTGAGATCCCTTGGGACTGATGAGAGCGTTTCCCAAGAACTGCTAACATCGGGATCCTCGAGTGTGAGGTTTCCAGCAAGAACACTTGATAGCTTGGGCATATATCTTGTAGCAACACCGCTTGGTGGTAGTGAGCGAAAAGCAGCTCCACTGGTATTCTTAGGACTAAAGTTCGTATTTGTAATGGTTCCATCATCAATTTGTTCCCAGGTATAACTAAGCAGATCAGTATCATCTGCATCACTTGCTTTACCCGAAAGAATAAATGGGGTTAACACTGGAATTGTGAAGTCTGAAATGTCCTCAATGATAGGCAGATGGTTTTCATTGGGTGTATCCACATGACAGCTTTGACCCTGCAGATAGTTGAGCGACTGCTCAATGCTCACGTGATGAAAGTAATCATCTGAGGCAATAGCCACGTTATTTCCACCCGTAATTCCAGCATAGCTCATGACAGTTGTTCCACTGCCAGGTTCGACATTCTTTCCTTTTCCTTCAGATCTCATTGAGAAGGTGTGGTTAGCACCTAATTGGTGTCCTATTTCATGGGCGACAAGAAAAGTGAAGTCAGAGCCCTCAGGTCTTGGAGAATCTGACCAAGCACTTCCTTTTGTTTCGTCATTGCAAAAGCCACCTATAGCCCCTGCATTTCCACTCATGGTAGTACGATTAACAGCACTAAAGATATGACCGTGGTCATAGTTAGCAGATCCAATCACTATATCCAAATTAGTTTGTAGTTCACCATTTAACAATTCAGTAGAGTCTGTATAAGGATCCGTTGCGGCATCGGTGTAAATAATCAAATCATTGTTATCAATCAACTCCAATGTAATGCCAAAGTCACGCTCAAAGATCGCATTAACATTAGTAAGCGTGGCGTTAATACCGGCTAATGCTCCTGCAACACTGCCACCATGATACTGCGTATATTGCCCATTGGCAGAAACTGCAAGCCGATATTTGGACAGCGTGCTGTCATTCGAGAAACGACTCTGATTAGAGTTACTGCTGCTATAGTTGGCTGTTGAGATTAGACTTTTAAAGCTAACAGAAGTTGCGGCCTTTACCTCAGTAGAGCAACTAAATCTATTGTGATGGTCATGTGAATCGCTATTACTTGAAACTGAGTAGAGATTAGTGCCTTCGATTTTCTCAATGGCCGTGCCTTCAGGCTTGATACTGCTATTAATTGCCGCATCAATGCCTGAGGGTGCGAGACTAAACCTAATTTGAAGGCTAGAGTCATTGACTGCGGTTCCTATAAATGCACTGATCTCAGGAAATTTAGCCGCCAGGATTGGCGAGAAGTTTGATTTTTCTTTCACATCAAAGGCAACTATTTCACCCGTTGAATCCGGAAAATAGACAATAGACCCGTTGATAGATGATTTACTTTTGCTATTAAGTGCCTTTCTGAAGCTAGCTTCATCAAGCGTTAGAATTCGATCTGATCCTCTTGATTCGAGCGTGCCGGCATTAGCCGTCAGCGGGGTGCTTGTCGATGAAGACCAGTAATCAGAAACTACGGCGAAACCAGGGCTTGAAAAAAAACTTAAAAGGGTCATGCAAAGTATATTTTCAATGCTTGTCTTGATCGAAAACTGACGTGACATAGATAGACCTTTTGGGTTCAACTGGATCTTAGTTCATCTGGCCTGATAACAGCATTATCGAGACAATGATTAACGATAAAACGTTGGACAACTAGTCGTAACTCACTTGTTTATCAATAGGCAAATACAGCCATTCCCATCAGATTTCCTCTTGATGCCGCACATGGAAACCTCTAAGGGGAGAGCATCAACATCTTTAAATCCACCTCAATCGTAGCATATTCGGTATATCAAAAATGTAAAATATTTGGCCAGCATTTTTATTCTTATTCTTGTAGCCCTCAAAGATATGCGCTTTTTAATTACTACATTTAAAAGTGTGCGCTTGATTGCTATTCGATATTCGATAGAAAACTCCCAGTAATTACCGTGATGTGGCCCTAAATAGTAGGTATCAATGTTTGCAAATGAGCCTCAATATCGGCCGATGTTATTCTTGTTACATCAGTAGCTATTACACCATATAAATTTTAAGCGAGCACATCCTTTCGCTACCAAGTTTAATTTGGCAATTTGCGAGAGAATCATTCCCAATTCTGTTTTTCGTCATGTATAATCCGCGGCGCGATGAGATGTGTAGCCAACTCAACTCTCGGCTGATAATTTAGATGGAAATAATATTTTAAAAAGCCCCCTTCAGTATGCCCGGGTGGCGAAATTGGTAGACGCAACGGACTTAAAATCCGTCGGTGGAAACACTGTGCCGGTTCAAGTCCGGCCCCGGGCACCATATCTAGTTTTTCGGTCTTTTAGTCCAAGTGCTTTTAAGCCCAAGCGGTCATTTCACCCTGTTTTAGACAATATGTCGCGACTCTCTTCATCTATGGGTCGATAATGACTGGAGCGGCGTATATCGAACAATTGTCACGCCATGTCCGTCAGGGTATTGATAAGAGCGCACAGAACAGCTGTTACTTAATTAAGCGCCGAATCTATAGTGTTACTGAAAGTGAATTAGAGTTTAATTGCCATGAAAACGGGCCGATGACGCGCGCAGCATCGTGCAAGTTATGCACTGAAGATAAACGATTTTAGCCTAAAATCACCTTATATTTGCATTCGAAGTATGCTTTTATTAACTGCAAGCTTCTGATAAATATAAATTAATTTAAAAGTTAGCGATATTTTTTATAATAAATTAGCATCCGAAGTCAAAATATTTTACACTATGGACAGTGCGTAATAATTATAATAATAGCAGTAACGTATTGTCGCTCGTGCCTCATCAATGGAGCGGCAATTTAATGAGAATATATAAACTAATCTTGGGTGAACTCAATGACAAGTAACTTTCGAAAAACCAAACTAAGTTCCGTTATTTCGACGCTAGTACTAGGGCCGATTATCGCTTCATCAGCTATGGCTCAGACTTCAATGTTGGAAGAAGTGATAGTCACATCGACTAAGAAGGAGGCCAATTCTCAGGAGATTCCAATTGCAATAACCGCGATTGATGGTGGTGTATTGAACGACCTAGGTATCTACGACAGCATTGATCTACCAAAGATAGCGCCAGGATTAAAGGTGCGGTGGCAGGGTGGCTTCCCAAGTTTTAAAATGCGTGGGGGTGGCGTCGCAGGCTTGAATGGTTCCGCTGTCCCTCTTTATACCAATGGGATTTCCGGAGGCACTAGTTGGGCTGGATGGCTCGATGTTGAGCGCGTAGAAGTGTTGCGGGGCCCGCAGGGCACACTCTATGGCTCAAATACACTCGGCGGCTTGGTTAACATTGTCTCTAAAAAGCCAAGCACCGAGGGGACAGATTACGGCTTCGCGGTTACGTTGGGTGACTACAGTGCGCGCAAGATAGAAGGTTTCGCCAATATGCCGATCAGCGACTCTGTCGCCGTGCGCATTACTGCTAGCAACACGGAGCGCGATCCGCTGATTGAAAATAAAGAGTTTAGTGAGGGTGGCCTTCGCGATGAAGACAACAGCTACATTCGAGCTCAATTATCGTGGGCTCCGACTGATGCCATGGACATTAACGTCGAGTACACCAATTGGGAAACTGACTCGATGGGTAATGGTAGCTTTGGAACTCATTATGTGGGCCTGCCCATCAACCCAGACACGGGTCGATCGAGTGGTTGGTTCAGTGACAACATCGTACCCCGTAAAGCACCTATTGACGGCGACGTCACAACTGGTGGCCGCACCTATCACAACGCCGACCCGGCAACCGATCCGACGGCCTACTTTACTACAACCGGTAACTTTGCAAACACTTGGCAGTCTGAATCCGAATCCTTGACCCTTGAGTTGAACTGGGAGCTAGATTTTGCAGACCTAAGTGTCAAAGCGCGCAGCACTGAGTCTGAGAACCTACAGCTCTGGGACGTTGATGGCCTGGGCGGCGACTTGGCAGATGGCGTCGTTAGTGTCAATGCTAAAGATCAGCTTGATATGTATCTGTCGTCGAACGGGGATCAGGCACTTAGCTGGACGCTTGGCTACTACTGGTCAAACGCATGGGACGAGGATGACAACAATAGCGCATATGTGTGGGCCTATGTTCAAGCTGATGGCACTATGAAATATCCCGCATGGACAACCTGGGATAGTGGTGGATCCAAGTCTTCGGCGATCTACGCCAATGCCGAGTATGATATTACCGATAACGTGACCGTTTCTGGTGGTATTCGTCGTCAGGAAGATTCGACTAAATCTAGCAGTTACCGTAGTAACTACTACGGTGATAAGTCTGTCTGGGGTGATGGGTACAGTACCACCGCCGAGGGCCGGACGCTGGATGCAAGCTACTACACTGAGCTAAATGGCAGCGATGAAGGTTTAGATATAGGCCACACTGACTACAAGTTTGCCGTAAAGTACTCTTTTAGCGACGATATCAACATGTACGGTAGCCTCTCCACCGGCTATATTCCTAGTACGGTAAGTGGTGACAAAATTCTCGCTCCAAATGAGCTCGATGCACTTGAACTGGGCTTTAAGTCTTCATGGGCTGATAACACCGTAAGGCTAAATGCAGCCCTGTATCACAGTGAGTACACTAACCTTTCGTATACGGTTTTTGAAGTCTGTGGCGCTAGCATTTGTTCAGAACAGGAGACTGGTGGTGGTCTTACTTCTAAAGGACTTGAGGTGGAGTTATTGTGGCAGCCAATAGAAGACCTTAATATCATGGCAGGCATTATATTTGACGACACAGTGTTGGATGAATTCCAGGTAGTTGAGTCGGTATTTACCGAAGGCCGATTTGTCACGGATGCGAGCAGCCCCGATGGTGGTTATTACCCGTATCGCCCTGGTGGGCACCGAGGTGACTGGATCAGATCCGATAATGGTGAGGTAACCGCGACCCCAACGTATGATCTTAGTGGTCTAGAGGCTTCTTACTCGCCAAGTAATATTATTAACCTTGACGTTTCCTATCGGATCGATTTAGGTGATAGTGGCACTCTTATCCCGGGCGCCACTGTCTATCGACAGGATGACTTTAAAACTATGAACCATGAATACGGTTTCGCTAATCAATCTGGTTATACTACTCTTGATCTGCGAGTTACTTGGATAACGCCTACAGAGGGCTTGGAGGTTAAGGCCTTCATTAACAACGCGACAGATGAACTCTATAAGGTTAATCAGAACGCGTTTAGTGGTGGCCGCATTTTAGCTGGCTATGGCCGTCAGCGTATTTGGGGTATAAGAGCTGGTTATAACTTCTAACTGAGCCAATACAGCCACATAGGGCCAAGGATGGTCTGTATACTAAAGCCTCGCACTTAAGTGCGGGGCTTTTTACTTTAACCACAGATTAAATACTGCATATGACAATAACTGATTTACTCAAAGCCGGGCTCGAGCACTACCAACGAGGTAATTTGGAAGGCGCGGAGAAAAAATTTCGTCAAGTAATATTGGTCGATAACCGCAATATTCATGGACTCAATTTACTGGGTATGATCTGTGTTAACACCGGGCGTCATGAAGAAGCCGTGCATCTGATAACAGATGCACTGAAAATCAGCCCCACTGATGCCCAGGCCCAAGGCAATCTAGGTCTAGCTTATCAGCGCATGGGTAACCTCAAGTTAGCCGAAAGCTGCTTTAGAAAATCTATCGAATTAGGCGGTAAAAACCGGACTATTTTTAATAGCCTGGGCAATGTGCTCAGAGAGAGTGGCAGGGCGTCCGAAGCGGTTCAAGTCTATGAAAGCACCCTTAAAGTTGATGGCAACTATCCAGAGTGCTGGATCAATCTGTCTCAGGCACTGGTTGAGCTGGGTGAGTTTGGACGCGCTTTTCAGGCGGTGAGCCGAGCCTTGCAGATTGATCCCTCCCTGGCCGAGGCACACAACCAAATGGCCGAGATCTATCG
>OJFU01000426.1_pt1 | contig 12596 bp, 14 predicted proteins | sample 1594331 | NCBI WGS metagenome assembly OJFU01 (sample SAMN05416801, study PRJEB24817) | seawater metagenome | isolation source: Sea water | place: Canada:Atlantic | collected 2013-11 | reverse complement strand
TTATAATTTAGGCTGATGCCTGTTTTTTGTCTTGAACTGCTGATAAAACTCTAGCCAGTTTAGTTGGTACTTCGTTTAATAAAGTAGCAAACTTACTGATTGGAGCCTGCAACACATTTGCAATAAGGCCATAAGCCTCATCCTTAGATGGAAGACTAGCTAGAATATCTATCTGATCTCCATTAAGTAACTGCCCTTCAACAACTAAAGCTTTGATCTCTAAGGCATCAAAGTTTTTAGCATAAGTTTTAAGCAATTTAGCAGCTGCACCTGGCTCTTCGAAAGAAAAAGCAAATAATGAAGGCCCAACAAGGACCTCGTCGGAACAACCAAAGTCAGTTCCCTCAAATGCTAATTTAGCAAGAGAGTTCTTGATAATTTGGATATGTATTCCAGCTTGAGTAGCTTTCGCTCTTACTTCCGATAACTCAGTAACCTTAAGGCCCCTTGCATCTGAAATAACTAAAGAAGATGCAGTAGATGCAACCTCTTTAACCTCTCCAACTATTCTTTCTTTTTCACTTTTCGATAACGCCACAGCATTTCTCCTGTTTAAGCCTTTCGGCTATTCGGCGACAAATTGCGAAATTACAATTTGAACACCACCTACGTAGGAAATTAAGTCTTTCGACACCTACGGTCTTTGACGGCTGCGATAAACGCAACTATCTAGCAATATAATTACTTATAGTGCTAAAACTTATACCAGCTCTGATGCGTGTATTTTTATACCAGGTCCCATAGTGCTACTTAAAGCAATACTACCAATAAAAATACCCTTAGCAGAAGAGGGTTTTAATTTTTTTACTTCATCAATTAAAGCAGTTGCATTAGTCTGAAGTTTAGTAACATCAAATGATACCTTGCCAATGCTTCCATGAATGATTCCATTTTTATCTGTTCTAAATCTTACTTGTCCTGCTTTAACATTATTAACCGCAGTAGCAACATCATCAGAAACAGTTCCTGTTTTAGGATTAGGCATTAGGCCTTTTGGTCCCAATACTTGGCCTAGCTTGCCAACCACTTTCATTGCGGCATTGGTAGAAATAACTACATCAACTGAAATTTCTTCTTTAGAAAATTTCTCAGCCAAGTCATCCATTCCAACATGCTCTGCACCAGCAGCTTTAGCAGCTTCAGCTTGATCGCCATCAGCAAATACAGCAACTGAAACCTGATTACCTAAACTATTTGGTAAGGTTACAGCACCTCTAACATTTTGATCAGATTTAGTTGGATCTACTCCTAGTCTGATAGCAATATCTATTGATTCTTCAAATTTTGGAGATTTAACAGATTGCATGATGTCTAAAGCTTCCGCTATAGAATACGTTTGCTCAGGATTAACCTTTTCAAGGATAATTTTTTGTTTTTTTGTTACTTTACTCATAGCTCTACCTCTACTCCCATGCTTCTAGCTGTTCCAGCTATAATTTTTACTGCTGCATCTATATCGTTTGAATTAAGATCAGGTTCTTTAACTTTTGCAATATCTTCTAATTGGGCTCTAGTTAGTTTTCCAACTTTTTCTTTATTTGGTTCTCCGCTTCCTTTGGTAATGCCTAAAGCTTTCTTAATTAGTGCGGCTGCAGGAGGCGTTTTAACTACAAAGGTAAAGGATTTATCTTCGAATACAGATATAACAACTGGCAAAGGCATTCCTTTTTCAGCATTTTGTGTTTCAGCATTAAATGCATTACAAAAATCCATTATGTTTACACCAGCTTGACCTAGCGCAGGTCCTACAGGAGGACTTGGATTAGCTCCACCAGCAGGAATTTGTAATTTAAGAACACTTGCTATTTTTTTTGCCATTATGTTTTCTCTATTTGCATGAACTCTAGATCAACTGCTGTGGATCTACCTAAAATCTGTACTGCTACTTTTACTTTATTTCTTTCGTAATCAACACTTTCAACAACACCGTTAAAGTCATTAAATGGACCGTCACAAACTCTTATAACTTCACCTGGTTCAAATAGAGTTTTAGGTGCCGGGGCATCTTCACCGACTTCAATTCTATTTACAATATTATTAACTTCCTCTTCAGATATCGGAAGCGGTCTAACCTTAGTGCCGCCAACAAAACCAGATATTCTCGGTGTTGATTGAACTAGCTGCCAAGAATCATCCTCTAGATCCATTTGAATTAAAATATATCCTGGGAAGAACTTTCTTTCTGTTGTTTTCTTTTGGCCTGCCTTTAATTCTACAACTGTTTCTGTAGGAATAAGTATTTCACCAAACTTTGCTGAAAGATTATTCAGCTCAATTTTTTCCTCTAAAGCAAGTTTAACTTTTTGCTCGTAGCCAGAATAAGCCTGTATTACATACCAATCCATAATGCTATCCCAATACCAATTTAGTTAAAAAACTTAAAAGTGATTCTAAAGCCCAGAAAAATAAACACAAAATAACAATTGCACTAAAAACTACTAAAAATGTTTGAGTCGTTTCCATTCTAGTTGGCCAAACAACTTTTCTTATCTCTTTTCTTGATTCCTTCATGAGTGTTAATGCGTTAGAGCCAAAAGTTGTGACAGATAATATACCTAGTCCAACTATAAACAAAAATACTACTGCTAGAACTCTATATAGAAAAGCAATTTCACCAAAGTAACTGTTTCCAATGACAGCTGCACTAAATACCACGAGCGCAAGAAGCCACTTGAGATTATCTATTGATTTTGATGCAGATCCGTTACTCATAAATTCCCTTATTCAGTATCAAGTTAAATTGGCAGGCCAGGAGGGGCTCGAACCCACAACCCCCGGTTTTGGAGACCGGTACTCTACCAATTGAGCTACTGGCCTAAAACACATTTTCATATTCTTCAGAGACAAGTAAGCCGAGACACAATGGCCTCGGCTATTTAGTCAATTTTTACTCAATAATTTTTGCTACTACACCACGACCAACAGTTCTCCCACCTTCTCTAATTGCAAACTTAAGACCTACGTCCATAGCAATAGGAGCGATTAGTGTTACTACCATATCAAGGTTATCACCAGGCATAACCATCTCAACTCCACTTGGAAGTTCACATGCACCTGTTACATCTGTTGTTCTAAAATAAAACTGAGGTCTGTAATTGTTCATAAATGGAGTGTGTCTTCCACCCTCTTCTTTAGTTAAGACTAGTATATTAGCTTCAAATTTAGTATGAGGAGAAATTGCACCGGGCTTAGAAAGCACTTGGCCTCTTTCAACTGCATCTCTTTCAACACCTCTTAATAAGACACCACAGTTTTCACCTGCACGACCTTCATCAAGAGATTTTCTGAACATCTCAACACCAGTACATGTAGTTGTTGCTGTATCTTTTATTCCAATAATTTCTAATGGATCACCAGTATTAACGATACCGGCTTCGATTCTACCAGTTACCACTGTTCCTCTTCCTGAAATTGTAAACACATCTTCAATAGGCATTAGGAAAGGAAGATCAGTTGGTCTATCTGGCTCTTCAACAAATGAATCAAGAGTTTCAATTAGTTTAACAACTGAAGGAACTCCAATTTCAGAAGTATCACCTTCTAAAGCTTTTAGAGCACTACCAACAATAATTGGAGTGTCGTCACCTGGGAAGTCATATTCAGTTAATAGCTCTCTTATCTCCATTTCAACAAGTTCGATCATTTCTGGATCGTCATTTTGGTCAGCTTTGTTCATGTAAACAACAATTTGCTTAACTCCAACTTGGTTACATAATAGTAAATGCTCTCTTGTTTGAGGCATAGGACCATCAGCAGCACTAACAACTAGTATAGCTCCATCCATTTGAGCAGCACCAGTAATCATGTTTTTAACATAATCGGCGTGACCTGGACAATCTACGTGAGCGTAATGACGAATAGGAGAGATATACTCAACGTGAGAAGCGGCAATAGTAATACCTCTTTCTCTTTCTTCTGGAGCATTATCAATATTTGCAAAGTCAACGGCTTCTCCACCGAAAACTTCAGAAGCAACTTTAGTAAGTGCTGCTGTTAATGTTGTTTTACCATGATCAACGTGACCAACTGTACCTACGTTTACATGGGGTAACGTTCTTTCGAATTTTTCTCTTGCCATCTTTTGCCTCTCTAAATATTATTTTTATAAAATGGAGCTCATAACCGGACTTGAACCGGTGACCTCTTACTTACCAAGCAAGTGCTCTACCACTGAGCTATATGAGCTCGGATATGTAGCATCCCATTTTAAGGTGGCGTATTATCCCTCTAAAAAGTTATAAACTCAACCCCTTTTTTATAGATAAAAGTTAGGTACTTTTTATTAAGGTTTATAAGACAGAAATATATGGTGGAGAGGGTAGGATTCGAACCTACGTAGCCGAAGCGGCAGATTTACAGTCTGCTGGTATTAACCACTCACCCACCTCTCCATTTCAAGGAAGCTATTTTTGTTCTAGAATGGATTGAAGTCAACTATTTTCTTACATTGAATACACTTAATAAATTTAAAATACTTAAAAATATACCTGCTGATAGGCTTAAATTAAGCTTATTTGATTCAATAGACTCTACAAATGCCGAGTGTAAAAGAATGGTATTAGAAAAAGATATTCATGTAATTATCTCTAATAAGCAGACTGATGGAAAGGGAAGAGTTGGAAAAACTTGGTCAAGCCCAGACTCTGGAAATATATATATGTCCATTGCTTGCAAGGGCTTGATTCAAAAAGCTCCTTTAAGCTTAATAGTAGGTATTATTTGCCAAAGATCTATCGAGAAGATAATAGGATCAGATTTGATCGGCCTCAAATGGCCAAATGACATCATTTATTCAAAAAAGAAAATTGGTGGAATACTTATTGAAAAAGAAATTATGGGACAGGATATTCTTAATATTATTGGAATTGGGTTAAATTTAAATCTTCCTAACAAAGAATCATGGTGGGGAGATCTTTCCTCTTTTAATCTAGAGTTAAAAAGAAACGAGCTTATTAATATTATTATTATTGAACTTATTAACTTTATTGATAATGATATTCATCAATGGGTTGATGAATGGGAGGGTCTTTGTATTCACATGAACTCTGAAATTAATATCAAACAAAATAACAAAATCATAGATTCTGGAATTTTTACTGGTATTAATCAAGATGGCAGTGTAAAAATAACATCCAAAGACGGTAATATAAAAAAATATGAGTTTGGTGAAATCTCAATTGATGGAGTCTATTAAGTAAATGAATCATTTTGTAAATAACAATCCTTTAGATGGTGATTTCTCTAAGAAATATAAAAGAGTTCTTTTTGGTGCTGGCTGCTTCTGGGGAGTAGAAAGAAAATTTTGGCAATTAGAGGGAGTTTGGGTGACTTCAGTTGGTTATGCTGGGGGAAATACTCAAAACCCCACCTATGAAGATGTTTGTTATAAAGAGACTGGTCATGTTGAAGTTGTCGAAGTTGTATATGACCCAGAAATAATTTCATTTAAAAGTTTACTTAAAGTTTTTTGGGAATGTCATAATCCTACCCAGGGTATGAAGCAAGGCAATGATGTTGGGACACAATATAGATCAGTTATATATTGTTATTCTGATGAAGATATTCTTGCATGTCTTGAAAGCAAGAAAATTTATCAAGTAGCATTATCTAATGAGAGTTTTAGTAATATAACTACTGAAATTATGAATGCTCCTGAATATTTTCTAGCTGAGGAATATCATCAACAGTATTTAGCTAAAAACCCAAATGGTTATTGTGGCCTGGGTGGAACAGGTTGTAGTTTAGAGATATAGAAAAGTCATCTCTCCCAATTGGTTTTTTAACGTAATTTAATCTTGATTAGATATATCGACCAGATGTATTCCATGAAACATTTAATTAATGTAGAATTTGCACTTCGCCGGTATAGCTCAGTTGGTAGAGCAACTGATTTGTAATCAGTAGGTCCCGAGTTCGACTCTTGGTGCCGGCACCATATTTACTTAATCTCTATAAGTATTTGGTTTATCAAGGTTCTTAATATACCTATCTCTAAGCCTAGTTGATCTAGTTGTAAGATCCATATCAACGCCATTAATAAATACTTTTTCAGGCATGCTAGATGGCTCAAGAGGGTCTGCCTCCCAAATAACTATATCTGCAATATTACCTGGCTTAATTTCACCTCTATTAGCAATATTAAAAGATTTTGCTACGTTGCTAGTCAAGGCCCTAATAGCACCGCCATAAGACATTCCATTTGCAACCGCTATCCCTGCACCCTGCCTAATTAAATGGTAGTTATGATCTCTTGATGCATTAAACATTAACTTTATTCCTTCTTGCTCAAGTCTGCTTGATAGGTTTATGTTTGAAGCAAGCTCATCAAAAGAGCCTGGGATATTATTAGTTGGGTTTACTATCAAAGAGGTATTGCTAGCTAAAATTTCTTTAGCAACTAATGAGGCCTCTTGAGCACCCATAATAATTAGATTGAGATTATATTTTTTCTTTAACTCTAATAGCTTTAGAATATCTGATGCTCTATTTGCTTTAATTATCAATGGTAGCTTTTCATTTATTAGTCTGAAGAGAGCCTTCACATCCCTGGGCTTAAGCTCTAGATAATTTGCAAGAGAAGAGTCATCGATAATCTGATTGATATCTAAATTTGATTTCATACTCTTGTTATTTAGAGTTGATCCAAAAGATAAAATATCATCAGTAAGTGCAAGCATTTCTGATCTTGATGAGGAACTGCTTCCTCCAATTTGTCCTATCATTACCATATCTTGTTCGCTATCAACTTGAAGACTTCCATTCAATGAGAAGAATGATCCAAAGCCCCCAATAGGGCTTGAGGTATTTCTAGGCAAGGTTATCGCAGAAGTTATGCCATTTGACCTATTCCAAGGAATTAATGTTGAGTTAGGATTAAAGGCATCGTGAATACTAAAGCCGATACTGTATATACTCGATTGATCATCCCTGGTAACACTTAATGCTCCAATTTCTACTATTCCAATCTCAGTATCTGAAGCTATAAATCCTGGAGTAACTATCTTACCCCCAGCATCTATAACCGTATCGCCTTGAATTGAAGATTGAGAGACTTTTTTAATAATCCCCTCTTCAATAAGAATGTTGCCTGAAAATGCATCATCATTCATCCCGTCATAAATCATTGCATTTTTAATAACAATACTTTGTGCTTCAACAATATAAATATTAAAAATTAAAGCTGCTGAAAATAATATCTTTGTATAGTTCATTATTCTTGTATCCTATTTTTATTTGGATTCATGATTCCAATATCAAAATCTGAGCTTGGCTCAATGCCAGCCTCTTTATCAAAAGCCTTGGCGCCATCTATATAGACTTTTTCAGCTAGGGCATAAACACTAAAAGGGTTTTTCGACCAGAGAACTACATCAGCATTTTTTCCAACTTTTAAAGATCCAGTTTGGTCGTATATTCCAGCTGCTTTTGCTGGGTTGCTTGTAATCCATTTCATTGCTCTTGCTTTAGTTATTTCAAAGCCTGCTTTTAGTCCTGCAGACAATGCTTTCGATGCCTCTTGATTAAGATGTTGAATCCCTATCGCGTCATCTGAATGAACTATAGCGCAACCAGTTCCATTTCTTGCTTGATCAACTATGGCTACATTTGCCTGAACCATGTCATAGGCTTCATGTTTAAAGCCCCACCAATCTGCCCACATGGCGGCACAAATATTATTTTCAGCCAAAAGATCGGCTATCTTGTATGCCTCAACAGCATGATGGAAGGCAGTAATTTTATAACCAAACTCATTAGCAATATCTATCATCATCGCCATTTCTTCGGCTCTATAGCAATGATTCTGAATCAATATTTCACCCCTTAATACACCAGCAAGTGTCTCTAGCTCAAGATCTCTAGTTGGTTTGTAACCAAGTTCTTTAGCTTCATCTGACTTTGATTCATATTCATCCAAACGACTTAAATAGGCTTCTGCTTTAATCCAAGATTTCCTATAGCCAGCAATATTACCCATTCTCGTTGAGGGTGCCTGACTTCTATTCCCATAAACACGTTTTGGATTTTCGCCACAAGCCATTTTCAATGAATGCGGTGCATTAGGAAACTTCATTGAATTAATAGTATTTCTTTGAATATTTTTTGCTGTTACTCCCCTTCCTCCAATTAAGTTAGCTGATCCAGGTAGGACATGAAAAGAAGTTATGCCTCCCTTTAGAGCTAAGGCAAATTGAGGATCTTGAACCCATATGGAATGTTCAGCCCATACATCTGCAGTTACAGGACTTGTAGATTCATTACCGTCTGAGCTTGTTGTTACTCCAGGAGCTGAATACACCCCCATGTGCGAATGAATATCGATAATACCAGGTGTAATCCATTTTCCAGCAGCATCAACCACTGTAAATTCAGACGATGCTGGAAGATCTTTACCTAGAGCAATTATTTTTCCATCTTTTATAAGTAAATCAGTATCCAAGAACTCGTTGCCCTCGCCATCATAAATATTAGCACCTCTAAATAAAGTATTAGTTTGAGGCATTGGCACATAAGTAGACTCAAAGGGGATAGTGCTTGAGGCTGAGGAAATATTTACAAAGGAAAGAAGGATTGTAAGTAAAGTAGTTATTTTTAATTTTTTGTAATTTTTCATATTACAAATAATTATGCTCTATAATTCTATTTTTTTAAAACATAATTAATAAGTTTATGTCATCTAAAATCGCACAAATTATTGAATCTCTCGAAAAAGGAGAGATAGAAATAACATTTAAGTCATTGAAAAGTGGAAGGAACATAACTGAAAAATGCACTTTGAATAAAAATTTAACTCCCAAAGGCTTTTCCATCAAGCAGAGCTTAGAGGCTGAATCTATACTTTGCTACTTAACCAAAAAAAAGCGGTGGGAAGATATAAGAAAAGAGACTATTGTTAGTCATAATGACATTTAAAGAGATGGCTTCATGAAATCATACCAAGTAATAGAAAGCGGAGCTCCACTGAAGGAGTGTGAACTTGAGATTCCAGTTCCTAAGAATGATGAGATTTTAATCAAAACAATAGCCTGCGGTGTTTGTCATACAGATGTTCATATTCATGAAGGTTTCTTTGATGTGGGTAACGGTAAAAAGATGCAATCAAGATTAACTCAACCCTTAACCATGGGTCATGAAATTTTTGGAGAAGTTGTTTCTATTGGAGAAGACGTAAAAGATATTGAGATTGGCAAAAAATTTGTAGTTTATCCTTGGATTGGATGCGGCGAATGCAATTCATGTATAGAAGATAATGAGCATGAGTGCGGTCCACTTACTGCTCAAAATATTGGAGTATCTGTTGATGGAGGTTATGGAGAATTTGTTTTAGTAAAGGACTCGAAATATCTCTTTGATGCCGGCGATACTCCTGATGAATTGGCCGGAAGCTATGCTTGCAGAGGTCTTACTGCATATAGTGCACTTAAAAAAGCAAATCCAAAACCAAATGATAAAAAGCTAGTAATTATTAGTGCTGGGGGACTGGGCTTGTTAGCAGTAAAAATTGCGCAAGCTGCTTTTAACGTAAATCCAATAGTGGTAGATATTGATGATGCAAAACTTGCAATTGCAAAAGCTGCAGGTGCTTCAGAGGTAATTAATTCTATGCATGAAGGAGCCAAAGAAAGAATCATGGAACTAACTGGCGGCGGTGCAACTGCTGTTATTGACTATGTTGGAGCAGAGGCATCTGTAAAATTTGGCTATGATTTATTTGGCTTTAATAAAAATGGTCTGTATATATTAGTTGGTATGTTAGGTGGTAAATTTGAAGTGCAGCTTCCATTAATGACATTTTCATCAAGAACTCTGAAAGGAGTCTATCTTGGAAGTATTAAAGAAATGGCAGAACTTATGGAACTGGTTAAAGCTGGAAAAATAGAACCAGTTCCTGTAGAAACTAGACATATATCAAAAGTTAATGATACTATTTCGGAATTAAAGGAAGGAAAAATAAAAGGATTAGTTTCACTTATACATTAAAGGATATGAAAAGCTTAAACAATAAATTATTTCTTTCTTTAGCAGCATTTCTTTTTGTAACAGCCGTTTCATCTGATCCATTAATCCATGATCATCTTGATAGCAGCAACTCAACAGTTGAATGTGAGTATTGTGAAAATAAAACATTCGATGCCTCAGAAGCAAAAACTCAAGTCGATAATACCTTTATATCTGTATTAGCTTCCTGCGAAGTAAAAAAGAATTTTCATTCCCCGTCTTTTCAAAATTTTCAATCAAGAGCTCCGCCAAAAAGTTAAATTTTTAGTTTTTTAATTTAATTTTTTTTAAGGAGTTCATATGAACAAATATTTATTGTCGCTAATAACTTTTAGCGTATTTACTAACGTTTTACCTGCTCAAGATATGGAAGAGGTTGTTGTGACTTCTTCTTTAGTTGATTCAAGTGAAATTACTAATCCTCTCTACGTTATAGATGGGGATGATATTAATGATGACGCAACAACTAGCTTAGGTGAAGCGGTTGATAGTTATCTAGGTGTTTCTATAGCAGACTATGGCTCTGCTGTTGGACAGCCAATTATAAGAGGCATGTCAGGTCCAAGAGTTAAGATTCTTAAGAATGGAATGGTAAACCGAGATGTTTCTGGACTCGGGGCTGATCATTTAAATGATGTTGACTTAAACAATATCGAACAAATTGAGATTGTAAAAGGTCCTTCCTCGTTGCTATATGCTAATGGAACAATTGGTGGAATTATTAATGTTGTTGATGATTGTGTTGCGCCGAAAGACTTCGATAAGCCTGAACTTTTTGTAACGCTTGAAAGCCAGTCTGTTAATGATGGTGATACAAAAGCCATCAATTATAAAAACAATATAAATGGCTTCAATGTTAATTTTGGTTACAAAGAATCTAAGTTTGGTAACTTCGATGTTCCAAATGGCGCACTCATTCATGAAGAAGAAGATCATGATGAGGATGAAGAAGAAGGTCATGATGAGCATGAGGAAAACTTAGGTTATATAAATAATTCTGATTATGCAGTTGAGGCTACAAAATTCGGTATTTCAAAGGTTGGGGATTGGGGTTATTTTGGTTTCTCATTAGATAGTCTTCAGAGTGTTTATGGCATTCCTTTTCATGGAGATGAGCATGAAGAAGAAGGTCATGATGAGCATGGAGATGAGCATGGAGATGAGCATGGTGATGAAGAGGAAGAGCATGAAGAAGAAAGAATTTTCTCAACAACTGATTCAGAATCTTTTACTATCAAGGGTTTGTATAACGTAAATGGTAATTTAATTAATTCGATTTCTTATAACTACCGAGACACGGATTATTCGTTGGTTGAAGCACATGCAGAAGAGGAAGGTCATGATGAGCATGAAGAGGAAGAGCATGAAGAGCATGCACCTACTCTATTTAAAACTGATTCTTCAGAATATGGGGCTATCTTTGATATATCTAACGATAATATGACACAAAAAATTGCATTAAATCTTGTAGATGAATCTTCATCAATTGTTGGTGAAGAAGCATTCATGAATCCCGCAAAAAATGAAGAATTTACTCTTGGTTACTATGCGAGCAAAGATTTAGAAGCTTTTAAAGTTGATTTTGGTTTGAGATTAGATCAAATCGATAGAACTGGTAGTGTCACTGATGAAGATCATGGAGATGTGGATTATTACAGTATTGATGATACTACTAATAGTTTTGCAGTTAGTTTAGGAAGAGAACTAAGTGATACTTTAGATATGAGCATCGGTTATGCGAGCGTAGAAAGGCTCCCTTCAGTTATTGAGCTTTTTATGAATGGGCCTCACTTAGCAACTGGGAGACTTGAAACTGGTAATCCTAATTTAAAAAGTGAGACATCAAATAATTTTGATATCACTTTTAATTTTGACAACGGAGATTATTATGGTGTCGCGAGTTTCTATATTAATGATGTAGATAACTACATAACTCTTATGGATGAAGAGGACGATCATGAAGATGAGCATGAAGATGAGCATGGAGATGAGCATGGAAATCTAATTCACGCGAATTACGTTCAAGAAAATGCAGAGTTTGATGGATACGAATTTGAATTTGGAAGAATTCTAAGCCTTGGGTCTGGTGAATTAACTTTATCCTTTGGTAGAGATGTCGTTAATGCAAAATTCTCTGATGGGCACTATGTTCCAAGAATCAATCCTTCAAGAAATATCTATTCTCTAGCATATACACAAGATGATCTTGTCTTTAGGCTAAGTATGAAGGACGTTGACAAGCAAAATGACTTTGGTGAAGGTGAAACAGCTACTGATGGATATCAAATGCTAGACACAAGACTTACTAAGTCATTCGATATGAGTGGTAAGAGCAAACTAAGGGTCTCTTTATTCGGGAAAAATCTTCTTGACGAAGCAGCTAGAAATCATGCTTCTTTTGTTAAGAATGAGGTTCCACTTCCTGGAAGAAATTATGGAATTAAATTTAACTTAACCTATTAATTAATTTCATTAAAAATTTATATTCTTAAAACCCATTACATAAATGGGTTTTAAGATATTTGTATTAAATTTATGATAAACACTCAATTAGCACTGTCTCTTATACACATCTCCGAGCCCACGAGACCTCTCTACAT
>OJFU01000422.1_pt1 | contig 12626 bp, 9 predicted proteins | sample 1594331 | NCBI WGS metagenome assembly OJFU01 (sample SAMN05416801, study PRJEB24817) | seawater metagenome | isolation source: Sea water | place: Canada:Atlantic | collected 2013-11 | reverse complement strand
GCAGCGTCAGATGTGTATAAGAGACAGTACTTCGGGTATTTTCACCACGAAAGATCAAGCGGTTATCAACCACCTGAAAAAACAAATACAAGTAATTATTATACTTACCGACACTCGCTTTAAAATTTAGGCTTAATGGCTCCTTGGCAAATAACTGCTGTTGCTGGTTATAAAAATGAGTGCGTTGATTGAAGTCAGGCCAATCATTAGGTAAACCGTCTAAATTCACGGCTTCTGTTAATTTATAGCCATAAAGATCTTTACCTTGTTCAACATTAGGTAAAAAACTCGCTTGGTTATTAAATAGGTTTTCACGCTCATGCAAAGCAGTCGCTAACGCCCGCGCAGTGCCCACTAATGTTTGCTCTTGTCCAAAGCGCAAATATTTTTCCATTTCCCAGACATATTGATAACCAAACCAAGGAATGACAAACAGAAAACTTGAAAGCAATAACAGTTTTGATCTAAGTCCAAAGCGCAATTTCAAGCGTTTACCGTTAGCCATGTTAGCCTTCTTCATCAGCAATACTATTAGTACTTAACCAGCGATACCCCATGCCATAAACGGTTTCTATGCAGTCAAAATTGTTGTCGTGTAACATAAATTTTTTGCGAATTCGCTTGATATGGGAAGTGATTGTACTGTCATCCACATATATTTTTGAATCAGTCATCAACTGGGTACGGTTTTTAACATGACCAGGATTTTTGGCTAAGGCATGAACTAACCAAAATTCAGTAATAGTTAAATCAATAGAGCTATTTTGCCAGGTAATACTCATACGCTGGCTATCCACCGTAAGCGCCCCAGAACGAGTAATATGGTCATCGTTAATGGGTTTTTTTAGTGCTTCTTGGCGACGAAACAATGCTGATATTCGCGCCGTTAGGTGAGGTAAACTAATATCTTTGGTAAGGTAATCATCGGCACCGATTCGTAAACCAGATACCGTATCAAAATCATTATCACGTGCCGTTAAAAATATAATAGGTAAGGTAGCCGACTTAACCCTAAGTTGCTGACACAAAACAAAGCCACCATCATATTCATCATTCAGACCTATGTCTAAAATGACTAGGTTGGGTAAGCGCAAATTAAAAGCTTGGGTAGCGCTAGATCTATCTGCATAGGTTTGCACTTGGTAGCCTTGGCTACGTAATACATCAGCATAGTTTTCTCTAATAGCAGCTTCATCTTCTACAATGGCAATTCTTTTACTCATTTATGGTCACTTTTGATTGTTTAGATTAACTTGAAGCTAATAGCTGTTGCCTGTTCATTTCTCGACTATATCTAACTTTACTCGTTAACGCGCTTAATTTTTGAAATTGCCATATTGTTGCCACAATTGCTCACTGCTTTGCCTTTATTCGGGCAGAGTAATGCCCATTTTTTGCGGTTTAATAACTCCTGTCAACAACACAGGCTTATCAACATAACTTAACAGCATAAATTAACAATACTGTTAACAAAAAATATGGCATAAAAGGATAACTCATGAAAAACACGATTCAATTACCACAAACTCAACTAAACAAAATTACTGGAAAAAAATTATTCATCACCACGGCACTTATTGCTGCTTTAGCAACAGGCTCAGTACATGCCTCCGAAAAAACACATCAACAAGAAACCAATAACGAAAATATTGGTTTTGGAACAGGTGCCGTCATCGGTGCTGTTGTCGCGGGTCCCGTAGGCGCCATTGTCGCGGGATTAGGCGGAATATTTGTTGCTAAATACATTAACGTTAATGATCAAAATGATGAATTAAGTACGGCTTTAGTCAATGAACAACAAAAACAACGATCGAATGAGCAAATTCAAAGTCAATACCAAGCTAAGTTGCAGCGTTTAGAAGCTTCGTATCAGCAACAATTAGTCGTATTAGAATCACAACAAGATAACTCTGGCCAATTACAAGCAGATAACCTGTTAATGAGCCTACAATTCTCTACCGGCTCAAGTGAGATAGCACCACACTATCAAGAGCAAGTATCAGCCCTAGCACAAATATTAAATAACTCGCCTGAGATGAAAATTGACTTGTCTGGTTATACCGATTTAATCGGTGAACAATCGCTTAATCAAACGTTATCACAAGCCAGAGTTGAGTCGGTAAGAACTTTATTGATGGCGCAAGGTGTAGAAGAACAACAAATAGCGACCTTTGCTTTTGGTGAAGAGTCACCTGTGGTGGCCAATAATGAAAGTGAAGTTAGCTTTTATGACCGTCGTGTTGTGCTGAAATTACATACACCATCATCAAAAAAAGAATCAGAAACAATAAACAACCAAATGGCGAATAATCACTAATTTTCTGGTTCATTAACTCCCATATTTGCTAAAAAAGGAGGTGTTTATGGCAATTTAATTAGAACAAAAAATCTATATCAGTAATAAAGTAATGAACAAAGTCGCCCTGTTAGGCGACTTTTTTATTGGTATCAGGGGTTAACTTAAACGAGTTCGTTTGCGATCCGTTTATTTAATGAGATTCTGCCGCCTGAAAGTCTTCGGTTTCAAAATACAAAGGTTTTATCGTGCCACAGTTTATAAATTTATATTGCAGTTCAGTTTCTTTTGGTACTGCCGATGAGGTATTAAAACGGCTTAAACACCCCGCTTCTAAATCAACACCCAATATATGATCAAAGCTAGGTGCCTGCTGAATTCTGTGAATATAAAATTTATAGTTTTTTCTTAAAGAAACAACATCGTACTCTTGTTTGGTGCTTGAAGGTTTAATGTCGTCAAACGTACGAACATACAATTGTTTATCAAAAGACAATGAAATATTGTCATACACTAACATGCCATCACGCTCAAAATGTCCAGCATATAAATCAGCCTCTATGACCATCTTCTCTCCGCGCATTAGACGTTGTAAGTTAAACGGCTTGGGTTTAATAGTAATAAGTTGGCTATCTCTGACGGTTTGTAATACCGCCAAATCATTATTATCTAATTTATAGAGTAGTTGCACGTTATGAGGCTTATTATAAAGCGGCAAATGAGACGCATAAATGCTAGAGCCATGAGTAACTAAAACCATACCGTGAACGCCCATGTATCCGGGGTCTAATGGCGGTAACTTTTTGACTTCATCCTCAGCAAAACTCACTTGACTTAATAAAAATAAAAGACCAAATAACACTTTTTTCATAGATTAATTCTCACTACATATAGGTTGAAGCGATTTCTGCAACCAAATTTCAAATCCAATTGGACATTATAATTTGTTTTTTAAAGCAAAAATATCCTATTGCAGTAAGATTTCACATTTATTTTTGTCAATATTATCTTCGAAGCCTTCGATCGAAGATCCCTTATTTTTTTAAAGCAGGATCCTCGATCTTTTTACTTACCTTTTAGGGTAAATTTTAGCTTAAGGCTAAGATTCTATTTCGGTAAGTAACTTTCAATTAATCACTGCGCTTATCAAAAGTGAATTGTGCCGCAAGCTCTGCCTTTCCTGAACGATCTCTTGGCGTGGTATAAAATTCAACCTTCAATGCATCGTCTTGGTTATTTAGCTCGACATGAGCAAAACCCCAAACGAAACTTTGCGACCAATGTAGCTTATATTGTGGATAACGTTTAGCTTGTTGTTCTGCAAACGGGGTATGTTTGCCACGCATTTTAGCTGCGGCGCCACTTATAATAAGAGGCAATGGCGGGCGAGTATTGTTTGTATTATAACTAGAACAATCATCAGTGATAAGTTCTAAATCATGCTCATGTCCGGCAATATAGGCATCTGCATACTGGCATAATGATGGTAATAATAATTCTCTTAACACATGGCCTTCACTGTACTTACTACCGCCAATAGACCACAAAATATGATGGCCATAAACAACCTTCCATTTAGCGGTAGAGTTTTCTAACCCTAGTGCTAACCAGGCAAGTTGCTGCTCATCTTCATTTTGTATTGGTAATTCATGTGCATCTGCTTGCTCTAATTCAGCACTGCCATCCTTAAGTGCTTTCGTTAACTCCCCTTCACTGCCATCGCTATTAAGGGGTACTTCATGGAACGTTTGCCCCGAAAGTAACATGTTAGTATCCAGAACAAAAAACTCAACATCATTGCCTTTACTCCCTAAGGTGTATTTATAATAACCTTGCTTATCTAAGGTAAAATTCTTCTGTTTTTCCATCCACTCTGTTTGCAACGCAACACCTTGGCGAGAGCTTTTCCAATCATGATTTCCTAACGCTGAATACACCATTAAATCTGGGTGTTCGGTAAATAAAGGCATTAACGGCGATAGTATTAAATCATTCATGCGCTTTTGATCATCTTTGCCATCATCCGCGCCAGCCCCATCGGGATAAATATTATCACCTAATTGAATAGCAAATTGGCAGGGTTTATTGATACACACTTCAGTCATAGCTAAACCAACAGCTTCAGCACCACCCTGCTCTGTGGCAATATTGGTATTGGGATAAACATAAATGGGCGCATGATCAAATTCAGACTCAGGACGATAATCGGCTATCCAGTCTTCTTTTTCATGAGCGATAAAGTCAGCTTTATTTCTGGGATTTTTTATATGTTTTGTCTTCGGATAATCGACATGATAACCACCATCCCCAAAGGCAAGAAAACTGATATTATCGGGGGTTTGATTATCGATAGCTGTATCATCGATAGCTTGAGTACTGGTCACTTTACTCAACGAACTATTATTAGCAGAGCCATCAATAAACTGTGTGTTACTGCAACTAGCTATAATGGCTGCACTCAGTAGTGATATAGATAACATCGCTAGTGATAATTTCTTCGGTTTGATTATTTTTAACGTCGCTTCTTTTTGTTTAACTATTAGGGTTACATCTTGGTTTTTCATAATAAACTCAATTAGGGTAACGATTTAGAGGTAATCAAAGTCAGTGTTATTCGACAGCTGACTTTGATTAATTTTAGGGTTTATGTAATAACGGGGATTACCGCTAAGAAATTATAAAGATGTGATGGTAATGCCTAATTCAAAGCTACGACCATACTCTTCAAACTGGTAGTTATATTGCGTTTCACCGTGATAGAGGTAATACGGCTCATCATTAATATTTATCGCGTTAAAATAGATTTGGGTGGTGTTATTCAGGTAATACTTGGCACTAAAATCAAGTTGCATATGTGCGTCTTGATAAACATCTGCATCGTTATCGGTAAATTTAAAGTTCTCACTTTTATAGGTTGAACTTAACCGTAGGCTAATATCATTGTTTTCATAACCAAACATCAGATTACCGACAGTATCCGCTTGATTAGGCAGCTTTTCATCCGCATCAACAAAGGTGCCATTCGCACCTAACAATACCCCCGAGTCGAACGTTTTAGTCCAAGCAAGTTCAAGGCCTGTTAGTGAAGCATTGCCACCATTTTGAGGCTGAATGACTTCTTCAAAGCCATCCCACTGACCATTATCCTGCACCTCTTGTTTAAGGATATAATTATCTATATCTTTATAAAAAAGACCGGCTGATAAGACACCAATATGTCCAGGATAATATTCAAGACTTAAATCGAGGTTGTTTGCTTCATACGGTTCAAGATCAGGATTACCTACCACGGCCTTACGCTCGGTTGTGGTTTCACCATTATCTTCAGTCACTTCGGTTTCTATGATTTGGTTTGCTGCGGTATCACTAAAAGTCGGTCTGGCGATAGTTTGTGTATAAGCAAAGCGACTAATTAACTTGTCACTAATGTTATAGCGCACATTAAGACTAGGGAAAAAGTCATCATAATCTTTACTTCCTTGCCAAGGATTAATATTGACCGTTTCGCTGCCATCACCCGTTGGTGAATCATCAACAATTAAATCAACCTTATTTCCTTGGGTACTAAAACTAGTATCTTCATAACGAACACCTGCAACAATGTACCAGTCATTAATGTCGAAACTGACCATGGCATACAAGGCTAATACATCTTCAGTACTGGTGTAGGAGCTACCTTGACTTTCAATGTCAGATTTAAGACTATTTAACTCAAAATCATCCAAGTTTGTAAGAACATAATCACTCAGCTGGCTTTGAGAAAGACCAGGGCCAAACTCCCCTAAATTGAAATCAACATTACCTGTGTTGAATGCTTGTGCGCTAATATCACCACCTGCTGAATCAGTGAAACCACCATCATAAATCTCAGCATCAACGCGGTTAAACTTTTCCCGGGTTCGGTATTTGCCACCAAACTTGATTTGACCATTGTTATTTTGCCAAACAAAATCTTTGCTAAAATCTAATGCTAGGGTGACTTCTTCATCTTCCGTTAGGTTATTTTCATAAACCACTTCATCTAAGGCAAAGTTATTCAAATCTTGTGATGCGGCATCAAACGTTAACTGTGGAATAGGACCTGAACTCAAATAGCCAAAATCTAAACCTTTAGCCACAAAGGTGCTGTCAATACGATCCGGCTCTGCTTCACTGGCTTTAGAGTAACCGGCACTGTATTCAACAAGCCAATCACCTAATTGGTTTTCGCCGCCCGTAATAATTGAGAATATTTTTTGTGATTCATAACGATCTTTGGTGTCACGCTCCATTTTAGCGTCAGAAAATTGAGCACTACTCAGGGTATTTGAAGTTAAATCAATTTGCCCCTTATCGTATTTATATTGATTTCTCAAACGGTACTCATCATCAGAAAATTTACTATAAAGTGTCCGTAAGTAGTACTTATCGGTAGCAGAGCTATATAAGTCAAAATTCAATGCTGCCCCTAAACGTTCTCGTTCAATAGTATAAAGGCGTTGCTCTATTTCTTCTGCGCCAAAAGCTTCAACATCTTCACCTGTTGCAGCATCTTCATAATCAAATGAACTCCAGCCACCATCTGTTTCCATATTATGAGAGCCAAACTCGCGCTTAAACCATGAAACAGCGCCAGCAACACCAAGTTTATTACCACCTGCCAATGAGTAAATATCGGTATAACTACCCGACAATTTAGGGCTAGTTTCTGCAACCAATTCATTATGAGAGGCTTGTGCGGTAAATGAATAACTTCTGTCGTTACGATCAAACGCTGATAAGCTTTTTACTTCTATAGAACCGCCAATGGCACTGGCATCCATATCAGGCGTAACGGTTTTACTTACTTCAAGTGATGAGATAAGTTCACTGGGGATAACATCTAAGGCGACACTACGAACGCCCGCCTCAGGTGAAGGCACATTTAAACCATTAATAGTGACATTATTTAAATTAGGATCTATTCCACGAATACCGACAAATCGGCCTTCTCCCTGATCACGCTCTATAAATATTCCAGGCATGCGCTGTAATGCTTCAGCAGCATTTTGATCAGGCAACTGCCCAATACCATCACTACTAATCACTGAAACTAACTTATTGGCATTTTTTTGTCGGTTAATAGCACTCGCTTGTCCCGCTCTTTGCCCATAAACAATAATATTATCTAACTCTTTTTGATCAAGGTCAGTTACACCAATCACAAAGTTTTTCGATAAGATTTCACCATCAACAACCGAGATTTTTTGCTCTAAATCATCACTACCAATATATTTAATGATTAAGGTATATTCGCCTTCAGGCAATTTAGCAAAACGAAAAGAACCATCTCGTTCGCTAATTGCAGTTAAGTTCAGTTCCTTTATTTGTACTTGCGCACCTTGAAAATAGACCTTGTTACTTACGTCAGTTACTCGCCCTTCAAGAACACTGTCGGCCCAAGTCAAAGGTGCAGTTAATAATGCTAAACTGCCCGCTAAAGCGAGTGTTAGTTTATTAAGGCGAAATTTATTACCGTTAAAATTCGTTAAAGATATTTTCATGTGATGTAGTGCTCTCATATTGTTTTATTTTTGTTGAACATTGCGCCAACATAGCGAACTAGCTAGGCAAAGTACTCAGGTACAAATTGGTATTGGCCCTAAAGTAAGTAAAAAATATGACAACACGATGACAGTAAAACGGTGACTGAACCGTTGAGGTTAAATATTGTTAATCTCCGCTTTATCTAGCGATAGAAAACAGGAAGACGAGCTAATTAGACCCCTTAATTTTACTAAAAACTAACGGTTCCCCTACCCACCTATTAACCAATACGGTAAATAGCATACCTATCGATTGCTAATAAATGAGCAATCATCACATTTAGGTAAAAAAACTGTCATCTGTGTGAGCTAATATCACTTTCATAAAAACTTCTCACTTTGATAATAGGACGCATCATGAACACGGCTTTTATAAAATCCCACTTTCACCTTTTAATCATATTATTCTTCACCCTCACTACGGTTATAACGGGTACTTTCACGTTAGGTGAGTTAAAACCAAGTAACGAATTAGACTACTTTGATGCCTTAGGCGAAGGCGGCATTACCTTTATGACTCTGGTGTGGATAGGTTTTATTTTACTGAGTAGACCAACAGGAAAAGTGACTAATTGGCTATTTTCTGGCTTATTACTGATGAACATATCTATGTTATTAGACTTTATTGATGAATTTATTTTTTACCCTGATAACAATGCTTGGATGACCGCAATCGAATCATTACCAGCTCCGGTGGGTATGATTATAATGAGCATTGCGCTGTACCAGTGGCATCAAGAGCAAATGACGATTAATGCACAATTAAGACGTACTGAACGTGTTTACAGAGATCATAACCTTACTGACTTTATTACCGGTTTATACAGTGCTAAATATATGAAGCAGCAAATAAAACATCAGCTACTTTATAGTAAAAAAAATAACGTGCCTTTTACTGTGATGATGATAGATATTCGCCAATTCGATCAGTTCAATCGCCAATATGGCCACCAACAAGGTGATAATTTATTGCGTGAAATTGGGCAAGTAATCACGATGAATATTAGAGATCAAGACTTAGCTTGTCGCTATGCCAGTGATCGTTTTGTCGTTCTCTTTCCCAATACCACCTCAATACTCGCAGACGCCTTTTCATGGCATATTGAAAACAGCCTAGCCAACTTGGCATTTAAAGTAGGCAGTGATCAGCGTGCTAATTATCAGAAAATCACTCTCTGCAGCAAAGAGTTTGACGGAAATCAAAGTGATTACCAAGTGCTTGAGTTGATGAGTCAACAAATGGATAACACAAAAAAGCAAAACAATAAGCACCATGGTAAGCAGGTGGCCTAATGAAAGGTTATGAACGTTACGACGAAGTACTCAATGCTCAGCAGTTGCTACTGAGCCTGATAGATTTAGCTAGACAAAGAGGGGCTCACCCAGACAAACTACTCAAAGGTACTAAACTCTTTAGCAGTGATTTGAGCAAACAAAATTTAGCAAAAAATGGCTTAACTTGTTCAGCTAATACACTGCTCACCGTGATAGAAAACTGTAGTAAATTAGTGCAAGGTAATGAAATTAGCTTTCTACTAGGTAGACGCTATTTCCCCTCGCATTTAGGTTTACTTGGTCAAGCATTAATGAACTGCCGACACTTAGGTGATATGTTGCGACTGTGCCAATGTTTCCAACTCGATTGCTTTCCATTAATGAACTTACAACTAAAGCACTTCAACAATAAGTGTTACCTCATCTTTCAAAGTGCGGTTGGAAAGTTATCAAAAAGCCAACAAGTCTTCATTACTGAGTTTATGTTAAGTGCTTTACTTGGCGCGATGAAGTTTCGCTGCGGCGTTTTACCTAAGTTAACTATTCATCTCGATTATCCTGAAGTGCAACACATAGAGCAATATCACGTTCACCTGCAGATGAAGGCAAATATAAACATACAATTTGACCAACAAATTTGCATGGTCACTATCGCATCAGAACAACTCTACTTACCTTTTAACGACAGCGCCGTTAGTTTAAAAACAGTGGCTTTAGAGCAAATAAAACAATTACCTGCAAGACCCTATCCTATTAGCTTTATACAACAACTAAATAGCTACCTTAGCCAACGAATATTCGAACAAGATGACTTATCACAAGAAAGCTGTGCACAACATTTTGGTTATAGCAGTGCAACTTTAAAACGAAAACTGGCTAATCATCACCTTAATTACCAAGGGATAATTGATGCAATACGCAGCCAACAGGCCATTTTTCAATTGATTGTTTGTCTGCACAGTAATGAAAAAATTGCCGATACCCTGTACTTCAATGATGTGAGTAATTTTCGTAAAGCTTTCAAACGTTGGACAGGAATGACGCCCAATTCTATGCGTGAACAACGCTGCTAGGGATTATAGTCATATCAAGCAGCAGCCACTTTAATATCACGTTGATCTATCGCGTCAAACAAAGGCGTTAATTGCTCCGCAGAAGATTGAAACCAATAATCACGATATTGCGGTAATACAATAACGGGCATGCGTTGATGATATTCAGCGCATTTCGAATTAGGGCTTGTGGTTAGCGTGACCAACTGTTGGGGTTGATTTTCACTGGAATTAAAATACCAAATTCCCGCCATCAGCATAGGTTCTTCATTTACATGACTAAAGAGGTATTTTTGTTTTTTACCCTGTTCAGTTCGCCATTCATACCAGCCAGCGCAAGGAATTAAACATCGGTGTGTTTTTATCGCGTCTTTAAAAGTAGCTTTAGTAAGTACAGTTTCGCTTTGAGCATTAATAAGTAATCGCTTTGACCAACTGGGTTGAATACCCCAAGTAGAATCAAGCTGTTTGAAAATAGGTTCATCAATTGATCTACTCTTCGAGTCATTATTGGAATCACGTCTAATCAAGGTAGCCACTGATTGTCCAGGACTAAGGTTGTTATTTGATGGCGCACTAAAATCACAGCCAAAAAACTCGCTGATCACTTTACTGTGCTTATTATCAAAGTTCATTCTTCCGCACATAAAAAACCTCAATGATTAACATTATACTTCAATGAATATTCTTCATCGATTAGATTAATATTTCATGGCTAGGTACGTCATTGTATCAGCGTATTAAATTGCTAGGAATGTTAATTTATTTGAATAAGAAGAGAGCTAGGAAAAATTGTTAATACCCATATAAAAAACGCAGTACAGCCATTGGGATAGCTATACTGCGTAAATAATGAATACAAAGAAAGTGCTAATTATTGCAGAATCTTCTTATTACTAGGCTTACTTAAAAGTCCCATTTCAAGGCAACTTCAAAGGCAACACCTTTGGTTTCACTGCGCATTAAGGTATCTTCAAACTCAATTTCTTTTTTCTGATTTAAGATGTTTTGCACCTTAAATTTCAATGTTGATGAGTAAGTAGGGTAGTAGGTATAAACCATATCAAGTGAATGGAATGGTTGCTCATAAGCATCATCCTTACCGTCAATGCCCGGTATAATAATACGCTCAGCAAACACGTTATAAGCAAGGGTCGCACTGTGATTACCATTAGGTGCATCCCAACCTAAGTTCATATTAACCACCCACGGAGAATGACCTGTCATGGCACGCGTTGGATTAGTTATCGTAGTAGAAACCTGAGTTTGCTCAACCACTTTTTGAGTGTCTATGTTAATTTCTGACTCACTTACCGTAAAGTTACCCGATAAGAAGAAGTCTCCACCATTCATGCCAGCAAAGTCTCCTAAGAAGGCAAAATCTTTCAAAAATTCTAACTCAAGTCCATACACATAACCGTCTTCTGCATTGGCAATTCTGATCAGTGGTGGGCCATCTTGTGCCGGTGATTGAACCGCTTCTATAGGTTGGTCCATATCTTTGTAGAATAGACCTACTGAAAGGTTATTCCCTGTCGGTAAATACCATTCCCAACGTAAATCATAGTTATCAATAGCGGTACTAGTGACACTCGGCGTTCCGCCAATAGGAAAACCGGTAAGTGGATCAATATAAGTTGCCGGCGCGACTTCACGAATATCTGGACGAATAGTGGTTTGTGCGTAAGAAGCACGAATCTGCATTTCATCATCAAGTAGATAAGTAAATGCGAGCGCACCAAATACATCATCATCTTTAAAGGCTAATGACTCTAAGTCTTCATTGCTTGGTTTTGCTGGTAAATCAAACTTACCTGTTGCTGGGTCTAATGGCGCAACAACTTGGCGGAAATCTTCATAACGCAGTCCTAAATTAACGCGCCATTTTTGCGCAATAAAAAAGTCGGTATTAATAAAGTACGCATCAACCAGTTGAGCCGAGTAGTAATCATCGCCAGCAACAGACGTATCACGAATAACTAATTCATTACCTGCTAATGGATGGTTTAGCATGACATCATCATTTAGAATGACGCCCATTTGATGGCCCGTTAGATCAAGGTTATCAAAGGCAAGTGTATTAACATCTATGCGTCTTGCCATAGCATCACGTGTTTTTTCAACAAAGTTTCCGCCGGCTTTAATCTCTAATTCTACATTGCTAAAGTTAACGGGTAAGGAAAAACTAAAACCATAGTTTTCTACATTATCATCTAAGTTTTGAAAACTATAACGTGAAGCTGTTGTAGCTTTGCGTAATGAACTTTCATTGATAGGGTCAAAAATACCATCTTCTGCTTGGCCATTTGAACCGTCAGCAAGTATATAACGTGTTGAAATATTGCCAGGTGCATAGCGATTTGAACGCGCATCCGAGTAAAACCAATCGGCCCCTAAGTTCCAAAGCCCAGAGACTGTCTCTTATACACATCTCCGAGC
>OJFU01000412.1_pt1 | contig 12743 bp, 9 predicted proteins | sample 1594331 | NCBI WGS metagenome assembly OJFU01 (sample SAMN05416801, study PRJEB24817) | seawater metagenome | isolation source: Sea water | place: Canada:Atlantic | collected 2013-11 | reverse complement strand
CGAGATGTAGAGAGGTCTCGTGGGCTCGGAGATGTGTATAAGAGACAGTGTTTGCACTAACTTATTAGGAAAATTGCATGATGGTTCCTAAATTGTCATGGTCAATGATGATTAAGTTAAACAATAAATTTACAGTACAGGGAAGGTATTAAATTGAATTCAATAGTAAAAAAAGCAAAAACACTATTTCCTAAATCAAATTTTCCAATTCACCATACATTTATGAACGTGTTATTTAGGTATTACTCTACTGACACGACAGATGTAAGTTCTTCTGATATAGGAAAGCTTTCACTGTTAATGGGTAAAGAGTTTATAAGTTTGCTTTACCTAGTTGAACATCTTGAAGAAAATGACAACTCTAATGAGTTTTTTAGTCTTTGTTTAAAAATGAAGGTTAATGCAAAAAAGCTCAAGGCTAAAAATGGTGCGGAGCTTATAACAGAAGAGTTACCAAAGATAACTGAAGCTATAGCAGTTTATACAGCCGCTTTTGAGCAAGAGCAATTAGCATTACAACAAGAAGCTGAAAGGCTCAAATCTGTTGAAAGAGCTGAATTAGCTAAGAGAGTTCAGGAGAACTTTAGGCTGCAAGAAGCTCAGTATTTAAAGAACTTTTGTGATTTCCCTGAGTTTGGCATAAATAGAATAAAGATAGGTTCCCACGCGGCCAAAATTTTAAAACGCCTTCAAGTTGGCGTTATTAATGAACAAGACTTTATCTGGCTTGGTGAGAAGGGCTTTAATAATGAAGATGTCACCCAAGCATTTTATATAAATAGGGCTCAAAGCCATTTAGCACAATGGAAAAAGAGCAATAAGCCTTGGAACTTGGTTAATGCTATAGCTGACTACAGAAAGGGAAAATTGTCTCAGGAAGCGCTTGGGGTTGTTAAATCAAACTACCCCTTTAAGTTCTCTAAAGGTAATAAAAAGCTTAATTCAGCCTTACTCACAACCTCTGGTGGTGTCTATCGTGACCTAAGCCAATATGCGGAGTCTTTGAAACTAGGAAGTGAAGCCAACACACTAACGCCCTCTGATTTTCGCCCCTGTACTTTAATTGGCGCATCCAACATATTGCTTGGTAACGTCAGTGAGGGTTACGAATGGTATCAAAAAGCGAAAGAACGTGGTTTTAAACCTGATAGCTACGATAACGAGCTACGTTCAGTCTATATGCGATGCAGTAAGAAGATTCAAAAAGAGCTTAAGATTGATTTGTTAGGGAAGGGATATAGTTATTCTTGGCTGAATTAATTAGCACCGATTTAGGGCACTAATTTCTTGGTTTTTCTAAGGTTGTAATACAACTTCAAACGTAGGGATTACTCTTGCAAAAGCTGCCGTTCCTTTCTTTCTATCGGATATTAAATGACGAGCGTAACGTTTTACAGTTTTCGGGCATTTTTGATGTAGTGCATTTTGAGTTGTGTGGATGTTTTGGTACGCAGAAGTAAAGTGAGTAGCGAAAGTGTGTCGCATGTCGTACATAACAAAATATTCAATTTCATACTCTTTTCGAAAAGTTGTAAATGTTGTTTTATAAGTAGTAAGGTGTTTGTCTGGGTTTTGTGGTGAAGGGAATACCCAATTCTTATTCGATTTTTTATGAATAATATGTTTTTTCCACTCCTTCAATACCAACATTGCATCATCAGTTAAATCAGATACTTCGTCACTATTAACCTTTCCATAACCGCCTTTAATGATGAGTTGGCTATTTTGAAACTCTAAATGCTTCCATTTTAGTTTTAAAGCATATTTAGGGCGTAATCCAGTAGCCAAACACAATAAAATTAGTGGAGTCAAGTAGTCTGAAAAATTACACTCATTACTCTTTTTGAAATTGTTTATATCTCGGTCTGCTAAGCAGTTTAACAAGTGTTTTATTTCGTCTACCGTCAAATAGCGATCTGACTCGTTATCTATATTAAACTTTAGTGCATCACAATAAAGTGTTTCACATAAATCAAAAGGGTGAATGCTGTAAGCTGATGCACGTTTAAGTACCCCCCTAATGGCTCCTATATAACCTTTCATTGTAGACTCTTCAACTGTAAATCGACTTGCATCTTCTTGGATTTCGACAGCTGTCCGATTCCTTTTAAAGAGCGTTACAAATTCTATTAACTCTGCGCCCCTAATATGGTTAACTGGTGTATCAAACAGCGTAGAAAACTGATTCTTTATCAACTGTACTCGGGTATTAACTGTATTGGGGTTTTCCAAATACATAATGCTTTTATAAGTAGGGAGAAACTCAATTAATGTAGGGATAACAGGCTGTGTAGCTTTATATGTACCATCTAGTACCTTCTGAAAATCATTTTCTACAGAGAGTGCGTTTAAGTGTTGCTTTATCTTATCCCCAAGCCCTTTTTGTAATAAATTACAAATCAACGTCATCTTAGCGTGTTGTCGACCAGGCTTTCTTTTACGGTGGTAAAAGGAAAAAGCTTCCGGTGAATTTACCGTTACGGTTTCAGTCTCAAAATTAAAATGACTTTTGTTTAAACGAATATACAGTCCAGGCTGTTCTAAAAATTTAAACTCTAGATATTTAATGCCTTGTGACCAATCCTTTACTTTTATATGTATTGAACTGCTTTCAAATTCAGCGATTCCTTTTAGTTCTAAGCCCTGAGGTACAACTATATTTTGAACTACTGTGTCTTTTAAACAGCAATCCAAAAAATAAAATATTTGCATAACTAAGTTTTCAATTAATTGCATAATTTTTATGCCTTAAAAATTTAAACGATTGATAAAAGGAGCAGCAGGGGACTTCACTGCACGATTCGGTTGAACAGTTTCTTCTTTTTGTTCCTCTTTCTTTTTAGGCTTCCCGAAAAGAGTTCTACTATCCATATATTCCATAACATCCTCCCATCTGTAACGAACGGAACCACCATCTTTATAGAATGGAGGAGCTTCCCCATTTAATATTTGAGTGTGTGGTGCTTTTCTAGTCTTTTGTAATTTACTTAACCCCATATTGATTATTGCTGAGGTTTCTTCTTCAGAGTATGACAACGGAAATATTTTCATTCTTCAACCTTATATTGTGAAATGTAAATAGGACGAAAATATTGTGACCGATCTGAATAATTTGACGCAAGTGTTTAGCGCAGTTTGTGTATTCTTAAGTATTTAAGAAATATTTATTACGCATAAGTAGAGTTGAATTTATTTAATTAAGGTGACAGAATATTAATTCTGGTTTTGCATAGCTTTGCAGTATATTGCAAAGAGAAACACATTCATGTGCGATATATGTGCGATGGGATGTAAAAAGCGGAAGTTTTTATTTTAGCTCAGAAACGCGAAAGCCCGCATTACACGGGCTTTCTAATATGGTCGGAGTAGACAGATTCGAACTGTCGACCTCACGCCCCCCAGGCGCGCGCGCTACCAAGCTGCGCTATACCCCGACAAGGTAAACTCTAGGGATTAACAAGTTTACCGCTTGTATATTAATGATTTATCGACGTAATGCAATCACAATTAAGAGAATAGTTAACCTAGATGATCTAAACGGCTAACTATTACTCGATATGGCTTACCTTAAGTCGGTTACAGCTTATCTTGTTGGGTAAACAACTTAATGAAGTGCACACCATCAATCATTAATGGAAAGTCTTCATTCACAGTTATTGGCGAAGAGAACTGACTTGAATAACTTTGAAAATTACCATTTTGATCGACAAAAACAGATTTATCTTTGTCAAAAATAATAATGCCTTTATCCGTTGTATTCGCAATGACTCTATCTTTGTTTAATGTAGACAAATCACTACCATTATTATTTCCAGTAACCTTACATGCTAACCATTGGTTCATCAGGGTTGGCTGTAGGTCCATATTACTGGTGTTAAAACTAATATCTTTATGGCTTGCCTTACCAGCTTGTGGGTATATAAATAATGCCGGTTTAGTACTTAAACGTGTTTCACTATTCTGATTGCCGATAGAGCTAATCCAAATAATATCCTTTTCAACTTTTTGTTTTTGAGCTAAGAGTAAAGCATCAATAAACAACTCAAATTGATATTGGTTATTATTTTTGACCGCTTTATTAGCATCAACAGCAAGGCTATTTTTAAAGTAAATAATGTGTAAACCAGGAGCTTTATTATTTAACTTATCAGCAAAAAGTAAACTAGAGACATTTTCTAATTCCGTTTTATTACTAAATAATGCTTCAAACCAGCGAGGTTCAGTAACAACATCATTTTCAGGTAATGTTCCTTCTACTACTGCCTTTTGTAAGACAGATGATGAAAACTCATCAGAAATTACCGTTAAGCTCGTTGTTAGCGCTTGTTGTTCGATACGTTGGAATAAAAGCGGTTTAACACCTTGCTTTAATATATCGTCTTGATAAATACTCGGTAAAGAATACAACAGGTTAAACCAAGCATCATCATTCAGGCCAGTATCAATGTTATTGGTTAAGTGCAAAGTAGTAGCACTTGCTCGGTGAATAAATTGATTAAGCTGAGGAATAGAAACTTGTTGCTCGGTTAGGATCAGAAAGGTCGAATTCGTCGGAGCTTTAGCAGCATTTTCATTTAAGCAAAGGCCAGGATCAATAGTAGGGTAATTCGGGATAGCGTGACTAAATGATAGTGGGCTATTTTTACGCTCTATATAATCTTCAATGTTAAATAAACCATATTTGGTTAACAGTGTTTTAGCCGTAGCAGGATAAGACAAAGGAAGAACCGTGTCTTGACGCAAAATATCATAATCAAGGTTAGCATCAGCCCAAATATGGCTTACATGGCTAAAAAAGAATGATAAAACTAAACCAAAAATTACAAAACGGGCAAAAATTGTTTTTTGTAACTGTTTTAAATGTTTCCAGGCGTAATTACTTACGATAAATTCAAAGCCTAAAATAACAATAGCTAGCGCACCAATAAAGCTATACAACAAGTTGTTTTCTTTCGCTAATTCTTGTATCAAACTGATGATTTGTGCGCTAGAAGAGGCGTTTAAATGATAGCCCAAACGACTATATATAAAGCCATCTAATACCAGCAATAATAAACCAATGGTAAAAATGATAGAGCCACTTGTTCTAATAAACTTTGTATGTGGCAGAATTAGCGTTAATGGAAATAACACTAAAACAAAACTCATAAAGGTTAGAAACGCAATATGACTCACCCAAGTTGTTACTAAGTAAGCCTGACCAAAGAGTGTCGTTGGTGCAGCTTCACTAAATAAATAGTAAGAGGAGAGTGCAATTGCTGCTAAAATATTGAAAAATGTGAACCAATGGCTCCAACTGATCAAATGTAATAGTTTTTTACTGTAGCTTTTTGTATCAAATGAAACCATTGATAATAATTCTTCTTATTGCAGGTAAAATTAAATAAAAGGGTTTAAACCGATTGCTTTAATGCTTTGGTAAAATTGTCTGCAACAGCAACACGTTTACTTTCAGGTACTTGGGCTATGATGTTAGTAACAGCATTACCTAAGCACATTAGGGCTAAATCGGGCGTTGCTTTCTCTTTTACAAGTACATCTAACAAATCTTGGATAATTTTTTCTACACGTTCGTTCGAATATTTAGATACAATAGGCATAATAATAGTTTTCGTTAATGATAAATTTAATTTCTCTAGTTTATCAAATGCCTGCACACTTTAATATATACCTTGTATAAAAATAACGGTCGTAGCAGTACATACACCAACTTTAATTAACATCAGTCACTGAACATAAAGAACCATATGAGCTTAATAATTAATAATATTGCACTACATTTTTTGTCTAAAAAAGAAGAGTCAGGCGAAGTTGTTTTACGCCTAGGCCCTGAGAATGCTGAATTTGCACAAGAAAATGCGAAAGTAAACAACTTTGTTGATGGTTTACATGCCATATATAATGCAAAGGGTAGTAAGGCTTATGGTAGTTTTTCATCTATGCCAAGTGAAGGTGACTCAGCCCGCTTTGTTGATTTAATGGAAAGTTACTTAACTGAGCAGCAAAACTTTTATGATTTTAGTGTGCAAGCTGGCAATGTATTAAAAAATGAAATCGAAAAATATGACATAGAAGAGACAGGCTACTTTGTCATATGTCATTATGAATACATGGGTGGCCGTTACTTATTTGTTGCGGTGATCCCGGTATCAGAGCATTACAGCGTTGACGGTGAGTTAAATATTTCAGCAGCACAGCATTTAGACACAAATAAATTGCAGTTAGCTGCACGTATTGATTTATTTGATTATAAAGATAACAGCCAAGGCAATCGTTATATTTCTTTTGTTAAAGGTAGAGCTGGTCGTAAAGTATCAGATTTCTTTTTAGACTTTTTAGGTTGTGAAGAAGGCCTCAATGCGAAAGAACAAACACAAACATTAGTGCAAGCGGTTGAAGACTACGTTGCCGTAAATCAATTAGACCCAGCTGAAAAACAAAAAACACGTAAAGATTTACTTAACTACTGTAAAGACCAAAAAGCGAGTTCTCAAGATGTGTCGCTGCAAGAAGTAGGTAAGGTAATTGAAAGCGCAGGAACAGAACAAGATTTCTATCAGTTTTGCCAAACGCAATCTTACCCTATTGAAGAATCGTTTCCGCATGAACAAGCCGTGGTTAACAAAATCACTAAATATTCAGGTTACGGAAATGGTATAAGTTTAAGTTTTGAGCGTAGTCACTTTGGTGAGGATGTCGTTTATAATCCTCATAATGACTCGTTAGTTATTTATAAAGTACCACCAAATTTAAAAGAACAGCTAATGGCGCTTCTTGAGACAGACCAAAGCCCAGAAGAGTAAAAATACGACAACATATAAAGTAACTCGTTACCATTAGCGTATCGCGTTACTTTTTAGCGTGAAATTGATTTTATTAAAATAAGTATATATAACAGCTGCTTGAGACTAGATTTTGACAAAATCGTGATAAATCAATCAAAACATGCAGATATATGAATGGTACATTTATTGTACTCATAAAAATGGAAATATGAACATGACAAATGAAAAAAACACCTCAATTAACACGTTAACTATCGCTCGTCCTGATGATTGGCATGTGCATTTACGTGATGGTGCTGTTTTAAAAAATACGGTTGCAGATATTAGTCGTTACTTTGGTCGCGCTATTGTAATGCCAAATTTAGTACCGCCAGTAACTGATGCTGCTTTAGCAGAAAGTTATTATCAGCGCATCATGGCAGCTTCACCAAGTGCACACTTTAAACCTTTAATGGTTTTATATTTAACAGATAACACCAGCGCACAAGATATTATCGAAGCGAAAGAGTCTGGTTTAGTATATGCAGCAAAATTATACCCGGCCGGTGCAACGACAAACTCTTCATCGGGTGTTACTGATGTTACGAATTTAACCGACGTATTTGCAGCAATGCAATCAGTTGGTATGCCACTATTAATTCATGGTGAAGTCACTGCCGCTGAAATTGATATTTTCGATAGAGAACAAGTGTTCATTGATACCATTTTACAGCCGTTAGTTGCTAACTACCCAAACCTTAAAATTGTGTTAGAGCATATCACCACTAAAAATGCGGTAGATTTTGTTAAATCTGCTGGTGATAATGTTGCAGCTACTATTACAGTTCATCATTTATTATTTAACCGTAATCACATGTTAGTTGGTGGTATTCGTCCACATTACTTCTGTTTACCTATTTTAAAACGCAACACGCATCAGCAAGCATTAATAGAAGCAGCAACAAGCGGCGATAAAAAATTCTTCTTAGGTACTGATTCAGCGCCACATGCGCAACATGCCAAAGAGTCAGCTTGTGGTTGTGCAGGGGTATATTCTGCACACGCAGCGATTGAGTTATACGCTGAAGTATTCGAACAAGAGAATGCATTGGACAAATTAGAAGCGTTTGCCAGCCTTAATGGTGCAAACTTCTATCAATTACCAGTAAGCACAGATAAAATCACCCTAGTTAAGAAAGCATGGAAAGTTCCGGCAACAATGAGCTTTGGCGATGATGTTGTTGTACCTGTTCGTGCCGATGAAGATATTTTGTGGCAAGTAGAAGGTTAACAAATAAGTTAACCCGTAAAAATGATTAGAGAGCTAAAGTAAACCTAAGTTTAATATAAGGAAAAAAATGCAATTATTTGTAGATGATCTTACCGTTATTGATTTCTCATACCTGTGTAAACAGCGCGGTATAGTTGGTGAGAGCTGGATTGTGGATGTGTTACTCGATGGATCGTTAAACGAAATGAGTATGGTGCTTGATTTTGCCGTAGTTAAAAAGCAAATCAAAGCCATCATAGATGATGCTGTTGACCATAAGTTGTTATTGCCTATTCAAGAGCAAGCATTAACCTTAGCAGAATCGACACATAATGATGGTCATCAAACAGTTGATTTTATTAGTGATGCAGCAAGTTATTATTTGCAATCTCCTGCGTGTGCTTTTGCCTCGATAGATTGTTTAACCATTACTATCCCTGAGGTTACTAAACACCTAACGGCGATTATTCTGGCTCACTTACCAGATAACGTACAAGGTTTAACCTTGGTGTTGCGCCCTGAAAATATTCCAACGGATTATTATCATTATACCCATGGTTTGAAGTTACATGACGGAAATTGTCAGCGTATTGCACATGGCCATCGCTCTAAAATACAAATTTTGGTTGATGATAAAAGAGACGCAGCCCTAGAAGAAGCTTGGTGTCAGCGTTGGGAAGATATATATATTGCTAGCGAAGCCGATAGAATTTCTGTCGATGATATTCAACTATCTGCTCAGGCAATGAACAATTTAACACCCGATCACCAATATTTTAGTTACCATGCGCCTCAAGGTCGATTTGATATCGCTGTAGATAGTAACGTACTTGATGTGGTTGATTGTGATTCGACGGTAGAATTATTGGCAGACTTTATTTTAAGACAAATAAAAGCGCAATATACTGAATTGGCTAATAACAATGTCAAAGTTGTTGCTTATGAAGGTGTCGCTAAAGGGGCAATTGTTCATGGTTAAGCCAATAAACAGTACCTTAACGAATACGTTAACAAATATCGTTATTAAAAATTTAGCTAATACGTTAAGTAAAACCTTCATTTCCTTAGCACTTATCGCAAGTTTTGCTGCAAACTCGCAAGAACAAATAGCATTAACGGGTGAAATTAAGCAGGGCGGTTTACTGGTCGGTAAAACGTTAGCGCAAAATACTGTGACTTTAAATGGTAAAGCGATCACTGTTTCAAAGGCGGGTGATTACACTTTTGGCTTCTCTCGGGATGATAAAAAAAGCTACCAGTTAGTGATCACCTCGGTTAATGGTGATCGGGTAGAGAAAACATTAACGCCAGAAAAGCGCAGTTATAATATCCAGCGTATTGAAGGTATTAAAAAAAGCATCATGCAACCAAACCCAAAATCGGTTGCTAGAGCCAAGCAAGATAGCAAACAAGTTAAAACAGCACGTAAAGTTGCTAGCCCACTTAACTATTTTGCTCAAGGTTTTATTCCGCCAATCGAAGGCATAATCACAGGCGTTTATGGTAGCCAACGTGTTTATAACGGCGTACCTAAAAATCCTCATTTTGGTTTAGACTATGCGGGTAAAACGGGCGATCCGGTTAAAGCTCCAGCTTCCGGCACAGTGCTGCTTTGGGTACCTGACATGTTTTATTCAGGTGGAACCATGATTATTGATCACGGTCATGGCGTAAGCTCTACTTTTTTACATTTAAGTAATTCTTATGTAAAACAAGGTGATACTGTTGAACAAGGTCAAGTAGTCGCTGCAGTTGGTAAAAGTGGCAGAGCAACTGGTCCTCATTTAGATTGGCGTATAAACTGGTTCAATGTGAAAATTGATCCTGCGCTGGTTTTAAAAGTTAAACCTCTTCATTAACGATAACTTTGATACTTCAAAATACGAAATTCAGGATGTTTAAGTGACTCATGCTCAAGACACATCTTTTTCTTAGGGGGTTACCCCTTAAAAACCGATGCAACAATGAGTTTGAATCACTTAGAAATCCCCGCTGAATCCTTCATTTTGAGGTAACATGGCTATATATCTACACTCACTAAATTTCTCTAAGGTTACACTATGGCAGAACATGGCTATTCGCTGCTACGCATTATTATCATTGACAGTTTTTGGCAAGGACAAGTCAACGAACTTGATTTAACTGGCCACACGCAACTTGAAGGCACTAACGGTGCGGGTAAAACCTCATTAATGCGCTTGTTACCTCTGTTTTACGGTATGCGACCAAGTGATATTGTCAGTAAAGTTGATCAAGCAAAAAACTTTGCTGATTTTTACTTACCACGTGAATCCAGTATTTTAGTGTACGAATATGCAAGACCGTTTGGCCAAAAATGCCAGGTATTAGCCACTAGTGATGGTAGAGGTGTGCACTTTAAGTTTATTGACTACGCATATGACAGTCAGCATTTCATTGCTAGCACTGAAGGCAGTAAAGCTAAGCCCTTTACTATCAGCGAAATAGAAAAGAATTACCGAAATATTGGTAAAGAAAGTTCTAAATTTTTAGGTATAGATAAGTATCGTCAAGTTATTCAAAACTTACGGAGCGGCCGCAAGCACAAAGAAATAAGAGTATTACAAAATCGTTTTTCTTTTAGCGAGCAAGCCTGTCCGCATATTGATAAAGTGATCAACGGCACAATAGAAAAAAACCTTGATTTTGAAGCCGTTAAACGTATGTTAGTGGCTATTGCTAGTGATCATCTTGCGCGTAATACCACTGATGAAAAAGAGCAACTGAGTTTAAATAAAGCCGATATTACCAACTGGCTAGCTGATATCCAGGCAAGTCGTGCTATTAAAAAAGTGGCTGATAAAATTTCTGTTTGGCAAAATGACTTCAGTGCCTTTGCTAGCTTAGTCAACAAGTTACAACATCTTCATGCTGAAACATTAGCACATCAAGAGCGCCTTGAAGTAAAGCAGCAACAACGAGATGAGCTTAAAAAAAGCAGTATCACAAATCGTAGTAGTCTTGAGTCTGAATTAGCCAACACGGTTGAGCAATATCAAAAAGCAACCTCTGATCTTAATGCTAAAATTGAAGCAGATTTGAGTAAAATCGAACTACTCGACGATGACAAACTTAATTATGATGACGACGATGCTAGTAGTTATCAAATTAAGGCTGAACAAGCACCACAAATTCAAGCAGAGCTTACTGAAGTTATTGCTGTTATTGATGCCTTTGAAGGTAATATCACTAAAATTGGGCAAAAGTTTGATAAGCTGATTCAAAAAATTGAAGTAGAAAAACTTAAAGCCTTCAGTGCCAATAAAGAAAAATCAGCGCTTATTACTAGTCAGTCGAATGGTCAACTAGCGCATATCAATGAAGTTTTTCATCAACAAGAACAGTCGCTTAATGCTCAACTCCATAAAGAAGAATTAAAGTTACAAAAAGATCAGCAATATCTACAGCATCAATTAAGTACTGCGCAACAACAGTTAACACAGCCGATAATACCCGCGCAGTTAACCACTGATATTGATGAAAATGTTATAGCGTTTTCCCAAGCACAACAAAGTTATAACCAATTACTGCAACAAGAATCAACGTTGCAAAAACAGCAATATCAATTAGACAAACAACAAGACAAACAATTAACTCTGCGCAGCGAAGCAAACCGTTATTTAGAACAATTACGACAAGATTATCATCAGGTTGAACTACAACTACTGCCGCAAGCTGACTCTTTACATCATTACTTGATCAATGAACCTCAAGCCGCTGATTGGCAAAATACTATTGGTCGTTTACTTACGACTGAACAACTTTCACGTACTGATTTAAATCCACAGTGGTTAGAAAGTAACAGTGCCCCAGCCAGTCTTTATGGTTTATCGATAGACTTACAACAACTTCCTTGTGACGATTCTTTATTTTTAGACGAAGCGCAGCTACGAGAAAAGCGCCAAGTTATAGAAACTAAACTTCAAACACAAACGGATAAAATTACTCACCTTGATGAGCAGTTAAAATCTTTAGCTAAAGAAATTAGTCAGTTAAAAGTGAGCGTCTCCGAACACGCGCAAAGTGTAAACCAGAAAAAATTAACCATGGGCCAATTGCAAACGCAACAAGAAAGCCTGGTAGTTAAAAAACAATTAGCCATTAAAGCGCATCGCCAAACGATTGAGACACAGTTACAAAGTTTTAATCAACAATTAAAAGCCTTAGAAAAAAAGCAGCATAGTTTTGAAGAAAATAAAGCTGAGCAATTGCATGAATTGACTAATGATAAATTAGAAAAGTGCATGGTAGTTGAAAGTGATAGAGACAACCAGTTAACACTATTATCTGAACAATTAGCGACATTAAAAACCAGTGCCAAGCAACGTACCGCCGAACTTAAAAAACAGCAGGCTAGTGATATTAAACACCTTGATCCTGAAGGTGAAGTAGATAAAAGCATTGCCAAGCGAGTGCAGTTAGAGAAAAACCTAGAGCAATGTTCTGTATTTGCCCAAAAAGCACGCGACTATCAAAGTTTTATTAATGAACGTTATTGTCATCGTGATGCGTTAGTTGAAGAAAATCAAAACAGAAAGATTATTAAGCGTAATCTTGAGTCTAACTTTGAAGACAGTAATATTGAGCTGTCAGCAAAAATTAATGACTTAAAACTATTAATCAGAAAAAATAATCAAGAAAAACAAGCTACTGATGATTCTGTCTCTTATACACATCTGACGCTGCCGACG